>Ga0066376_10001435_pt1 | contig 23160 bp, 17 predicted proteins | sample Knorr_S15_td_Bot_FD_77009 | JGI IMG/M metagenome (GOLD analysis project Ga0066376, IMG submission 77009) | Marine microbial communities from Southern Atlantic Ocean transect - Knorr_S15_td_Bottom_ad_5009_LV_A | ecosystem: Environmental > Aquatic > Marine > Oceanic | place: Southern Atlantic...
AGGGATTGAGGCTGGAGGCTACCTACAACAACACGACGAATAGGACTCTTCGCTTTGGCCTGCTCAGCGTTGACGAAATGATGATTCTCTTCGGCGCATACTACGTGGATTGATGGATGTCCACGCCCAGGCTGAGAACGGAACGCCTAGTGCTGCGTGCGTTCAGTGCGGACGACGCGCCGACCGTCCAGCGCTTGGCCGGCGATCGCGAGGTGGCGTCGACCACGCTGACCATCCCGCACCCCTACGAGGACGGCATGGCCGAGGCCTGGATCGAGGGGCATGCAAGCAACTGGGCTGAGAGGACGGCGCTGATCCTGGCGGTCACCACAGAAACAGATGGGCTGGTGGGCGCGGTCGGACTCCATCTGAAGCTGGAGCACCTACGCGCCGAGCTCGGATACTGGATCGGAGTCCCGTTCTGGAACCGAGGCTACGCGACGGAGGCTGCCGAGGCCGTGATGAGGTTTGGCTTCGACGAGTTGGGCCTGAACCGAATCCAAGCTGGACACTTCGCGCGGAATCCGGCCTCGGGGCGGGTGATGGAGAAGCTGGGCATGACGCTGGAGGCCGTCCGTCGAGAGCACGTGCTCAAGGATGACGAGCTGGAAGATCTGGTTTTATACGCGGTGCTAGAGTCGGACCGACATCACGGCTGAAGTGGCGCTTCGGCCTCCACGTTCACAATCTGATCGACCTCTGGCGCTTTCTCTGCTGAAGCCAGAAGATGTGCCCTGAACTGCCGCTCAGGAGGTGGAAGTGTCGGATTCGTCCAAAGCGCCACGAAATGACGATCGAACCTAAGTCGCAACCATTCCGGCGAGCCTCCACGGGCAACACACGAGCATCAAATACCCGGTCACTTTCCAGGTCGGCAACCACGACTATTCCTGCGACCCGGAATTGGAAATCGGGATGGATGACGAATAGCCAGGTACGGCATCAAGATCAGTTTGGCCTGGGTGGCCATTAGCCCCATGGAGGGACATCACGATCCCTCCATGGGGCCTCCCCCCGCGCCCCGCCTGCAAACTGGCCATCACCGTTCCCGGCGAGGTAGAATCCTGCGTCAGCGTGTGCGGGCGGGGGCCCGTGAGCTGAGAGAGGAGAGAGCGGCTCAATGGCAGTGAATGGCTGAAGTCGACCTTTACGGCCCGATCAAACAGTTCCTGGAATCTCAGGGCTACGCGGTGAAGGGCGAGATCGGCGCATGTGACATCGTGGCAGTGCGAGGAGACGAGGGCCCAGTCGTAGTCGAGTTGAAAGAGCGGCTGAACCTCGCGCTCCTCCTCCAGGCAGTCGACCGACTCCGGGTTTCGGACGCGGTCTATGTCGCGTTCCGTATCGGAAAAGGCCACAGCGCGTCGTGGCGTTCGCGACGGAAGCAAGTGACGAGCCTTCTTCGGCGCTTGGGCCTGGGCCTGCTCACTGTTTCGGCAAGCGGCAGCGTCGTTGCGGTCTTGGATCCCGCCCCGTACCGACCGAGGCTAGACACGGGACGCCGCACGCGCTTGCTCAGGGAGTTCGCCGAACGAGTTGGCGATCCGGAGACCGGAGGCTCTACCTCGCGTCAACGGCTGACCGCTTATCGGCAGGACGCGGTGCGGTGCGCACGAGAATTGACCAATGAGCGCGTACTGAAGGTCAGCGTGATCCGCGAGCGTGCCGAAGTCTCCCGAGCCGGACCCATCCTTCGAGACAATCACTACGGGTGGTTCGAGCGAGTGAAGACTGGGCACTACGAGCTCTCACCGAGCGGAAGACGAGATATGATCCGATGGTCCGATGCGCTCGAGAGCCTGGAGCGCAAATCCTAACTGGGGCCCCGCCTTCTCTGGGTTCTCGCCACGATGAAACGACTGGCCTGATCGAGAGCTTTCCTGGCTTCTGGCACGATCCCGTCAAGCATCTGCCAGCCGTGGAAGACGCCGTCAGCGATGAGGAGTTCACTAGATCCGCCGGCCGCTACGACACCATCGTGCAACAGCGTGGCGTCGTCGAGAAGCACTTCGTCGGCGCCGACCTGGATATGCAGCGGAGGCAGATTAGCCAGGTCGCCAAACAGCGGTGATACGTACGGATTCGTCCACTCTGACTGGGGAGCATAGCATGCTGCAAATGCCTGAATATTCTCCGTGCGGAATACGGGGTCCCGGCCATCATTCCCTTTCACAGACTCACCGCTCCCCGAGACATCAGTCCAGGGTGAGAACAACACTGCACAGGCAGGCACCTCGAGGCCGTGGTCTTTGAGCCGATGGAGCAACGCCACGACGAGCCCGCCGCCAGCCGAATCGCCCGCCAAGGCGATGTCCTCCGGCATCGTGCCTAGGGACAGAAGCCACAGGTACGTGCGCTCGGCATCGTCGAGAGCCGCCGGATATGGGCATGCGGGCGCGAGTCGATAGTCGGACGAGAAGACCCGGGCCGGCGCGAGGCGTGCCAAGGCAGCGGTGATCGGACGATGGGTTGCGGCGGAGCAAGCGACGTATCCGCCACCGTGGCAATAGAGAATCGTCCGACGCACGGCTTCGCGCGGAATCACCCATTCGCCGGGCGGGTCTTCGGGCCGAGTGCGGCGGATCTCAACTTGGAACGAGCGTAGCCACTGGTGAGGGCGGGGAGCGCCGAAGAAGAACCTTGCCCGCCGGGGCAGAGCCTCAGAGGACCCCCAGTCGCGGCGCCGGACCACCATCCGACTAAGCCAACGCAGGCACCGCGACTGAATGCTGCTCATGCACACACATGGAGACGAGCCAGGGCTACCCGCTCAGCCCACCGGAAGATAGGGGATCGTCCCTGCAGCATCGGTCCCGTCGATGACGTGTAAAGTGCTCACGCTCCCTGCCCGCCGGGCCTCGCCATACGGAGCGTATTCGGGGTCGCTCGCAAACGCTTCGACTGCTTCCATGGACGGGAACTGCAGGAGGGCAATCAAGTTGGCCGCCGTCGCTTCCCCTTGACAGTCGTGATGTTGCCGCTACGTGACAAGTACTTGCCCCCGTGCTTATGAACGATGTCGTGGACGTTTCCTGCGTAGTCCGGAATCCACTCATCATTCGTCACCTCGATGATCGCGATCAGATACACCATGGGTCCACTCCGTTGTGTGGGTGATTCTCAGCCCGATGTCCGATCGAGCGCCGACAGTCGCTCGCGCGACTGTGTGATTCACTCGGAAAACGCGAGGCGATCTTGGCGCAACAGCGAGCCCCTGACAACCTGAGGGACGTACCTGACACGATGGCGTATTGGACCTTGATCAGGAATTGATTGGACTCCTTGAGCCACCGATCCCCGACATCACGCAAGTTGTGGTTATGCACGAGAAAGACGTCGCCCCGCGGTCGAACGTCCACCGGAGCCTCGTGTGCGCGTCCACCGTGCCCGACTCGTTGTCGTACTGCACGAACGCATTCAGCTGCAGATCCAGGGAGGCGTTCACCCCGACGCGGGCGCCGACGAGTTCCCGGAGAAAGTCGCTCTGAGGAAGTCGGCCGCTGTTTCGGGTACCGCTCAGAGTCGAGGAGAATGTCGCCGAGGGCTTCCAACTCACCCGTCCCGTGAGCCGGTCGAGCTTCCCCGTGTAGAAGTCGCCGACTCCAAGGGCGGTCGCGCGGCCGAGCCATTGCGCTACGGTCCCCGCAGCGCTCCCCGCGCCCAAAGGCCTCCGCAGTTACCGCGGTAACTGAGCTCGCTTGCGCATCGGAGTCTCGGCATCGGATAATGACACCCGTAGAGGCGGAACCGCGGTACGGACGCCGAGAACTCGAGGGGGCAAGAAATGGCTGAGAGAAAGAAGGCGAGTGATTTCCCGAAAGAGGTGTTGGCCCTCTTCGACGGGTACATACACGGGTTCATCGATCGCCGCTCCTTCCTAGAAGGCACCGCGAAGGTGGTCGGGGGCGGAACCGCCGCAGTGGCGGTGCTCGATGCGCTGCAGCCGCAATACGCGTGGGCCGCACAGGTCCCGGAGGCGGACGAGCGTATTCGGGCTGAGTACGTGGAATACGCATCGCCCAACGGTTCTGGCACAATGCGTGGTTACATGGCCGAGCCGGAAGGAGCTACGGGGCCTAAGCCGGCCGTCCTGGTCATCCACGAAAACCGTGGCCTAAATCCGTACATCGAGGACGTCGTACGGCGCTTCGCCGCGGCCGACTTCGTCGCGCTGGGTCCTGACGCGCTGACGCCGCTCGGCGGCTACCCCGGAAACGACGACGACGGTCGCACGATGCAGCGCCAGATGGACCGCGACGTGATGATGGAAGATTGGGTCGCCGCATTCGAGTTCCTTCGTACGCACTCCACTTCTACCGGCCGCGTTGGAGCCGTGGGGTTCTGCTACGGCGGTGGCGTGGTCAATCAGCTGGCGGTACGTCTGCCGAACCTCGGAGCAGGCACCCCCTTCTACGGTTCGGCTCCCGCGTCCGAGAGTGTGGCGCAAATCCAGGCTCCCCTACTCATCCACTACGCCGGACTGGACGAACGAATCAACGGGCGGTGGCCTGGCTATCAGGAGGCGCTCGATGCGTCCGGGAAGGCGTACACGATGCACATGTATGAAGGCGTGAATCACGGATTCCACAACGACACTACGCCCCGGTTCGATGAGGACGCGGCCACGCTCGCGCAGGAGCGCACGATCGCCTTTTTCGATCAGCACCTACGCTGAGCTGATTCCCTAGCGAGGTACCCAGATGCGCACCTGGCAGATAGTCGGATGGCTGACGATCGTCGGCCTCGGTTCGTGGCTTACGGTAGTCGCAGGTCAGCAACGCCCCGTGCTCTCGCCCGAGCAGGAGGCGCGGCTACAGATTCGCGAAATCATGGACGGCCTCTACGTCATTCCTGGCTTCGACGGCGGGCAGTCGGGTGGCAACGTCGCGGTGCGGGTGACCGGCGACGGCGTCATCATCGTCGACGACAAGTTCCCCTACAGCTTCGACTTCATCACCGAGCAGGTTCGCAGCGTCACCGACCAGCCCATCAAGTACGTGCTCAACACCCATCACCACGGGGACCACGCCGGCAGCAATCCCGACTTCATGCAGTCAGCGGAGGTGATCGCACACAAAAACGCCCGCGCGAACATCATCCGAAACAACCTGGCCGGGGCGCCGCGCGTCATCTTCGTGGACGAAACCGCGGTATTTCTGGGCGATGCCGAAGTCCAGATGCACCACTTTGGGCGCGGCCATACCAACGGGGATGCCGTGGTCTACTTCCCCGACCTGCGCGCGGTGCACACCGGCGATCTCTTCGTCTTCGGCGAACGGTTGGACGGCAGCACCCTGTCTCCGTTCTGGGACTTCGGCAACGGGGGCAGCGTGCTCGAATGGCCGGCCACGCTGACCGGTCTGCTAGCGCTCGACTTCGATACGGTGATCCCGGGGCACGGCCCGGTCCTGAGCAAGGACGACATCAGGATCTTCCGCAGCAAGCTCGAGACCGTCATCGATCGCGTGCGCGCTGAAGTCGCGGCGGGCGCGACCCGCGGCGACATCGCCTCTAGGGTCGAAACCGCCGATCTGGACTGGCCGCTCGCGCCGGTCCGACTTCAGAACGTGTTCGACGAGGTGAGCGAGGGCCGGTAGCGATCTCACGGCTGGACGGTCGGTCGCGATACGTCTAGCCTCCAGCTCCGCGCCGTAGCTACCTTGCTCGCTCGACTCTCCCCGCATCCACCCCCCCCATCGGCCCCTGATGCCAATCTGATCACGCCCCACGGCGGCGTGCTGCGCAACCTCATTGTGTCCGACGGCCGCGCCCAGGAGCTAAAAGAGTCCTCGCGGGATTGGCCGTCCTGGGACCTCACCGAGCGCCAGATCTGCGACCTCGAGCTGCTGCTGAACGGGGCCTTCTCGCCTCTCGCGGGCTTCGTGGCCAGCGAGGTCACGAAGAACGGCGGCATCGCCTTGTGTGCGCCGATCGCGCCGTACGGGGCGACGCAGCGGGAGGTGCGCGCCTTGGTCGAGTCTGGCGGCGGCTTCATTCTGGTACACGTCGCACACCGCTGGACGTTTGCGAGCAACGGGACCGCAAAGACCTTTACGCAAAGACTCGGGCGGGCATCATCGAGGGGTTCACCGGCATATCCGATCCCTACGAGGAGCCCACCGACGCCGAGGTCGTGATCGACACGAGGGAGGTCAGCTCCGAAGAAGCCGTGCACCGTCTGGTTCTGCACCTGGAGAACGAGGGCTACATAGGGAACGCTTAACCCTAGAATCCGTTGGCATCTCCGCCGCCCCGGGAGTACAATGCACCCCATGAGAAACGGGACGCTCAGGACCCTCCCGCTCGTCACGGTGCTTTCTGCCGCGTTGGCACTGAGTGTATCGTTTTGTCTGCAAGCTGAGCTCTCCGCGCAGGCGCCCCCGTCCTCATCCAGCAGCCGTGAGTTGATCCACGGATACTGCGTGGCCTGCCACGACGCCCGGCTCGAGCGAGCGGGCTTGAGGCTCGACCTCATCGACGCGGCCGAAGTCGGCGAACACGCCGAGGTATGGGAGAAGGTCGTGCGTAAGCTCCGCACGGGTCTCATGCCGCCTCCCGGCAGGCCGCAGCCGCCCGTTGACGACCGGAACGCCATGGCTTCACGGCTAGAGGCATCGCTCGACGCGGTGTCGGCGGCGGATCCGAATCCTGGCCGCACCGAGACGCTGCGGCGTCTCAACCGTACGGAGTACCAGAATTCCATTCGCGACCTATTGTCTCTCGACATCGATGCCACGTCGCTGCTCCCCTCCGATGAGAGCGGTTACGGCTTCGATAACGTCACGGTGGGCGACCTTCCGCCGGTCTTATTGGACCGGTACATCTCGGCTGCGCAAAAGATCAGCCGCCTTGCGGTCGGCACTACCCAGACGTCACTGCAAAGCGATGTGATCCGTGTGCCGGCGGACTTCACGCAAGAAGAGCATGTGGCCGGCCTCCCGATCGGAACGCGCGGCGGTGTGTCCTTCTCCTACACGTTCGCGCAGGACGGGGCGTATGACATCCAGATCCGGCTCGCGCGCAATCGGACCGGCAATGTCGGGGGCTTGAGGGGCTCGCAAAAGCACAAGTTGGATTTGCTGCTCGACCGCAAGCTCGTCGCGACCTTCCCAGTCGCGAGGCCCGACGGACCCGATCATTCCGTAGTGGACAAGTACCTGAGGATTCGCACCGGCGTGACGGCCGGTCCCCACGAAGTGGGCGTCGCGTTCCACAAGCAATCGTCGTCGCTCCTCGAGACCGAGCGGCAGCCGCTGCAATCGCATTTCAACGAGCAGCGCCATCCGCGCCTGACGCCCGCGGTCTATCAGGTATCGATCACCGGACCGTACGCGCCGGGGGGCGCCGAACTCACACCGAGCCGCCGCCGAATCTTCGGATGCCAGCCGACCGAGTCCTCCGAGGAAGAGGCGTGTGCGAGGGAGATCCTCTCCACGCTCATGCGGCGCGCCTACCGTCGACCCGTCTCCGACGCGGATGTGGCGAGCTCGATGGCCTTCTACCGGGAAGCCCGGGCCGAGGGAGATTTCGATGCTGGCATAGGGAACGCCTTGAGCGCCGTGCTCATCAACCCGGAGTTCCTGTTCCGGGTGGAGCTGGATTCGGACGCGGCAGCGTCAGGCGCAGCCTACCGGATCAGCGACCTGGAGCTGGCCTCCCGCCTGTCGTTCTTCCTGTGGAGCAGCATCCCCGACGAAGAGCTGCTGGATGTGGCAATCCGAGGAGAGCTGAGCGAGCCACGCAAGCTCGAGAGGCAAGTCCGACGACTACTCGCCGATCAACGCTCTTACAACCTCGCCAGCAACTTCGCTGGCCAGTGGCTCCAGCTGCGCAATCTGGAGTCCTTCATCCCCAACATCCGTCTCTACCCGGACTTCGACGACAACCTTCGTCGCGCGCTGCGTGAGGAGACGGAGCGGTTCTTCGACCACGTGGTGCGCGAAGATCGAAGCGTGCTCGAACTGCTCAGCGCCGACTACACGTTCCTCAACGAGCGCTTAGCGAGGCACTACGACATACCCGGCGTGATCGGCAGCCGCTTTCGGCACGTCGCGCTTGCGAACGATAGCCAGCGCGGCGGCCTGTTACGGCACGGTAGCATACTCGCCGTGACATCCTACGCCACGCGTACCTCGCCGGTGCTTCGCGGCAAGTTCGTGTTGGACAAGCTCTACGGCGCACCACCACCGCCTCCGCTGCCGAACGTGCCTGCGCTCGACGACAACTCGGTATCCGCAGCTCTCGGCATGCGAGAGAGGCTCGCCGAGCATCGCAGCAACCCGGTGTGCGCGAGATGTCACAGCACCATCGACCCAGTGGGGTTCGCCTTAGAGAATTTCGATGCCGTGGGTCGTTGGCGGGACAACGAGGGAGAGAGCGGGCCCATCGACGTTTCGGGCGGCCTGCCCGGCGTCGGCGAATTCGAAGGCGTAGCCGGCCTCGAAGCGGCCTTGCTGAGCCGCCCGGAGCTGTTCGCGGGTGCCGTCACCGAGAAGTTGCTCACTTTTGCGCTCGGACGTGGAGTCGAGTACTACGATGCTCCGGCGATCCGCCAGATTCTGCGCGAGGCCGAGCCCGGTGGATATCGACTCTCGTCGCTCATTTTGGGTATCGTCGAGAGCGTACCGTTTCAGATGAGGGCAGCACGATGATCATCACCAAGAAGGCCCTACCGCGGCGCACGTTCCTGAAGGGCATGCAGGCTACGCTGGCGCTGCCTCTGCTCGACGCGATGATTCCCGCGGCGACCGCCCTAGCCAATACCGCGGCCAGCCCCACGCCCCGGCTCAGCTACGTGTTCATGCCCATGGGGACGGACATCGCCCGCTGGACACCGCAGGGTGGGGAGATTCTCGGCGAGCTGCCGCCTGTGCTCAGCCCCCTGGAGAAAGTGAAGGACCACGTATCGGTCGTCACCAATCTGGAGCTCCAGAACTCCTACCCAGGCACGCACGACACTTCGAACTCCGGATTCTTGAGCGCGGCCTTCGCCAAGCACACCGAGAGCTCGGACTACCATTTGGGAACCACCGCCGACCAAATCGCGGCGAAAGCAATCGGTCAGGACACGCAACTACCGTCGCTCGAGATGTCGATGGACCTGAATCCGCTCGCGGGCGTTTGCAACAACGGATACGCGTGCGTCTATACCAACAACCTCTCCTGGTCTTCACCCACGACACCGCTTCCGTCCGAAGCGCATCCGCGCATCGTATTCGAGCGCCTATTCGGCGAGGGCGGAAGCCAGGCCGAGCGTCGCGCAGCACTCCGGAGTCGCGCCAGCCTCCTCGATTCGTTCCACGAGGACATCGCGCGTCTCAAGCGGTTGGTAGGAGTGGGCGACGGCGCCCGCATCGACCAGTACCTCGACAGCGTGCGAGAGATCGAGCGTCAGATCCAGCTTGCGGAGGCAGCGGCCGAGGAGAACCTGGAGGGACGCGATTTCGATCGTCCTGTTGGCGTACCGGCGGGGTTCGCCGATCACGCCGCGCTCATGTTCGACCTGCAGCTGCTGGCGTTCCAGGCCGATATCACAAGGGTCAGCACCTTCCAGCTTACGCGCGAGCTCAGCAACCGTACTTATCCCGAGATTGGCGTCCCGGAGCCTCACCATCCGACCAGCCATCACGGCAACGATCCGGTGAAGGTCGAGAAGATCGCCCAGATCGGCACGTTCCATGTGTCGCTGTTCGCCGATTTCCTCGGGAAGCTGCAGGCCACGCCGGACGGCGAGGGCTCTCTGCTCGACAACACCGTGCTCTTGTACGGAAGCGGGATGGGCAACCCCAGCCTACACGACCACATCAACCTCCCGATTCTCGTCGCGGGGGGCGCCTCGTGCGGCATGAGAGGTGGGCGGCACATCGAGTACGAGAATGGCACACCCTTGGCCAACCTCCACATGACGCTGCTGGACCGGGTCGGAGTGCAGCTCGACTCATTCGGCGATAGCACAGGCAAGATCGAAGATCTCTTCGATCCTGTACCGGTCTAAGGCGATGGCTATCGGGAGAATCGTGCTTCTGGCCCTGGTCAGTACCACCGTGGCTGTGCAGGCCCAGGAGACACCGATCGCATCAGCGGCCGAGCACGGTGATCAGGCGCTCGTCCGCGGCCTGGTGCACGAGGGTGCGGACGTCAATGTGCCACAGGTAGGTGGCATGACCGCCCTGCTCTGGGCCGTCTACCGTGACGACGCAGATATGGTGCAACTGCTCGTTCGCGCGGGCGCCGACGTCAACACCGAGAACGACTACGGCGTACCGCCACTCGCCCTGGCGTGCACCAACGGCAGCGCAACCGTCGTGGACCTCCTGCTCGACGGGGGCGCCGATGCGAACGCGTCACTAGCAGGCGGGGAAACCGTGCTCATGCTCGCCGCCCGTACCGGCAGCCTCGAGGTGGTGCAGCAGCTGCTCGCCCAAGGCGCCGACGCCAACGCGCAGGAGGGACGCGATCAGACGGCGCTCATGTGGGCAGCGGCCGAAGGACACCCATCGGTCGTCAGGGCCCTCATCGACGCCGGTGCCGACGCGCACGCCACGCTGGGGTCTGGGTTCACCTCAATGTTTTTCGCGGTGCGCGCCGGCCACATCGACGTGGCGCTCAATCTGCTCGAGGCCGGCGTGGACGTGAACGCGCTTCTAGCGGCCAAGAAGAATGTGGGAAATCGGGGGGCCAACAACGCCACATTCCAGCCTATCGACGACGGCATGAGTCCGTTGCTCATGGCGGTCAGGAACGGCCACTTCGAGCTAGCGATCGAACTCGTGAAAGCCGGGGCCGATGTGAACGACGAGCGCACTGGATTCACGCCGCTGCACACCATGAGTTGGGTGCGCAAGCCGGATGAAAGCGATCGAGGCGATCCAGCCCCAGTCGGATCGGGGAACGTGAGTAGCCTCGACTTCGTACGGACGCTGGTGGCGCTGGGAGCTGATGTGAACTGGCGCTTGGCGGAAGGCGCTCGTCGCCAGCCGAACTCGGCGTCTCGAATCAGATCGGGAGGCACCACCCCCTTCCTGCTGGCCGCCGACCGGGCAGACGCCGCATTGATGCGTCTACTCATGGAGTTGGGCGCTGATCCGTTCATTCCAAACACGCGCGGCACCACGGCTCTGATGGCGGCAGCCGGCCTGGGTACGACCGCCCCGGAGGAAGAGGCTGGGACGGAGCCGGAAGCGCTGATCGCCACACAGCTGATGCTCGAGCTGGGTGCGGAGGTCAACGCGATGAACGACGAGGGCGATACGGCGATGCATGGCGCGGCGTATGGGAGCTTTCCGAGCATCGTTCAGTTACTCGCTGACCATGGCGCCGACCCGCTCACCTGGAATCAGAAAAACGAGCAGGGATGGACGCCGCTCTTCATTGCCGAGGGCTACCGGTTCGGACTTCCCAGACCGTCCCGCGAGGTGATCCAAGTGCTCGAGACGCTTCTCTTCGCGGCCGGGATGACGACGGAAGGCGAACGACCTGCCATCGTGGATATCTATGAGAGGGGACGCCGAATCCCGTAAGCAGCGGCCGCAGCTGGGACCGCCGCTACCGCAGCGCCAGCGCAATCAGCTCCGGCGCGGCATTCCTGCGCCCGCCGATGGCCACCATGATGTACTGCTTACCCTCGTGCAGATAGGTGATCGGGTTCCCCTGCGGCACTGCGGGAAGCCTGACCGACCCGAGGTACTCACCGGTGTCCTTGTCGTAAGCGGTGAGCGTGGCGGCGACGTCTTCGATGCTGGGCACGTCCCGAGCGCCCGAGTTCACGATCAAGAGCGTCTTGGTGACTAGCGGCCCCCCGGCGTTCGGCCCCAGGTGGCCGCCCAACGCCGGCAAGTCGAGGCCCTTCAGCGCCGGATGGTTCCTCGGTCCGTCGCCATGCGCGGTCATCCAGACGTGCTCCCCGGTGTTCAGGTCGATCGCGGTAATGCGCTTGTACGGCGGCTTGACGATGGGCAGCCCCTGCGGCCCCGGGATCGCGCTCGCCCAGGGATCGGTGAAGTACCCGGTAGTGGCGGGCGCCTCGTAGGGGACCAACTCGACCGTGCGCAGTCTGGTCTGCGACGGAATGAAGATGCGACCGGTCTCGGGATCGACCGCTGAGCCCGGCCAGTTCACGCCGCCACCGGTGCCAGGTGCCTGGATGACCGGCTTCCTGCTGCCGCGCAGCACCGGCGGTTCGAAGAGCGGCCCCAGGCGTGCGCTCTCGGCGACGATCTGCAGCGCTTCTGCGCGCAGCTCGGGCGTGAAGTCGATGAGGTCGTCCTCGGTCACGCCCTGCAGGTCGAACGCGGCAGGCTTGGTCGGGAACGGCTGCGTGGGCGAGTACCACTCGCCGGGCACGTCGCCCTGCGGGACCGGCCGCTCCTCGATGGGCCAGACCGGCTCCCCGGTCGCTCGATCGAGAACATAGACGAACGCCTGCTTACTGGTTTGCGCGATCGCCTTGATCACGCGTCCGTCGACCGTGATGTCGAGCAGGTTGCCCGCGGTCGGAAAGTCGTAGTCCCAGAGCCCGTGGTGTACTGCCTGGAAGTGCCAAACGCGCTCCCCGGTCTCGATGTCGACTGCTACGATGCTCTCGGCAAACAGGTTGTCACCGCGCCGCATGCCGCCGTAGTAGTCGTTGGTGGGCGTGCCGGTAGGCAGGTAAACGAGACCGAGCTCATCGTCGACCGCCAGCGTCCCCCACACGTTGGTGTGGCCGCTGTAGCGCCAGGAGTCGTCCTCCCAAGTGTCGACGCCCAACTCTCCTTCCTGCGGGATGGTGTGGAAGATCCATTTCATCTCGCCGGTGCGCGCGTCGAAACCACGCACGTGTCCCGGTGACGCTTCTTTGAGCGTCAGGTTGGTGTCCTGAACGATGCTGCCGATGACCACGACATCCCGCGCGATCGCGACCGGTGAGGAGTGGGTCAATCGCACAGGGTTGACCTCGCGCCCCAGGCTGCCGCTGAGGTCGACCAAGCCGGCGTCGCCGAAGTCGGGATAGAGTTCACCGGTCCGGGCGTTGAGCGCGAGCAAGCGCAGGTCGTGCAACGCGATGAAGATGCGCGCGTCATCGCTCTGGTCATCCTGCCAATAGGCTACGCCTCGATGCTGCCACCCCATGCTGGCCGGGGGAAACTCCATCCTTTCGTAGCTGCGGGGATCGTAGGACCAGACCAGGTCGCCCGTGCCGGCGTCGAGCGCGGCCACCTGGCCGACCGAAGTGCTCAGGTAGACGAGCCCGTCCGCCATGAGCGGGGTGGTCTTGAACCCGTTGGGGCGGACCGATTCCAGTCGGTCGGTGACATCGGTGGAGATCGAGGTCCAGCGCCAAGCGATCTCCAGATCGGTGAAGTTCTCAGCCGTGATCTGGTCGAGCGGTGAGTACTTCGTATTGGTGTGGTCTCCTCCCGTGGCGTGCCACTCGCCTGCCGGCCTGGCCGATTGCGCTTGGGCGGAGGGCGGCGCAACCAGCGCCACCGAGACGAGTGATAGCGCACCCAGCACGAGAAGTCGCGGTGACGAGCGTGTGACCATACGATGCCTCCCTGATGTTCCGGCCATCATACGCCTGCGGAAGCGCCACGTGAAAGACCCGCTCCCCAATAATGTCATCTGAAGCATCGTCCTCCGCCGATGACCGGAGGCTGATGTGGCGCCCTTCGCCCGAGCGCGTCGCGACAACCAATCTCGTGCGCTTCGCCGAGCAGGTCGGCGCCCACCTGGGGCATGAAGCGACCGAGGTGATTGAGTCCGACTCCATCGCACCTCTCCACGAGTGGTCGATCCGCGAGCCATCGGAGTTCTGGTCCGAACTGTGGGACTTCTGCGACGTGCGGGCTTCGCAACCGGCCACCGAGGTAGTCGACGACCCCACGCGCATGCCGGGCGCGCGATGGTTCAGCGGCTCCCGGCTCAACTTCGCCGAGAACTTGCTCGCGGATCGGCACGTCGCCGAGCGTCGCCCACAAGCGATCGTCGCCTGGAACGAAGACGGGCCGACCACCTCGGTCACGTGGGCGGACCTGAGGGTACAGGTCGCGCACTTCGCGGCCGGACTCCAGCGGGCCGGTGTCGCCCCCGGTGACCGAGTCGCGGGCTTCCTGCCGAACATTCCCGAGGCGGTCATCGCGATGCTCGCCACCTCGAGCCTCGGCGCGATGTGGTCGTCTTCTTCACCGGACTTCGGCGTCGACGGCGTTCTGGATCGTTTCTCCCAGATCGAGCCCAAGGTGCTCGTCTGCGCGAGGGGCGCGATGTGGAACGGATCCTGGATGGGCTCGCTAGAGCGTGTGCGAGCGATCTCCGAGCGCCTACCGTCTTTGGGCGCGGTCGTCGTCGCCGACTACGGGGGCAAAGCTGGATCCGGTGACCTAGTCGGTATCCCGCACGCGATCCCGTGGAACGAGTTCGCGAGCCCGTCGGACCAGCCGACGCCCGACTTCGCCCAACTCCCGTTCGACCACCCGCTCTACGTGCTCTACTCCTCCGGCACGACGGGCATTCCCAAATGCATCGTGCACGGACAGGGCGGCACGCTCATCCAGCACCTCAAGGAGCATGTGCTGCACTGCGACCTGCGGCCCGGCGACACGCTGTTCTACTACACGACCTGCGGCTGGATGATGTGGAACTGGATGGTCTCGGCGCTCGCATCCGGCGTGAGCATCGTGCTGTACGACGGCTCTCCGTTCCAGGCGACGCCGACACGCATGTGGGACGTGGTCGACGCCGAGCACGTGCACGTATTCGGGACGAGCGCGAAGTACCTCGCGCTGGCGGAGAAGGAGGGGTCGTGCCCGAGGGAGACGCACGATCTGTCTTCGCTGCGCACGATCCTGTCAACCGGCTCACCTTTGCTGCCCCAGTCGTTCGACTGGGTCTATGGCAGGGTCAAGGCGGACGTGCACCTCGCGTCCATTGCCGGCGGCACCGACCTCGTCGCGTGCTTGGTAGGAGGAAACCCAACCGCACCGGTCTACCGCGGAGAAATCCAGGCGCCCGCATTGGGCATGAGCGTCGAGGTGTGGGACTCCGAGGCGGTCGAGCTGCCGCCCGGCCAGCAGGGTGAGCTCGTCTGCACTCGAGCCTTCCCCTCTGTGCCCGTCCGCTTCTGGAACGATCCCGATGACATGCGCTTCAGAGCGGCGTACTTTGAGCACACGGCGCGTCCGGCCTGGCGTCACGGCGACTGGATCGAGAGAACCGCGCACGGTGGCTTCGTCATCCACGGCCGTTCGGACGCCACGCTCAATCCGGGAGGAGTCCGGATCGGGACGGCTGAGATCTACCGGCAAGTCGAGCGACTAGACGAGATCGTCGAGAGCGTAGCCGTCGGGCAGCAATGGGACGGCGACGAACGCATCGTCTTGTTCGTGGTGCTTCGCGCCGGAGTGGAGCTCGACGACGAACTCCGAGCCCGCATCCGGAGCGAGATCAAGTTGAACAGCTCACCGCGCCATATACCGAAAGTCATGCTCGCCGTACCCGCGATCCCGCGCACAATAAGCGGAAAAATCAGCGAGATAGCTGTGCGCCGAGCAATCCACGGGCTCCCTGTGGAGAACGCCGATGCGCTCGCGAATCCGGAGTCCCTCGCCCACTTTCAGGACCTCGTCGAGCTGCAAGGCTGACGGCTGTCGCGACCCCTCGAGACGGAGGACATCATGCCGCAGCGTCACTCGCGATCGACTGGTTCGGCGAGTATCTTCGCCAATAACACGAGCTTAGGAGACTGACTGTGAAACGCCTCTGCCTGATCCTCACGCTGACAGCGATGGTCGCCACCCCGGCATTCTCACAGCAGTCCGCACCCGAGATTCCGTTCGAGTCGCTTCCCCGGCCGCTCAAGTACTCCCCTGACATGAATCTGGGCGAAATCCTCGGTATTGCAGTGAATTCCGTGGGACACATCGTGATTCTCAATCACCCGGGTAGTGCAAATCAGGGTCCGATCTGGTCGAATTCCACTACGCAGCTGCTCGAGTTCGACCAGGACGGCTACTACGTGGGAGAGATCGGGAAGGGCGTGTACGGCATCGCCTATGCCCACCAGGTGCGCTTCGATGACGAGGACAACCTCTGGGTCGTAGACAAGGCTGCCAATACGGTCATCAAGTTCGACCCAGATGGTTATGTCAGCATGAACCTGGGGCGCCGGGAAGAGGGGTACCATGGCGACGTCGAGCTTCCCAACCAGCGCGAAGCGAGGGCCGTCGGCGGCTACTTCAACGGGCCCACCGATGTGGCCTGGGATCCGGACGGCAACATCTTCGTCAGCGACGGCTATGTGAACTCGCGCATGGTGAAGTTCGACATGAACGGGAACTTCCTGATGGACTGGGGCTCCTACGGCTCGGACATCGGCCAATTCAATCTGCCGCACACCATGCAGGCTGACCGCGAGGGTAACATCTACGTGGGGGATCGCTCGAACCGACGAATTCAGGTGTTCGACTCCGACGGTAACTTCCTGCGCGTGCTGCTCATGAACGTGCCCTACCCCGCGGACTATCAGCCGCCTTACACCGCGATCAACCCGAATCGGCGGCTCCCGGATGCCACCCAGCCCTGGTCGATGTGCATCACCGACTCGACGCCTCAGGAGATCTGGGTCTCAGACAACGAGCCTGGCCGCATCTACCAGATGACGCTGGATGGCGAGATCAAGGGTTGGCTAGGCAGCTCAGGTCGCGGGCCGGGTCAATTCAACTGGGTGCACGGTCTGGACTGCTCGCAGATGGACGAAGGCATCCTCTGGGTGGCCGACATGAACAACTGGCGGGTGCAGAAGCTGTTGATCCAGTCTCGACGAATCACGTCGGACGGCAGCTGAGGCCAGTCGACTTTACCGCTGAGGCAAACTAAACGCGAGGAATTGGGCAGGTACGTCCCGACCGTTCACCGCCACGACGATGTACTGCCGACCCTCGTGCATGTAGGTCATGGGCGCCCCGGTGGTCCCGGCCGGAAGTTCCATCTCCCATACGACGTCACCCGTCTCCTTGTCGTACGCGCGGAACCACGGCTCACCGTAGTTGGTCGAGATCTCGAGCGGCATCCCTTCTGGGACTCTCGGCCCACCGACGAGATCGGAACCTTCGCCGATGAAGAGTAGGGTCCCGGTGGCCAGAGGCGACGGGCGACCCGGCGAGCCCAGCCGGTCCAGTCCGAGATGCCTGATGGCGGGATGATCGCGGGGCCCGTGTCCGTTCGGCACCTGCCAGAGGATCTCGCCCGCGTTCATATCCAAAGCGGTGATGCGCCCGTAAGGCGGCTTGAAGAGAGGCAGTCCCCGTGGCCCCGCAATCCACTGCCTGCCGCCCAACACGTAGTTCAGATCGCCGTCGGGATCCCCGGGCACGATGTCCGCGACAAACGGCGACGTGATCGAGGGCACGTAGAGCGTGTTGGTCTCGGGATCGAACGCGGCGCCCTGCACGTCGGCACCGCCCTGGGACCCGGGAAGCTGGATGGTCCCGAGATTTCCGTCCGGCTCCTCGACGCGGATCGAGGGTGGTGTGAAGAGCGGACCGGTCGTATACCGAGAAACGATGTCGAGCGCCTCGGCGCGCAGCTCCGGCGTAAAGTCGATCAGGTTGTCCTCGGTCGAGCCCTGCCGGTCGAAGGGCGGCGGCTTGGTGGGGAATGGCTGCGTCGGTGACGTACGCTCCCCCGGCGTCTGCGACCGTGGCACGGGCCGCTCTTCGATTGGCCAGACGGGCTCGCCGGTCACGCGGTCGAACACGTAGACGAACGCCTGCTTCGTAATCTGCGCGACCGCGCTGACGGGCCGCCCATCGACGACCAGGTCCATCAGGATCGGGGCGGCAGGAGTATCGTAGTCCCACAATCCGTGGTGCACGAACTGATAATGCCACACGCGCTCCCCGGTCTCGGCGTCGACGCAGACCAGGCTCTGGCTGAAGAGATTGTCTCCGAGGCGATGGCCGCCGTACATGTCGTTGGTCGACGAAGACACCGGCATGTAGACCAGCCCCAGTTCCGGGTCGGCACTGAACAGAGACCAGACAGGGGCGTGCCCCGAGTATCGCCAGGAGTCGTTTTCCCAGGTGTCGATGCCGAGCTCGCCATCCTGTGGGACCGTATGAAACATCCAGCGAAGCTCGCCGGTGCGCACGTCGAACGCTTGCACGTCGCCCCTCACGAACTCCTTGCTCCTGAAGACGTCGCGCATGGCATTGCCCAACACGACTACGTTGCCTACAACGGTGGGTGCTCCCGGCCAACGGTAGCGGGCACCCTCTTGGAGGCCCGCCGTCAGGTCGATGCGGCCATCGGTTCCGAACTCGGCAATCGGCTGTCCGGTACGAGCGTCGAGGACGTACAGATATTCACCGCGCTGCACGAGGATTCGCGAATCGGTGCCGTCGCTCCAGTGCGCCACGCCGCGCGTAGACGCGCCGGTCAGGTACGCATCGAGCAGATCCCCATCCGGTCCTTCGACCACCGGCTCCTGAACCCAAAGCGTCCTACCCGTTCCCGGATCGAAAGCCTCCACCAGACCCACACCATTCGGGCTGTAGAGCACGCCATCGACCATGAGCGGGGTCCCAATGAGGCTACGCTCGCCGGCCTCCGGAACGTGCTGAAGGATCGACGTGTCGACGGTCGGACGACGCCAGACGACGGTCAGGTCGGCTACGTTGTCCTTCGTGATCTGACCGAGCGACGAATACTTCGTCGCGCCAGGGTCGCCTGCGAACGCTCGCCACTGCCCGTCGGTAGCGCCCTGCTGGGCGAGCACAGGTGCCGCGAGCAGAGCACCCACAGCTACGGTCCACGTCCCTGCGTACAACGACCTGCGGATCACGGAGTCTTCCTTCCCCAGAACAGATGGGCTCACGGGGCCCGTGCGTTGGGGCCTACGCCGCGAGTCAGGACGACGCTCGACGCGGGAGCAAAGTACGTCGGACCCCGCGGGCACGCACCGGGACCGGTGCCCGCCGACGTCAGGCGCTGACTCCCGTCACTCGCACGAATCCGCCGCGCCCGCCAGCTCCAAAGACGCTACCGCACGGACCGCTCGCTCACGGCCCACGTTCCAGCTCCTCCAGTCACGAGGCCCCTCATCCTCCAAAAGACGGTGGAGCTCTTCACGGAGGAAGCACGCGTCGGTATCGGAGAGCAGCGACGGCGCCGCGTCCGACGTAAGGAAGGAGGCGAGCGCCGGTACGGCATCGGCGCTCAACGTGGCCAGATAGGCGACGTCGAGCTCCTGACCGCTCTCCGCCCGCGCCAGGTTGACGCGTACTACCATCGCATCCGGATTCACGAAGTTGAGAGCCCCGAGAACCGCGAACGCGCTCACCATCGCGCCGAAAGCGAAGCGCTCGGCTCTGCTACGCAGGACGGTCACGCCGAGCCAGCCGAGAGTCGCACCGGCCCATAAGAGCATAGCGGTGGCATAGATGCGGTCCTGCGTCAGGCCGTAGGCGTCCACATAGAGCCCCATTCGGTGCAGCGCCGACCCCATGATCATCGCCAACGGGATCAGCAGCACTCCTGAAAGTCCCCTCACCACTTTGCAGGAAATGGGATTCGTGCGGTCGGTGAGCCAATTCGCCCCCAGCAGGACCGGGAGCACCAGCACCGCCACGGCGACCAGCTCGGAGAAGCCCCTGCGTGCGTACTCCGCGTACCCGAGCCCCTCCGAGTTTTGGACGAGCTGCTCCCCCCCGAAAACATATCCCGCCTGCATAACCACGAAGGTCGTGAACAGCAGGGTCAACGCTCCCAACGGAATGCCCAGCTCGAGCACACCCAGCCGCGGCCACTCGACCCTGCGCCACGCCTCGGAGCGGGCGCCTGCGCCGTTGATAGCGGCCATCAAGTATCCGGCGGAAAGCCAGCCGACGAAGGCGGTACGGAAGCCATGAGCGATGAGGGATTCGAAGTCGATGTTGAAGACAGATTGTAAGGCGCGCTCGAACCCAGCGTCGGCAGAAGCGAACAGCCCGGAGAAGACCACCAGCAGGGGTGCGGCGAGCAAAAGCCCAACAAATACCGAGGTCGCCCGACGCCGGCGCAGTCCCTCCAGCGCCTCATGCCACGGCACTTTGGACGATGCAAAATGAAGCGGGCCAGCGAAGGTTCGGGTCCCGGTCACCGCCAGCCCGGCGGCGTAGTCGGTGAGCCTCGCCACGGTGAGGCGCACACGCCCCGTCCCGAGCACGGGCAGCGAGAGCACCGCCACGAGCGCGAGCAGGTTCGCAGCGCCGAGCGCGGGCGCGGCCCGCCACACGAGTCCGAACGCGACGAGCGGGGGCACGAGCATGAGCGCCGGAACCCAGGGAGGCATCCCTTGGCCCTCCGAGCGAACGAGCAGCGTCGCGGAAACCATGAGGGCGGCGATGCCCACGAAGACGTTGAGGGCGAAGGCGTCTGTCTCCAAGAGCCAGTCACCCAAGAGCCCCAAAGCGAGCGCGGAGGCTAGGACTCGAGTCACCAGACGCATCGACATGGGCACCTCTCCGCAACAGAGCGACTTCGCACGTGACTTTGACTTTGTATTGCCAAGTACTCTGTGTCAACCGCCGCCTATCGCCCTCCTCCCCCGGATCCCGCCGGGAGGCGGTCGTTCTGGTGGTGCTCCGCCTCTTCGTAGTGCCGCCGCAGCAGATCGTCTCCGAAGTCGTTGGAGGGATCGCGCCACACCGAATGCACGTGGTTGGCTCCACCCTGCACGTTGTCGTACTCAATCAACACGGTGGGCCCGTGGATGCGGTAGTAGTGACCCTCGCCGCGCTCGGTGCTGCCCGCCCACGCGAAATGGAGGTTCTCGAGCCCCGCCTCGTGGATGCGATCCATCTCGGCGTCGGCAATGCCGGCTACCGCATTGTTCAGGTATTCCTCGATGACGTGCATCAACGCCTGACGCTGTTCGTCGTTCATTTCCGAGACGGGCAGGCCTTCGAACTCATCCAGTTCGACTATGCGCGCGTTCCCGGTAACGATGTCGCGGGGAGCTTCCGCCTCGATGATGACTCGTTGGAGTTGGGCATCAGTGAGCAGGGCCATGAGATCGCGCGCCAGATCTTCCTCGGCTCCAAGCAGGCGTCGCCCGGCGTTCGGGCCCTCTCCAACCACGTGCGGATTCGATCCCATGAACGCCGGTGTCACGGACGGAGGCCCTGACCCCGCCGAAGTGAAGTTCATCGAGATGTGGTGTCCCTCGAAGCGCCAGGCCCATGCCCCGCTCTCGGACGGCGTGCCGAAGACGTTGAAATAGTAGTCCTCCGGATCACGTCGATCCGGCCGGTCCTCGATCTGGCCGAGGATCCCCTCCAGCTGCATGACGCCGGTCGCCTTCAGGTAGCCCTGGGAGCTGAGCGCGCTTTGCAGGAGCCCGTGGGCAACGGTGCGTTGCTCCGGGTTCATGTCCTTGAGGCGGACCCCATATCGCTCCCAAGGGACGAAATGCCAATCGAAACGCTGTTCGGCGTCCAGCGCCCAAGTACCGCGATCGCGCTCGGCGCTTCCGAGGGTTCCCATGTAAGCTTCGGCTGCAGTCGCCATGCGGGCGCTTGAGTCGGCGGGTGGGGGCTCAGGGGCCCGCATCATGAACGCGGCCAGAACGATGACGGTCAGCACGGCCGCCCCGAGGATGCTTGGGATGCTGCGCATGAGTCTCCTCCCGCTTTTGACGTGGACTGCGACGCTACCAGGGGGCAAACATGCGGCTGGGAAGTCAGCCGCAACAGGCGTCAGTCTGGCAGCACCAAGGCAATGAACTCGGCCGGACTATTCAGCGTGGCCGCCGCGACAACGATGTACTGCCGGCCGTTCAGCATGTACGACATCGGGCTGCCAGTCGGGTTGGCCGGCAGGATGATCTCGGCAACAACCTCACCCGTTCGCTTCTCGTAGGCGCGGAAGGTTGGCCCGCCGGCGCCATAGCGCGAAGCCACGCCACCCCGCACGCCGCCACCCTCCCCCATAAAGAGCAGAGTCTTCGTCACTAGCGCACCCGGCCGACCGTTTTGCCCCATGCTCGAGAAGTCCAAGCCCAGACCCTGCAGGTCGGGGTGCTCACGAACCTCTCGAGGTGCCCCACCAAGCGGCTTCATCCAAAGGTGGTCCCCGGTATTGAGGTCGATCGCGGTGATGCGTCCCCACGGTGGCTTCACCAGGGGCAGTCCGCGCGGGCCCGCAGGATAGATCTCCCCCGAGCGGAAGTAGTCCGTCCCGCCCGCCCCCGGCGCACTCTTTTCCAGCGCGGCCACGATGGGCACTGTCAGCGAAGGAATGAAGAGGATGCCCGACTCGACATCGACTCCGGCCCCTGGCCAACTGGCGCCTCCGCCCCATCCGGGAAGGACCAGCGTTCCCTTCGTTCCATCCGGATCATCGATCCGCGATGGGGGTGTGAACAGCGAACTCATGCGGAACTGGGCCGCAATCTCCATGGCTTCAGCACGGATCTCGGGCGTGAAGTCGATCAGGTCGTCGACCGTGAAGCCCTGTCGGTCGAAGGGGGCCGGCCGCGAGGGGATGGGTTGAGTCGGAGAAGTCCATTCCCCAGGAACGTCCGATGGCGGCATCGGCATCTCGATGATCGGCCAAAGCGGCGTTCCATCCTCCCGGTCGAAGACGTACGTGTAGCCCTGCTTCGTCACGACCGCGACCGCTTTGATGCGGCGCCCGTCGTGCGTCACGTCGAGCAGCGTAGGCGGAGCGGGGTTGTCGAAGTCCCAGATGCCGTGATGGACGAGCTGATAGTGCCAGATGCGCTCGCCGGTACGGATGTCGAGGCAAACGATGCTCTCGGCGAACAGGTTGTCGCCGGGCCGGTGGCCTCCGTACCAATCGTTCGACCCGGTCTCCGTGGGCAGGTACAGGTAGCCCAACTCCTCGTCCACCGTGAGCTGGGTCCACACACCTGCATGGCCGGAATACTCCCAGGAATTGTCCAGCCAGGTGTCCGCGCCGAATTCATCCCCTTGAGGAATGACATGGAAGATCCAGACCCGTTTGCCGGTGCGAACGTCGTACCCCTGGATGTGGCCCGGTGTCGACTCGATGGCATTGGGGCCTCCCACCGGAATCACCTGGGAGACCACGATGTCGTGTGAGACGATGGGGGTGGAAATGCAGCGTACCCGTGCTCCCGGCTTCACGAGACCCCGGGCGAGATCCACGTATCCGTTTTCC
>Ga0066376_10001436_pt1 | contig 23152 bp, 21 predicted proteins | sample Knorr_S15_td_Bot_FD_77009 | JGI IMG/M metagenome (GOLD analysis project Ga0066376, IMG submission 77009) | Marine microbial communities from Southern Atlantic Ocean transect - Knorr_S15_td_Bottom_ad_5009_LV_A | ecosystem: Environmental > Aquatic > Marine > Oceanic | place: Southern Atlantic...
AGGGTAGCCTTAGCGGACTTGCTCAGTGGCAGTTTTGGAGGTCCATTCGAAATCTTGGCCAGCATTACCGAAACCTGGCTGGAAACCATATTCGCCCCACTTAATATGGTTATCGACGGTCTGAATAGCCGAGTGGACATACCGGGCGTTTTGGACTTGGGTCTGACTTCCATTGAGAACCCGGTCACCGGTGAGCCGGAACAGTTGACTCTGGTCAAGGGCACCGGCTTCACATCAAACAACACGCAGATGGGCTCTACAACGGTCTACAGTTACACCGGTGGGTTCCAACACGAACACTCTGGCAATTACGGCGAGTTCGCCGAGTTTGAATACCACAGTTCTAAATAGCCCGGCGCACTAGAGGATCACGAAGATGCAATCCGCGACACCTCAGGTTTCCAACGCAATAGAGTCGGTAATCAAGCGCGACCGCTTGGTGGTGATAGCTGGCGTTTTAGCCGTGGTGGCAATTGCCTGGGCCTACCTGGTTTTCCTCGCCCAAGACTCGGACGGCATGGGCTCCGGCATGGCCATGGCTCAACTCAAGACTTGGAGCGCTGCGGACTTCGGCGTGATGTTCCTCATGTGGGCCGTCATGATGACCGGCATGATGGTGCCCAGCGCCGCTCCAATGATTTTAATCTTCGCCACCGTCAACCGGAGAAGGCAAGAGCAAGACCGCCCCTACGTTTCGACGGCCGTATTTCTGTCCGGCTATCTGGTGGTCTGGTGCGGTTTCGCGGCCGTTGCCACGGTGGGCAATTGGGCACTCCACGTTAACGACCTTCTGGACAAAATGATGGGCGGAAGCACCAGCGACTATCTGGGAGGAAGTCTCCTGGTGGTGGCGGGAGCATTCCAGTGGAGCAGGCTCAAATACACATGCCTGACCCAATGCCGTTCACCCCTTTCTTTCCTCATGACCGACTGGCGTGAGGGAGCAGGGGGTGCCCTGCGAATGGGTGTGACACACGGAATCTACTGCGTTGGCTGTTGTTGGGTGTTGATGCTATTGCTATTCGTCTTGGGCATCATGAACCTGCTGTGGATCGCAGCCCTTGCTGGGTTTGTATTGTTGGAAAAGGTCGTGCCCCGCGGTGATCGGATGAGCAAGGGAACCGGACTGCTGCTGATACTATGGGGCGGGTTGATGATTTCGGGTGTAATAACTTAGTCACGGGCCTGCGTTGTGTTTTTAAAAAGGGGCGTCCCGCGTTTAACAAAAAGGGCGCCCTTTTTGTTTTGAGTCAGAATCTACTAACCTCGGTGGGATAATCGCAATAACAGCTTATTTATAACTGATTCCAGCGGCCCTTCCCGAATGGCCCTCAGATTTAGCTCAGCTATTCTTTCCAAGTCCAAAACAATTTTGCTTGAACCGGACGCGGCCTCTATTTGACCTAATATGTCCCGCCATGGGCCTCCGTCACTCAAACAACCGGCTTCATCTCCGGCACTCCCTGCTGGAAGAGGAAGTGTGTAGAAGGTGACAGCAAGGGGGCTGGAGGTTAATGCCAGCAGGGGTATTTCTTCCGGGGATAAGCTAAGCCTGCCTCGCAATCCGTCCAACGTCTTGGACGTGCCGTGTTGGCCGAAAATAACCAGATGCTCATAGGGCGCTTTTCGAGTTTCAAAGCTCGAGCGAAATTCCCTAAAAACATCGTGAGCGAAGGTATCTTCCGGCCCCACCAAGAAAACAGCGTAAACCGGAAAGTCTGGCATCCCAGCATCCGCCAGCCCTTGTCGCCAGCGGGCCAGTTTGTCCAGGTCATGGCTGTCGGGATCGCTGCTTGCCACGGTGTTTCGTGCCTAGGCTGCGACGCCGCTGTCAAACTGGACCAATATGCCGTCAGGGTCAAAAGCAAAGAAAGTCCGCACGTTGCCTTGGGCATCGGCAAAGGCTTCGATGCCGCCCGCAATCTCAACCCCTTTGGCAATCAATTCGTCCGCCAGTCCACGCAGGTGTTTCACCGTGAACGAGACGTGGCTAACGCCTACTTGGTCAAGCTTGATGGGCTCCCCATCGGCTTGGTCTCCGGGGTGGCTGGTCATCACCAAGAAGGTCGGTTGGCCCTCGCCGTAGGCCAGATGGACGGTCCGCCGCGTGTTGCGGTGGCGTTTGTACGTGTGAGTCAGGCCACCGGTGCTGGTGTCCTCGATTTCGTCTTTGGTAACCTGCATGCCGAGTAGGTCTTTGTAGAATGCCAGAGATTTGTCCATGTCCCGCACACAGACGGCAATATGCGATATTCCGGTTGCTTCCATTGCTAAGGTACCTCCATCAATCATTAGGCAATTAATCTGTAGGCATTGGATTTGTTGTTAATATCTTTCTGATGAAATTGCCACTTGGCAGACCCGAATCCTATTGGGATAAGGGCATTTTGTCAAAAGCCTAGGCGTGGTCGTCGAGTAGCGATGGTTATCGACTAACCGTGGTCATCAAATTGAAGCAAGATACCGTCGGGGTCGTAGACAAATATGCTGCTGATCCGGCCTTCGGGACTGGTGAACGCCTCCATGGGCGCTGCCAGTTTCACGCCTTTGGCAACCAGTTCTTCTCCCAACGATTTGACGTCGGCCACTGTGAAGGACAGGTGGCTGATGCCAATCTGGTCCAGTTTTATGGGCTCCCCGTCAGCATCCTCTCCGGGATGGCTGGTGAGTACCAAGGACGGCGACGTATGGCCTTCGCCGTAACGCACGTGAACCGTCCTTCGAGTCTTACGAGCATGTTTATAAATATCCGGGAAACCGCCTTTGCTTGTGTCCTGTACTTGGTCGAAGGTGACATGCATGCCGAGAATATCCCGGTAGAAGGCTAAGGACTTTTCCAAGTCTCGAACACAGATGGCGACATGGGAAACGATGGTAGCATCCATTTTTTGATTACCTCGGATTTACACTTTTTCGCTAGATGCGTTAGGCCCAGGCCATGCTAATCCCGTGCCTAACTCTTGTCAAAGGTTCCTGGCATATCAAAATTTCCGAGCATATAGGGTTTGAGCATGGCGTAGATGACATCGTTGATTGGAGTGGGAACGTTGGCGTCCTTTCCAGCCCGAACCACTGCGCCGTTTAGCGCTTCCAACTCCAAGGGCCTCCCTGCGACTATGTCCGAGTGCATGGAGGCGTGCATCTCGTCAATCGAGCCTACCATGTATGAAAGGGTATCCTGGACCACCTCGGCATCCAAATTCACGCCGCTGGCCCGGCTTGCCCGCTCAATCTCCTCCATACAACCTATAATCACGGCCCTCCATTCCTGGCGGGGCATCAAACGGTCCAAAGATTCTCTGGTCATGGTTGTCACTCCGGCCAAAGTGGCGATGAACAGAAATTTAGTCCACAAAGTCTTGCGAATGTCTGCTTCAAACTGGGCCGCAATGCCCGATCTTTTCAGCAGGTCCGCTATCTCGTTGCCCCTATCAGAATTTCTGCCGTCTTGCTCACCGAAGGCGATTCGCACGCCCGACCCCGTCTGAGTTACCACGCCCGGCCCCTGCCTGCCAGCCTCAATATAGGCCGCCCCTGGCAGTACCCTGTCCACGCCGAATGCCGCCACTGCGTCTTGATAAGTATCGATGCCATTTTGTAAGCACAGGATGGTTGTATCCGGACCGACCAGAGGAGATAAGGCTGGAATCGCCTGCTCGTTCTGGTAGGCCTTGACCGTTAGCAATGCTAGTTCAACCGTACCCACTTGCTTCGGGTCGTCCGTTACGTCGCACCGTACTGTGAACTCTTCATTGTCCCGGATCACCTTCAGGCCGTGCTGAGAAATCGCAGCCAGATTGTCCCCTCGGGCAATCAGAGTGATCTGATTTCCCCCTCGGGCCAACATTCCTCCGAAGTAGCCGCCGATACTGCCTGCGCCCATAACCGCTATGCGCATAATTTCTCCTGGCCCAAAGGCTAGTGGGTACCCGGTCTATCAACTCAGCAACCGGGTCGATTGTGGAAGTTTAGCATGGGACGATGCGGGCCAGATTAAGACTGAAGGTTTTGAGCCTGATGACAATCTACATTCCACCGGCTACGTTCCACCGGCTACGTTCTACCGGCTCAGCGTGCCCAAATTCCAGTCTTGACGGTGTTAGCTTTTATCCCTATCCTCTATGCACAATCCAATATGCACGAACCAAAGCCTGGCATCTCTTCCGTCTTGGAGCGATACATGACCCAACCGGCCCAGGACCTGCCTCCCATACCTGCTCCTCTACCCCAGCCCGAATCCGACTTTTATTGGGAAAAATGCAAGGCCAACGAACTCTGGCTTCGTCACTGCAAGAGTTGCGACCAAGCATATTTCTATCCCAGGGATATCTGCCCCAACTGCTTCTCCAGGGACACGGACTGGATTCAGAGCAGCGGTCAAGGCACGCTCCACACCTTCTCCATCGTCCACCGAGGGCCAACACCGGTTTTCCGGGACCGGGTCCCGTACATCGCCGCCATCGTGGAAGTGGAAAGCGGAGCCCGGATACCCACCAATCTCGTGGAGATTGAGCCTGACCCGGCATTGATAAAAATAGGCATGGCCGTCGAGGTCGTTTTTCAGCAACTAGACGATAATATCAACCTCCCCATGTTCAGGCCAGCGTCTTAATGTCGTCCGCAGCCGTTGAATGTACCCAAGCTGCCTTCCTTCAAGTCATCCATCAGACCATCCAACGGACCATCCAACATCAGATGCCCGCGACAGATGCCTAAAAAGGATAGCTCTTTAGTTTCTCTAAAGGGCAAGGTTGCGGTGGTCACCGGCGGTAGCCGGGGGATTGGCCGGTCGATTTGTCTCGGATTAAGCTCCCAAGGCGTCAAGGTCGTGGTTGCTTCTCGCACCGAAACGGACACATCCGCCAATACTCCCTACGAGAAATACGGTTCCGGCACAATCGGCGATACCCTGGAGCGCATCGAGGAACAGGGTGGTACTGGAATCGCGGTCAAATGCGACGTGTCCCAGGCGGACGATATTCAGCGGTTGGTAGCCACAACCCTGGACCATTTTGGCCGCGTAGACATTCTGGTTTCCAACGCTGGGATCGACTGCGCGTCTCCGGTGATTGACTTGGAAATCGAAGATTTGGACCGCTGTTTGGCGGTGAATATCCGGGGGCCTCTGTTGCTGTGCAAATTTGCCCTGCCGGCAATGATTGCTTCGGACACCTCTTCCGACTCGGGCGGCTCAATCTTCTGCATCACATCCGGCGCAGCCAGGGGATACCGGCTGGGTAGGGTTGGTTATTCCATGAGCAAGGCAGCCCTTGACCGGATGTTCCTGAGCCTGGCAGAGGAAGTCAGGGAGCACAACATTGCGGTTAACGTCTTAAGTCCGGGCCGGGTGGACACCTGGATGAACCGCCGAGGCGACTGGCCCGGCACCGCCCACATCCCTATGGCCGAGCCCGATGAGATTATACCGGCAGCGATTTGGCTGGCCGGTCAGAGTGCCAAGAGTTTCACCGGTCAGCTAATTGAACGGGCCGACTTTGGCAAAACCTGGGGACTACAGCCCACTCTCTAGTAAATCCTGTTGCCCAATGACACTATCGCCCCACTGTTCATAGGCATATACTCTGCCGAGAATTTCGGTTAAAGTGCCGAATTTGGAATCTTATGTTAAGACCAATTAAAGGAGTGAACATGACCACACCTAGAGAAATCATGAAGGAAGTCGCACCTGGCCTGGCTGAACTTACGGTTGACGTATTATTCGGCGATGTTTGGGAGCGCCCAGGATTGTCCAAAAGAGACCGCAGTCTGATTACCGTAGCGACTCTGATAGCTCTGTACCGTACCGGCCAACTGCCGGGCCACATCGGCCGAGCGCTGGACAACGGTGTCACTAAAGAGGAAATCGGAGAGGTTATCACCCACATGGCTTTCTACGCCGGATGGCCCACGGCAGCCCAAGCGTCCAAGATTGCCAAAGATGTTTTTGACGCTCGTTAGTCCTAGTCCAGCTCATACCGCCGATAATCTGAACCAAATCAGCCCACACTGAAACTTAAACAACAGAGCGAATCAACGCCATACACGGAGGAAGCACCATGCCTAAGATGTCCGGGGGCCGGTTCATTGCGGAAACTATGCACGGGTACGGCGTTACCCACGCCTTTTTGGTACCGGTCATCGCACGGAAGGTAATGGTGGAGATGGAGCAACTGGGAATCCAGCGCATCATCACCCATGGCGAAAAATCGGCAGCCTATATGGCCGACGGCTACGCCCGAGCCTCCAACCGGCCCGGTGTGTGCATGGCCCAATCAGTTGGCGCGGTGAACCTGGCCGCTGGTCTCCAAGACGCCTTCCTGGGGCTCTCTCCTGTTATAGCCATAACCGGCCACCGGCCTTTGACCCACCAATACCGGAACTCATACCAAGAGATCGACCACATGCAGCCATTCAGCGCCGTGACCAAGTACAGCGTGGTGGTGGACAGCGCAGAGCAGCTACCTCACTTGGTGCGCCAAGCGTTCCGGGAAGCGACCACCGGGGCCACCGCTCCTGTGCACCTGGACCTACAGGGCATATCCGGCGACGTGGTTTCCGATGGAGAAGCGGACTTGGAAGTGATAGTTGAGGCGGCTTTTGCCCAGCGACCCGCCTTCCGCCCGGAGCCGGAGCCTCAACTCGTGCGCGATGCCGCCCAAACCCTTGCTGGTGCCCGGCGCCCGGTAATCATGGCGGGCGGCGGAGTTACCGCATCCAGCGCACAACAGGAAATCGTGGAATTGGCTGAGATGCTGAACATACCGGTAGCAACCTCGCTGAACGCCAAAGGCACGATTCCCGAAGACCATCCTCTGTCAGTGGGAGTGGTCGGTTCATACAGCCGCTGGTGCGCAAATCGGGTAGTGAGCGAAGCCGACTTGGTGCTTTTCGTGGGTAGCCATACCGGCAGCCAAGTGACACTGGACTGGAAGATTCCAGCCATGGGCACCCCGATAATCCAGATAGACATCGACCCTTCGGAATTGGGCCGAAACTACCCAACCCAAGTCGCCATGCAAGGAGATGCCAAAGCCAGTGTCCGCCGCTTGATTGAGGCCATGGAACCTATGGGCGAGCGGAAGGAATGGGTGGAACGGGCCCAACAACTGGTGAAGGAATGGAAGGATGAGGTAGAGCCGCTTTATAATTCCGATGCTGTGCCGATCCTTCCTCAACGGCTGTGCAACGATTTAACCAAATCGTTGCCATCTGACGCAATATTGCTGGCCGACACTGGCCACGCTGGTATCTGGACCGGCAGCATGGTGGACCTGAACCACCCGGAACAGAGCTACTTGAGGGCGGCAGGGTCCCTGGGCTGGGGCCTGCCCGCAGCTCTTGGAGCCAAATGCGCCGCGCCGGAGCGACCTGTGATTTGCTTTACCGGGGACGGTGGTTTTTGGTACCACATCGGTGAACTGGAGACGGCGGTACGCCACGGGATAAATGCCGTGACCGTGGTGAACAACAACCGGGCTCTGAGCCAGAACATGAGAGGCGACCTAGTGGCTTATCAGGGCTACTCAGGCAACCCCACCGAGTTATTCGCCTTTACGGACGTGGACATATCCAAAATCGCAGAATCAATGGGTTGCTTCGGGATACAAGTGACAGATCCCAATCAAATCCAGAGCGCCATTGAGCAGGCTTTGGCATCTGGCAGGCCAGCGGTGGTGGAGGTAATCACGGACATCGAGGAAATGGCGCCGGTTCCGTGGAGCCCTTAACCTGGAGAGCCCTTAATCCAACTAATGCGTCTATAGAGATTTTGAGGCCGCCAGCACTTGCTGTGCGGCCTCATAGTTTCTGGCGCCGCCGCGGCGTATTGGCGGCATCAGATATGCGTTATTCAGACCGTGCTCCCGGAATCGCCGGTAGAGTTCCAGTGCAATCTCTACTCCGGAACGTCCTTTCTCCAATTCTTCCCTCACGGATTCCGGCACCGAACTGAAAATCACCCCGTCCTTCTCCATGATTTGGAGACCATAAAATACTGGGACTGATAAATCCGTTCCTGATTTACTGCGATATGAATCGAGGAACTTGTCCGCTTCTGCTACGTCGAAAATGGGCTGGGTCATGAAAAACTCGGCTCCAGCCTCCACTTTTCGCACTGCCAAGGCAGCTTCTTGGTCCGTGTCTCGCCCCAAGTCGGCGGTCGCGCCGATGCAGAAGCTTGTTGGCGAGCGAAGCTGAGACCCCCGGAAGTCGATCCCTTGGTTCATTGCTCTGAGTGCTGCTATGAATTGTGTGGGGTGAGTATCGCCAACCTCTTTGACCACACCTTGGTCTCGCTGGCCAAAGGGGTCCCCTTGCACCACAACCACGTTTTCTAAGTCCAAAACCTGGGCGCCCAACACCTGGGACTGTAGCGCCAATTTGTTCATGTCCCTGGTGGCCAGGGTAAAGATGGTGTCCATACCCGAGTGTTGCTTGATGGCCGCCGCCAGCATGGCTGAGTTTACCCTCACGGCCCTGCCGGGGTTGTAGGCGATTGAAATGAAATCAGCCGGTATATCGGCGTTCTGGAGGACTAAACCGTCGCCGGAACGGGGCGGAGAAAAATCGCAAATGAAACAAGGGCGGCCGGATTCCTCAAAACATTTTTCGGTGACTTTGGCCATATCGGCACATTTTGAAGGCGAGAAGTGCCTACCCGTCCAAGTTTAGTTGCTTCAAGTGGCTCTGGAACAGTTGAATCGCTTTTCTCTCGGACAAGCCAACGAAGAACCGGTGCCCTTGGATGTATTCGACCACCTCTTTGGGCAGCATCAATAATTTATCACGGGGGTCCGACTCGTGAAACAGGTTCTCTACGCCTTCCTCCAGACCCACGTACAAAGTATCTTCCAGCAAAAGGAAGTCGGCATCGCCGATGTCATTTCGGGCGACCCACCGGGAGAACACAAATGGCAGACCGGTCCACTGGAACCATTCCTGACCCAAGTCGTAACGGTGGGGAAAGCCTCGAGCCCCCAACCGTCGGCGCAAAGCCGGATCGTCGGCAATCAGAAATGCTTCATGGGGGTCATTCATCGTCACATAGCCGTCGGGTTCCACTTCGTATTTTAGAGATAGAAGCACCTGTAATAGCTTGTGCGACGTTTCCGCATCATCGGGCAGGGCTATGTTGGCGCCCGCCAGCTCCTCTATGGGTTTCTGGGAGTAAAGGAGGACGCTCATGGCCTTTTCGGTGGTTGAGATGCAAAAACCGGAGACAGGTTTCGTCTCACCTTCCAGCCGGAATGCATCAACCAAAGGGACGGGTCCGGCGTCAATCTCGCCATTTTTTATGGCGGCTGCCACTCCCCCAGGCAAAATATCTAGTAGGCTAAGGCCTCGCCGTTCCATATCCACGTAGAAGGCTTCGGCATTCAAGAAAGGCGTTCGAGCAACGTTAAGCGACATTTATCAACACCACAGTATTTTGGATTATTTCTAAAAAGCTTGCCAAGACTGATCGGGGTATCGGCGAGGGAGAAATCAATTCCTCGGCTCACCGCCGATGTTGTGTAAGGACGGTTGCGGCTCTAGGAGCGCGTATAGGATTTTAGGCGGCTTGCATTTCTCCGTCAAGGAGATTTCCGCCAAGGGATAGCCAGAGCCCGGCGCCATAACATGCGCGAGACACCATTGGGGTCATGAATCTGAATGATTCCAGGGGCGCATCGCCTCAGCAAATGGCTAAACATGAGTCTGATTTTTCGACATAGGCGTAATTATCCATTACACTGGATTCAGGAGGGTGCGTGAGGTATTTGACACTGATTTTTGCTATCGGGCTGCTTGCAGTCGCACTGATATCTGGCTCCTCGGCCCTTGCCGACGAAGGTGGTATAGAAGTGGTGGCCACCGGCGCAGAGAGCCAGTTCCCTGATGGCGTCAAATTCACCATCACGGCCAGCAGCCCCGAAGAGATTGACGATATCCGCGTGTTCTTCAGGAAGGCGAACAACTCAGGTGTCAGTGCCTACCGGACCGTGGAATTTGAACCCGGCAACCTGGTTGTAGGTGAATCAATCCTGGCCAGCGGAGGCAGCGCCGGTTATTTCCCTCCAGGTACCAGGATTCAGTTTTCCTTTGAAATTCGGGACAAAGCCGGTGCGGTGCTCCGAACCGCCGAGGAAGACTACGTCTACGATGACCACCGCTTCGACTGGCTCACCGTCAATTCGGACTTAATCACCGTTTATTACTACGGTGAGTATGTGGAGGAAAGGGCCAAGACTGTTCTCCAAGCGGCTGAAAAAGCCATGGAGCGCATGGTGCCGGTGCTGGGCATTGCGCCCACTGAACCATTGCAAATCGTCGCTTACAATAACTACCGTCACATGGCGGCAGCCTTGCCATTCCGGTCCCAAGCGGTGAGTGAGCAGCTCCAGACCCAAGGGATGGCCTTCTCTGACGAAAGGGTGTTGCTGGTCCACGCATTTGATGCCACCGTGCAGGGCACCACGTCCCACGAATTCACCCACCTTCTGGTTTCGGAAGCGGCTGGGAGCGCCTCGGGTCAGGTTCCTGCTTGGTTAAGTGAAGGTCTGGCCGAGTTCGGCAACATCGACCCCACGGACAGTTATGATTCCGCTCTCCGGTACGGCATTTACACGAGAAGGCTCAGACCTTTGTGGTACCAAGATTCCTTCGGGGGCACTCCGGACGACATCATAATCGCCTATGGCCAAGGCAGGTCGGTGGTCAACTACATGATTAGCACTTATGGAATCGATAAAATGTCCGAGCTGTTCCGGTCATTGCGGCGAACTTTGGACATCGACCTTGCGTTACAAGAGGTTTATGACCTAGACCAGTCTGGCTTGGACACGGCGTGGAGACTGTTCATTGGCATTGAGCCCTTGCCTTCGCCAGAAGAACTTGAGAAGAAGCAAATTGAGGCTCAGCAATCAGCCGACCAAGAAGATGAATCTGCGAATGATTCTACGGCTGAATCGGAAGCCGCCGGTGAGTCTGATGGTGATACCGGAACTGGCGCCGAATCGGCTTCTGTATCCACCCCCACAGACACGCCGGAAGCCACACGCTCAGCATCGCTGGATGAAAATGCTAAGCCTTCGTCTCCAGGGGGATGCAGCTCACCGTTGCATGACAGCGGCGCAGTGCCAACGGGCGTAGGCAGCCTGTTGTTATTGGCAACGCCTTTAGCCCTGCTGTCATTTGGAGCCTGGCGACGTAGGCGAGAAACCTAACCACCCAAGCAACCAGCGGACCTAAAAAGAGTGCCAGGCTTTATCTGCCTGGCACTCTTTTTAGGTATTAGAATCATATTAAAGTTGCGAAAAAATCTAGGTCACCGGGCTCGTGGATTAAAAGCATCGTTAACCGCATCACCCAGCAGATTGAATGTAAACAGTAACAAAGTCAACGTACCAACCGGGAACAACAGCAGGTGGGGGTTGGTTCGCAAAACAGAGATGCTGGCATTCTCGAAAATCATGAGCCCCAGGCTGGGCGTGGGCGGTTGAACGCCGATGCCCAGAAAGCTTAGGAATACCTCGGAACCGGCCACCCCGGCCAGTCCCGCCGAGACCAAGACGATGATTGGACCCATTATGTTGGGCAATACGTGGCGGAACAATATAGAGGGAGAAGTTACGCCGATGGCTCGGGCTGCTTCCACATATTGATTCTCTCTAGCCTGCAATACCTGACCCCTCACCAACCGGGCCATGCCGAACCAGGAAAATATGGCCAAGGCCAAGGACAGCACCAGGTAATCAGCAACACCAAGCTTGACAATGTCGATTCCCAGGGTGTCTTCAATTCCCCTCACCCAGTCCGTTATTGGCGGCTTGATAGTCGCTATGAAAATGAGGACCAAGAAGATTTCGGGGAAAGCCGACGTCACCTCCCCCACCCGCATGATTATGGTGTCGTATATCTTGCCGAAATAGCCTGCCACCAAACCCATAGATATTCCCAAAACCAAGCTGCCGGTGATTAGGGTGATGACCGTGATTATTACCGTAGTTCTCAGCCCATAGATGATTCGGGTGAGAATGTCTCGCCCCAACCGGTCTGTTCCGAAGGGATGGCCGAAGCTAGGCCCTTGTTTGGCTTCGGCCAGATTTTGGTCGTTGTAATCGTAGGGTGTGACCAGAGGGGAAAGAATCCCAGCGCCGTACATGAGCAGGATTATTGACAGACAAGCCAAACCCAGTTTCTTGCGCAACAATCGCTTTACCGAGATTACCCAATAGCTGCGGTTGCCTCTGGGCGCTGCGGTAAAAACTAGCTCGGCTTCTTCACGCAACTTGGCTGGCTCCCATGCGGATGCGCGGGTCCATGAAGGGGTACATAAGGTCTACTAAAAGATTGGCCATCACAAACAGGGTAGTGCCAATCAGCACAATCGCATTAATCACCGGGAAGTCTCTCGAGAAAACCGACTCAATCAGCAAATTCCCAACGCCGGGGATGCCAAAGAAACGCTCCACTATGAATGATGTAAATGCCAAGCTAGCCAGAGAAAATCCCAATGTGGTGACAACAGGAATGAGGGAGTTTCGCAGGATGTGCCGATTGCGCACCATACTCTCAGGTAGACCCTTGGCTCTGGCAGTCCTCACGTAATCCTGGGAAACCACGTCCAAGGTGCTGGCACGCGTCAGGCGGGCAATAATAGCAATGCCAGGCACTCCCATGGCTATTGCGGGCAGGACCAATTGGGGACTGAAAAAGCCTCCCCAGCCGTGGGTTGGCAATACATCCAACTTGAGAGCAAAAACCAGTAACAGTCCGGGAGCGGTTAAGAAAATAGGCACGGACTGGCCAACAAGGGTGATCGCAACAGCTAAGGTGTCCCACCCGGTGCCCTGCTTCATTGCGGCGAACAGGCCTACAGGCACGCCCAAGCCGACGGATATTATCAAGGCAGCGATATTAAGCTGGGCGGAAACCCACATTTTTTTCTTGAGCAGCTCTCCGACGGTCCGGCCCCGGTACTTGAAGCTCTCTCCAAAGTCACCATGGCTTACGTTCCATAAATAGCGTCCGTATTGGACGAAAACATTGTCGTTGAGTCCCCGCTGCTCCCTGATTCGCTCCACAACCTCGGGGTTCGAGTGCTGGCCCATCAGGACCTCCACCGGATCCCCCGGGCCGAAGCGGCCCAAAGCAAAGGTTATGAAGGACACGATTAGCAGAATCACGGGAAGCCAGATTAACCGTCTGACAATATACGGACCCACGTGGCGCGCTCCCTATTCTTCGTCGGTCAGGTACACGTACCGGAGCCTGGGAATGTACAGAGGGGTCAAATAGTAATCGTGCACATTGGGTTTCACCAGCAAATACCGCTCGCCGCTGTACCACAATGGCACCCAAGGAGCGTCGTCCACGATTATCTGTTCGGCTTGGTTGTAAAGCCCGAAGCGCAATGCCTCGTCGGTTTCCGTCCGAGCTTGTTCCAGTAGAGCGTCTACCTGGGGATTACTGTAGTTGGTGTGATTATTGCTGCTCTCGCTGTGGAAAAGAATATCCAGGAAATTTTCCGGGTCCGGATAATCAGCAATCCAGCCGATGTCAAACATCTGGAAACGCCGCTTGTGCAGGTCCTTCAAAAAAGTGGCGAACTCGGTCTGCTGGAACTCGGCTTCGATGCCAAGATTCTTCTTCCACATCTGGAGCACCACTTCCATGTCCAGGCTGACCGTGGCGCCAAAACTTCCGGAGGTGGTCATGGTGATAGGCGGGAAGTTATCCAAATCATCGCCGTACTTGGACTCGGCCAGAAGCTGCCTTGCCCGTTCTGGATCAAACTCATAGCCCCGCAGTTGGGGATTGAATCCGGGAAACCCCGGAGGCAGAATCCCATTGGCGGGAACAACCTGATCTGCCAAAACCGATGAGGCCAGATTTTGCTTGTCGATGGCCAGGTTCAAAGCTTGCCTCACCTTTACATCATCCAAGGGTGGCTCGTTGACGTTCAGACCGATGTATTGGATGCTGAAAGTCGGTGGGGCCTGTAGTAACTCGGCGTTCAAAGAGTTACCCGGATCAAGAATGCGGTCCAAATCAGCCAGTCCAATGCCTGAGACGTGGATTTCGTCATTCTCGTACATGAGCATGGAGGTGCCGCCGCTGAGAATCATCTCCACCTCTTCCAGTAGAGGCGGCCCTAAATGATAATTAGCAAAGCGGCTAAGCACCATCGTTTCGCCAACGTCATACTGGGTGAGTCTGAAAGGGCCGGTGCCGTTGGGACGCCGGAACCAGCGTTTTGGGTCGGCCTCAATGTTCTCCCGGTCCAGCACGAATCCGGTCGGGTAGGTCAATTTGGCCAAGAAATAAGACTTGGAGGCGTCAATCGTGATTTCCAATGTCTTTGGGTCTATGACTTTGATTCCGGAAATGGTTTCAGCATCGCCGTTGAGCTTTTCTTTAACGCCTACGATGTCGCCCAAATACTGGTCCACCACCGGAGATTCGGTTAAGGGATTGGTGGCTCGCTCCAAAGACCAACGAACATCTTCTGCAGTAACCGGCTTTCCGTTGTGGAATGTGGCGTCGGGGCGGATGAAGAAGGTATAAACCCGTCCGTCATCACTGATCTCCCAGTCTTCAGCCAGGTCGGGGACTATGTTCAAGTCTCGGTCAATGGTAACCAGGCCGCCGAACACTTCAATAATTATCTGCGCCGAAGTGGCGTCGGTGGTCAGATGCGGATCGAGGGTTGGGGGATCGATATATAGGCGAACCAGCTTCCCCCCGCCGCTATCACCCTTCGAAGTTGCAATCGGCGATACCGTGGTGGTCCCGTTCTGTTGAGTTGGTTCTTCAGTGGTTTCGACCACTGGCGTGGGCTGAGTCGCCAAGGTGGGTTCCGAAGATGAGCCGCCGCAGGCTGCTATCAAGAAAAGAGACCCGACTGTGATTAGTAAAACTTTAAGTAAATTTATCCTTAGCATACGATTTATTCGCGGCTCCAACCCGTTGCCATCCCTGATTCAACGCCAGAAGCGACGAGTCTGAGAATGGCCTAAATATAAGCTAGGTTATCATGCCCTGCATCAATCAACCAGAGCCCCAACCAGAGGCCGCTGGAGGTCAGCAAAGGCGGCTATTTTGGCGTTTTTATAGCTGTTTTTCGAAATTTCCGGTGGAAGTTACCAGTGAAGGAAACAAGGCCAAGCTTCTTGTCAGCAGTCGGCCTATTTGCTACCATTACTACGCTCCGATACCAGGCTTCGGTTCCAGAATACATGCCCTAGACTAAGAGGGCTGGTTCGCCTCCGCCAAACCGCAAGTCATTTGTTGCCGAGGAGCGTTGCCCTATAATCGATTCCGTATTCCAACATGGCGAGCGTAGCCAAGTGGTCCAAGGCGCCTGTCTGTGGCACAGGAGATCACGGGTTCGAATCCCGTCGCTCGCCCCATTAATCCTTCAAGACCTCACGCGCCTGTAGCTCAACGGATAGAGTACTGGGCTTCGGACCCAGGGGTTGTGGGTTCGAATCCCGCCAGGCGCACCAGAACCAGACACGAAATGAGGCCCGCGAAAGAATTTTGTGGGCCTCATTTTTTCGACCAGACCAAGTGCCACGCTTATGTTTACGCCTTAGTTCTTTCTCCGGTTTCACTTATATCGCGGCACGTAAATATCTTGGCACATAGCTATTACCAACTTTCAGCCAAGACACTCACAAAAATTATTTTTTCGACTCTTAGATGACTACCGACCAAACCGAACCCGTCTTGCCAGGAAAGGTGTTTATTGCCCTAGGCGCTGCCATGTTTCTCGTCATGGGCGTGTCGCTGATGCTGGGGCCGCTCTTGGTGGATTTGGCGGAGGAATTTCACACTTCGGTCGCGGTCACCGGTCAATTAGCATCGGCAACCTTCATTGCGTGGGCCGTCGTAGCCCCCCTAGTTGGCCCCATATCGGATTCCTACGGCAGGCGTCCGATTGCCCTAACGGGTCTGGGACTCGTTACTTTGGGGCTGGTGGGTTCCGGCTTGGCCGTAAATTACGAAATGATATTCGCGTTTCGCACCATCACGGGCATCGGATCGGCGATGATTCCTCCGAACAGCGGCGGTGTGATAGCCGATTTATTACCTCCCAGGAGCCGGGGGAAGTACTTCGGTCGATTGATTGGTGTAGCAACCGTTGGCTCAGCACTAATCGTGCCCGTGACCGCTCTACTCAGCGGCGTTGGGGGTTGGCGAATCCCCTTCCTTGCCTTTGGCGTAATGGCTGCTGTTGTCTGGACGATGTCTTGGAGATGGTTTCCGAGCTCTCAATCCGTTGTGAGCCAATCAATGACCTTGGTCACACGATTCAAGCAGATAGGTTCAAATGGCATGCTGTGGTACGTCATCTGCTCAAACGCAGCCCAGCGCATGGTCTATTTCGCGATGTTCAGTTACCTTGCGGCCTACCTCACCGAAACCTACGGTAAATCCACTGGGGACACCGCCCTGCCTTTGGCATTGGTAGGTCTTGGCGCAATCTTGGGGGCCTTCATCGGCAGTGTAGTTGCCGGGCGGGCAGCACGATTGGCTGTGGCCAGCGCCTGTAGCCTGGGTGGAGGCATCGCTGCGGTAGTGCTTTTCTCAGCGGGAATATCCGAATGGATGGTAATAGCCTTAGGCTTCGGCGTAGCGGCATTTTTCAGTATAGGATGGCCTGTATTGACCACACGGCTCACCGAGCTAGCCGGACCATCCACAGCCACAGCCCTTGGGTTCTTCGCCGCTAGCAACCAACTGGGTGCTGTTGGAGGCTCTGCTATCGGAGGCCTGGCTTTAGCCTTGGGAGGGTTCTCAATGGTGGGCGTCTTCTGCCTGGCAGTGGCGGCGGTAGCAGCAACTGTGTTGCGATTTAAGGTGCGGGAGTCACCGGAATTTAGCCGAGCGCTGGATGCAGGTTAGTAGACCCACATACAAAAATATCGCCGCAAGATACTGCCTGCGCCATGCTAAGGCGGAAACTTTCTTTATCGATGAATAGTGGCGATAATTACTTAGCTATGCTGAAGCTCCTCATCGCCTCCTTTCTCATTCCCGCAAAGACACGCTCACTAATAGCGCATCCAGCTGAATACACATGAGCCAGCACCGATTCTTGGCCGCCGTTGCCGTGGGGTTACTGGCGACCCAAAGCGCAGCTATGATGTTGGCCCCCCTGCTGGTGGCAATCGCGGTTCAGTTCGACACTTCCGTGGCAGTCGCAGGACAATTGGCTACCGTCACTTTTGCGGCATGGGCGGTATCGGTGGTATCCGTAGGCCCACTGTCCGACTCATTGGGCAGGCGTCCAGTGGCGCTGGCCGGGCTCACATTGCTTTCCATCAGCGTCTTGGCGTCAGCCTTCGCGCCCAACTTTGGCATTTTGATGGCCCTTCGGACGGTGACCGGCTTGGGCGGGGGCATGATTCCCCCAAACAGCCTGGCGGCGGTGGCTGACTCCCTGCCACCCGCTCGCCGTGCCCAGGCAGTCGGCGGATTAATGGCATTCTCCACCCTATCTACAGTGATTGGAGTGCCCTTGGTTGCCGTGGTGGCCAATGTCGGTGGCTGGCATGTGCCATTCTTGGTCATCGGTGGAATGTTGGCCGCATGCCTGGTGCTCAATTGGTTCTGGTTCCCCAAGGGCGACGGTTCAGCCCCGCGGTCGTTTTCGTTCTTCTCCAGGTACCGAACGCTGCTAGCAATTCCAGCGTTTAGGGCCGCAATAGTAGTGAACTTCGCTCAGCGGACGGCCTACTTCGCCTTGTTTAGCTACCTGGCCGCCTATCTGATTGACGCCTACGACTTGAGCATAGGATCGGTTGCGCTGCCCATGGCCTTGGTGGGATTAGGCACCGTCATTGGCACCTACGTAGGCGGGCCGGTGGCCAATAGCAACCAGCGCATGCCTCTGATTGGGGCCGCCGCCCTGGCAGGCGGAGCCACGGCGTTGCTGCTTTTCTTGATTGAAGTACCTTTCTGGGGAGCAGTGGCCATTGGAACGGGAGCGGTTTCGCTGATGAGCGTTGGTTGGCCTGTGATGTTGACATTCAGCACCGAGATATCCGGCCAGTCGAGGGCCACGGGGGTTGGCATGCTTGGCGCTAGTAATCAATCAGGAGGCGTCGGCGGCGCTGCTCTGGGTGGCGTATTACTGGCCACCAGCGGGTTTTCCGGAGTTGGATATCTGTCTCTGGGAGCGGCAGCGTTTTCTGCGGTAATCATAATTCTGTTCATGCGCCGGCCAAAATCTCGATCCCGCTAGGCGCAGTGCCTAACTTGGTCAGACCGAACCAGTTAGATACCCGAAATCCGCAGAGATTCTGAAATTCGCGAATATCATCAAGAAAGCGGCAAGCGTAGTTGGTCCAGGATGGGGTATAATGTCAAGTGATATTATGTAATGTAGATGTGCGTGGGAGGTGAATGATGGATTCTGTTGAGGTGGCTACTCAGTTTACCGTCGCAATCATGGCCAATTCTAACTCCGGGCGCAAAGGCGCGGACCAGGCTGAGGCTTACGCCAACATGTTTGCTCAAGTTCTGGAACGTGTAAGCAAGATTATTGACCCCATGCCTTCAACGCCACCGTTGCCCCGTCCACTACAAGCAACTTCCACTGTGTTTCCCTTGTCCCACGAACGGTGACACCTAGGGAATCACGCCTCTAGGGCTTTGATGATGGCTTCAGACGTCGCAACCGTGCCGAAGCCGTACCGAATGGTTTTTAGTGTCCCTTCGTGGCGCTCGGCGTCCATGGCGGCCACCGCATCCTCCGGGACAAATATCTTGTAATCGCGGAAATAGGCATCTCGTATCGTCGACTCGACGCAGATTTCGGTGGTGACCCCGCAGACAATCAGTGTGTCTACTTCCAACCCTCTTAAGATTACCTCCAAGCTGGTATTGTAGAAAGAACTGTACCTCGTCTTATCCAGGATGTAATCCACAGGTTGGGCATCCATGCGGGGGTCCAACTCCACATCCCAGGTGCCCGTCACCAAAGAATTTATCCTTTTGAATTCAGCTCGGCGCTCTGAGCGCAAGCCAGCGTCCTTATAGTCCGCTCTGAGCACGTAGCGGGTAAAAATCACCGGGACATTCGCCTCGTGGCAAGTGTCAACCAAACGCACAACTGGCGCTACCGTCTTCTTCAAATCGGTGATATCCATGCCTCCGAGGGTCATGGAGCCCTCTTCGCTAAGAAAGGCGTTTTGCATATCCACGACAATCATGGCTGTCTTGGATTTATCCAGGTGCTGACCTAATTCTTCGTGATACGGGGATTCTTGCCGGGCATCGCTATCAGCGGACATTAGGACCTCCCACAGTTACGTGATCCTTCACTGGCTACAAGCGGCTGAAGTTAGCCTTCATGTTAATCCACAGCCGCTAAAACCAAAACTAGGATATTTTAACCTGCCTCTAAACCAAGCCGAATCTGGAATCATAAAATGTAATGAGGGGAAATCATATACTCAACAGACGGGTGAAATCCGTATTTTTATTAGCAATTGCTTCACCTACAATCTGTGATATGTCCCTCGAAAACCCTCATTTAGCTCGAAATCTAACCACGTACACCTTGGTCGGGGGCGACCGATGGGCCTGAATTTTACAAGGGGAGCAAAGGTCAGGATCATCGGTGGCGCATACAACAGGGCGACCGGAGTGGTTGACAGCCACATGTTCGGCGCCAGTCTTGACCATCCCGACGAAGGTGCGGCGTTGGGCTACGGCGTGGAGTTGGATGACGGCGATTGGTTTTTTGTCCGACACGATCAGGTCAGATTGGTCTTCCGCAAATCGGCTGACCGCTTCTGAATACCGCTGTCCATGCCCCTGTTCGTCCGGTGAAATACGGGAATTTATCGAGCAGGGCGAGTAGTTTCTGCGAAAACGGCAATAGGAGCGGCGATCCACTCCTATTGTTATCGGATTCATGCATAGGCAATGCGGTTATTTCGAGGTAAGCGGACTCAGGTTGACCGATATCTTCCCTTATAGCCACTGGAGATAAACAGCTGCGCCCACAACGGCTAATGAGATGGCCAGCAGAATAGACACGATATCGAGATTGTTGACGGGCATATTGGCATAGTGGTCAAGCCTTCGGCCGACCTTCCAAAATACGAGCTTCATGCCTGGAGTGCCAGCGGCGAAAGACCACATCAGAATCGACCCAGCCTGATTGCCGATTTCCCCGGCTAGATAAACCCCTAATACCGCAAAGCCAGCCAGGGCTTGAATCCCAACCAAACGGGCCATTTCGTAAAAGAGGGCCGCCGCCATACGAGGCTGTACCTTTTTGTGTAGAACAGGGGAATTCAACATCGCGCCCCTCCCTTTCCCAATCCGTCGCTGTAATAATTCTTTTGGGAATTGTGCGTTGCCATAAGGTTATTGCCCTAGTTTATGGCAAAGCGGAGTTTAGATGTGTAGCCGGTCGACGGCGAGTTTCGGCTAAAGCAAAGCCAAGTGGCAAAAACGATAAGGGAAGAAACAGGGAAGAAAATAGTGTTGCCCATAATGGGAAAAGTCGTGGTGATGGTTCCGCAATTTACGGTGTTTGGTTCATTCGAACTCTGCTAATCCGTGCTTAGCAAACCGGGATTGGCTAAGAAGAAACTCAACCCTCTGAAACGAAGAACTCACGGTCCCCAACAGCAGGATAGCCCACTACTGACGTCACACCCATGCCTGGCACGCTCAACCCGGCGTTGACAATCCACTTGTTGAAATCAGCCACACTCTCAGAGCCCAAGAACTCGTCCACCGGCATCCAGATGCACTCTTGAATCTCCTGAGTCTGCATGGTTATTTCCCTGGATAATGGTGTCAACCGGCAGACAAAGTAGATATCAGATTTGCCGTACCGGTAGCCGTGCCAGTGGCGGAAACAGACTACCGACTGGAACTCAGTCTCAACCCCCGTTTCCTCCAGCACTTCCCGCACCACCGCATCGGCCAGATGCTCACCGGAACGAAGGGCGCCGCCGGGGAGCTTCAACGTGGCGGGCCTACCACCGAAACCGAACTTCTCCCGGACCACCAATAGCTCTCTATCTTCGGTAAGCACCACACCACCCGCGCCGATGTAGTGGGAAGCGTAAGGTGGTATGTGAGACCCTTCAGCCAAGGCGCAGGTCAAGAGCAAGTAGTCGTCGCCGGTGTGATGATAGGTAAATCCCGATTCAACGGCCACCGGAACCAAGGCAGCTTGTTTGATGGGAATTTCCAGCCAGACAACCAATACGCCATCCGAGCGCCACAGGTCCATTGACCGGCGTAGATTAGAACGGAAATCTTGAGGATTATCCGGCAGGGTCTGGGGTTCGATAACCACTCCGCCAAAGGGGTTGGCTTTGTAAGTCAGCGTCGGCGTCATGGCTTCCTCCGCAATAGAGTGATCTTGAAACTAGTCTTGCCCACTCCCAATCGAGCGGGAAAAAGTATAGCACAGACGCTTCGGGCTTCGGAAAAACCGGTTGAATTCCACGGGTGACACTCCCATCTCTTTCTGGCAGCCTTGCTATGCTAAAATTCCTTCATGCCTCTCTCTGCCTTCCATCCAATAGTCCAGCAGTGGTTCAGCAGCAAATTCGATGCGCCGACCGAAGCGCAAGCGACCGGCTGGCCAGCCATAGCCCAAGGCCGTCACACCCTGATTGCGGCGCCCACCGGCTCCGGCAAGACCCTAGCCGCTTTCTTGACCTGCATCGACGCCCTTGTGCGGCAAGGCTTAGCACTTCAAGAAATGAATGAAGGGCTGCCCGACGCAACTCAAGTCGTCTATGTTTCACCTCTAAAAGCGCTCTCCAACGACATTCAAAAGAACCTGGCCACGCCGCTGAAAGAAATCGCCATACTGGCCGAGAAATCCGGGACGCCCTTCCCGGAGATACGCACCGCCGTGCGCACCGGAGACACCAAGCAGTCCGAGCGCCAGCGGATGGCAAAGAAGCCGCCTCACATATTGATAACCACGCCGGAGTCTCTATACATATTGCTGACATCAAAAAGCGGCCGGGCTGGATTGAGCCAGGTCAAAACGCTAATCGTGGACGAGATACACGCAATAGCGGACGATAAGCGGGGCTCTCATCTGACCCTTTCCATCGAGCGGTTGTGTTCCCTTTCCCAAGAGCGAATAACCCGCATCGGTCTCTCCGCAACCCAACGCCCCATCGAAGAAACTGCCCGTTTTTTGGTAGGCAACGAAAATATCGATGATTCTGGCGTAGACGACCGTGTACCCGATTGTTTGATAGTCGACACCGGTCACCGGCGGCAGATGGACTTGGACCTGCATATACCCGAGATGGAATTGGGGCCTATCGCCAGCCATGAACTTTGGGCCGAGACTCTGGACACAGTCGCCGATATGGTCCGGAAACACGAAACCACCCTGGTGTTCTGTAATACCCGCCGGATGGTGGAAAGGGTATCCCATCAACTATCCCAGCGCTTGGGGGAGGACGCAGTGGTACCCCACCACGGCAGCCTTTCCCGCAGCAGCCGCTTAGCCGCCGAAGAGAAGCTGAAAAACGGCCAGGTGCAGGCTTGCGTGGCCACGGCGTCCTTGGAGTTAGGCATCGACATCGGCGACGTGGACCTGGTTTGCCAGTTGGGCTCTCCCCGTTCCCTCAGCCTGGTTTTACAGCGTGTCGGCCGGTCGGGGCACGCCGTAAAGGGTATCCCCAAGGGAAGGCTCTTCCCCCTCACAAGGGACGAATTAGTCGAGTGCACGGCCCTACTAACCGGCATACGGCGAGGGCAGTTGGACACCCTCAGGATTCCACCTTGGCCCCTGGACATTTTAGCTCAGCAAATCGTGGCAACCTGCGTTTCCGAGGACTGGGAAGAAGACGACCTGTTCAGTCTTATGGGCAGAGCCTACCCTTACCGGGATTTGCCCCGCAGGAAATTTGACCAGGTTATTGAGGCCCTATCCACCGGTTTCGCGCCTCGTCTGGGTGGCAAGGGAGCGTTCCTGCACCGGGACGGCGTGAACCACAAGGTAAAAGCCCGGCGCGGGGCTGGAATCGCCGCCATGACCAGCGGCGGGGCCATACCGGACAACGCCGATTATGACGTGATTGCCGACCCTGAAGAGACCTTCGTGGGAACGGTGAACGAGGATTTTGCCATTGAGAGCCTAGCCGGTGACATCTTTTTGTTGGGC
>Ga0066376_10001438_pt1 | contig 23121 bp, 17 predicted proteins | sample Knorr_S15_td_Bot_FD_77009 | JGI IMG/M metagenome (GOLD analysis project Ga0066376, IMG submission 77009) | Marine microbial communities from Southern Atlantic Ocean transect - Knorr_S15_td_Bottom_ad_5009_LV_A | ecosystem: Environmental > Aquatic > Marine > Oceanic | place: Southern Atlantic...
AAATTATCGTTAAGCAACCCTCTTGCTGTTGTCACAAAGCGCTAAGATATTTTTTGGACATTTGTAGTCCAGTATTCTTGCTTCATTCTCTACGTAAAATCCGCAGTCTGCGTTCGGATGTAAAACCGTGGCGGTTCCGGGAAAAAACCGAAATCAGATTTTTGCCCGGAACCAGTTTCAGTACAGTACTAAACTGAAGTTCATTGTTAACATCCGACGGAACTGTGCTTCCTTCAGCTGTGTCAAAGTTGGCAGAATAAAAAACTTTTTCATCATTTAAATGCACAAAGACGTCACGTACATCGACAGCGTTGCGGACTTTTCCACTTAAAATCAGCGACTTCAATTTCGTTTCCCCCTTCACCCGATTTCCGTTCAGGTCCTGCCATTTCAATCCGGAAAACTCCGGTGTCAAAACCGTTTGTTCAGGAAGAGTGTTTTTCAAATTCCAGCTGTGAACAATTTTCGGAATGCCTGATTTTGTATCAACCATTTCCATGCTGATTTTCCCCAAAGTCCCGGCGTTGGTTAAAGTCTGAAAAAGGAAATAATCTTTTTGCTTACTTTCAGGTTCTAGATTTTTCAGCAAAATTTTTCCACGAATAATTCTGAATGACCCCTCAGTTCCCCGGATTTTCAGCAACAATTCCGGAACAGTTTTTTTACCTTTGTTTGCAAGCTTAAACACGAAGGCAATGGTTTCTCCGGCTTGCACTTTTCCGTCACCGTTGCCTTGACTGCCAAACTTTCCATTGTCAAAAATTTTCATTTTCAGTTTAAAAGAAGAAATTCGTTTTGGAGAAAAATGTAATTGCAGGCGCACTGATTTTAACTTCTTCAAATTGTGATCAAAAAGCTCAAGTTCAACAGGTTCGGTTTCCTCCATCATGCCGGAGGAAATTTTAACACTAATCGTTCGCGAGTCAATTGAGTCCGGAGGCAGCTTGCCGATCGGAAACTCCAAGCCATCCAGCAACACGTTGCCGGACTTTGTTACGACTATCAAACGCTGTGCGGCATGCTCTCCCACATTCCGGAGTTGAACTTTCAAGCGTATAAGATCTGCTGAAACTTCCTCTACAAACCAGGTCATATTCAGGGTTTCCGGAGCCGGTGTTTTCAGCAACGGATTCAAGCTCCAGTCAATACCGTGCAGAGCAAGTGCTTTTGTAATTTTTTCCGTTTCTTGCTGCTCAATTTCTCTGGAAATTATCTGAAGCTTGGAATTTATTTTACCTGGATTCCATTGCAGCAAAACAAGTTTTGCTGTTTTGACAAAAATATCAGCATTTAATTTTTCTTTGATTGTATTTTTTTCAATTATTTCAGAGTCATCAAAATGATTGGTATTACTTGACAAGTAACGTAACTGAAGCATGTCTGAGGATTTTAACAAGTCTTCCGCTTCAACCTCCGGAAGCAAACCGAACCGTTCTTGTGCAACAGATTGTTGCTGATCAGGGGCTCCAGATTGCTGACTTTTGACATTCGGTACAGAAACCGGAATCAGCCTCAGTGACGGAATGACCCCTATATTGTGAATTGAGCGTCCGGAAGGTGTTAAATATTCTCCGATGGTTAGTTTCAAACCTGAACCGTCCTTCAAATCCCAAAGTGTTTGAACTGTGCCTTTGCCAAAACTTTGCTCACCGATCACAATTGCTCTCTCATTCTGTTTCAATGCAGCAGCAACAATTTCTGAAGCTGAAGCGCTTCCGCGATTTATCAGTATTACCAATGGAATTTTCTCTAAATGTCCGCCGGCAAACAGTTGTTTTGCATCATGGATGGTGGAAACTGAAGGTCCCTTTGTGCTGACTATGCGTTGCTTGCCCTGCAAAAACAAATCACTGACTCGTATCGCTTCTTCCAGTAATCCTCCGGGATTATTGCGTAAATCAAGAATTAATCCGTGAATGTTGTTTAAATCACCAAGTTTGTTTTTCAGTTCTTGAGATGTGTCAATTTGAAAATTTTTGATCCGCACATAACGAACAGTTTGACTGCTGCTTTTCAAATCAAATGTTTCAACGCTTTCAACCTGAATTTCTTCACGCAGAAGTTCAAACCTTAAAGCCTTTGCGTGACCCTTGCGTAAAACGCTGAGTGTAACCGGAGTCCCAATTTCTCCCCGTAAACGGTGGAGGATTTCATCAAGAGTAAGGTGCTCTGTTCTTTCGTCATCAACAGCCACTATTCGGTCAAGCGGCCTCATTCCTGCGATTGCCGCGGGACTTCCATCCATTGGCGCAATCACAGTTAGTTGTCCGTCACGAGCCCCGACAACCAGACCTACTCCGGCAAATTGACCGCCGATGTTGATGTTAAATTCCTGATATATTTCATTCGGCAGTAAAACAGAATATGCATCCAATTGGTTCAAAATTCCACGGGCAAACAACTGCTCAATTTTTAATTGTGTCAACTGAAGATTTGTTTGCAAAAGGTGCTTCATCAATTTTTGCAATGCTATATGCAAATCATAAAGCCTGTTCAACTCTGAAACATGCAAAACCGATGTTTCTTTCTCAACCGTGATTTTCAATCTTGGACCAAGACCATTTTCAGACATTTCCTGGACTACCCATACTTCCGGAACCATTCGTCCAAGTTCCGTTAACGCGCCTTGAAGCAATTTTTCAGGATTGAGTTTTTCAGGATTTACGTAATCCAATTGAAGATGCATCAGCACTTCTGCGAGCAACGGAGCTTCTGGTGCAGAAATAGGTGTGGGTATGGAATCTCTCCTTGAACTTCCGAAAAAACTGCAACTTGACAAAACAACTGATAGTAGAATTAAGAAGCACAGATGTTGACAGAATTTCCGTTTCATTTGTTGATTGAGGAATATTTTTACAGAGTGTACCTTCTACAAGAAGAAGAATTATTCTTTGATGATTCCAGCTTTTACTTGAAAGTGCAAAGTGTCTATGCTATTTATCACCTCATTCGAAATTTACATTTAGCTAATAAATTTAACCACAGTGCATAAATTAAAAAATGAATATCGGTTCTCTACTTCCAAGACATGCCCGTTATCGTGCAGATCACCTTGCATTTGTAGTTGGTGAAGAGCGTTTAAACTTCTCAGAATTAAATTCACGTGTGAATCGACTGGCAAATGCTCTGTTAGCTTCCGGAATTCGTAAGGGGCAGAAAATGGCCACAGTTCTTCCAAATTGTGAAGAATTGATGTTACTATACTGGGCCGCCGCCAAAACCGGAATCGTGATTGTGCCTGGAAGTCCTCTGTTACAGGAGTCCGGATTGATTACATTACTCCGGGATTCTGACACTGTGATTGTATTTGCTGATGCGGAATTTGCGGATACTTTGGATAAAATAAAAAATGATCTTCCGGAAATTCAAAATGGCTACTGGATTATTCGTGGCGAAAGCATAATTGCATCCGGATTTACTGCTTATCTGGATTTCATCTCTGAATCCTCTATAGACGAACCTCCGGATGCGGAATTAACTGATGACGATGTTTACAACATCATGTATTCCAGCGGAACCACTGGCGCGCCAAAAGGGATTGTTCACACACATTATGTCCGTGCGAATTACTGCACACACTTTGCTTCCGCCTGGCGAATGACTCCGGAAAGCATAGTGCTGCACGCCGGTGCGATTGTTTTCAATGGCGCAATGCTGGATTTAATGCCATGGATGTTTTTGGGTGCGACTTATATTTTGCACCATTACTTTGATGCCGGAGCAGTTTTACATGCAATTATAAAAGAAAAAGTGACCCACATGGTCATGGTACCTTCGCAGATTATTGCTCTGCTGAACCATCCTGACTTTGAACCGGAAAAACTTCGCTCACTGGAAATGCTTCAAAATGTGGGTGCTCCTCTGCTGCTGGAATACAAGCACAAACTGAATGAGGTTTTACCCGGAATTTATTATGAATTATATGGAGTGACGGAAGGATTCTTTTCACATTTGGATCGTGATGATGCACTGCGTAAAGTTGGTTCAGTGGGAACAGCACCGCCGTTTATTGACATAAAAATTTTACGTGAAAATGCTGAAGAATGTGATGCAAAAGAGATTGGAGAAATATGCGGGCGTGGACCAATGATGATGAGCGGTTACTACAAGCAGCCGGAATTAACAAAAAAAACAATCGTCGACGGCTGGCTGCATTCCGGTGATTTAGGTTTTCTTGATGAAGATGGTTTTTTATTTTTGGTGGACCGTGTCAAAGACATGATCATCAGCGGCGGAGTCAATGTATATCCAAAAGATATTGAAGAAGTAATAATTCAGCATCCTGTGGTTGCTGAGGTTTCGGTGTTTGGTGTTCCTGATAAGAAATGGGGTGAGACACCGATTGCGGCAGTTATCATGCACCATGGTCAAAACGTTACTCAAAAAGAATTGATTATGTGGACTAATGAACGTGTAGATGCAAAATTCCAGCGAATCGCAGATGTCCAAATTCTTGATGCGTTTCCGCGCAATGTCGCGGGAAAAACTCTTAAACGTGAAATACGCGAGTCTTACATCAAAAACTAATCCTCTCAATCCTGTAGATCGAGTTTTTGTCTCAGAAAGTTTGATGTAGATGGAATACAGGAAAACGGATTTGTGGTTTTTACAGGCTGTTGCAGAAATTATTCATTTTACATTTGCACATCTTTTATGCTATAATTTCGTGCTTAAATACTGCACGACTTGAGTCATAATACTGAGGTTATTTGGACGAGAACAGATTATTCAATAATTGGGAGCGTGCTTTAATTGTATCAGTACAACTCCCAAACAGATCAAATGCAGAAGTCCAGAGTTCACTGGAGGAGATGTCATCGCTGGCCTATTCTCTCGGCGGAGAAGTGGCAGGACAACTTGTTCAGGCCCGCCCACAAATACATCCTGCTTATTTTTTTGGTAAAGGAAAGCTGGATGAGATTAAATCCGCAATCAGGAATAAAGAAGTTGATGCAGTGCTTGTGGACAATCAACTCAGTCCTAAGCAAACTCAAAATTTAGAAAAAATATTTGAGTGTGAAGTGCTGGATCGCACACAGGTAATTTTAGAAATATTTGCAAAAAATGCTCTTACACGTGAAGCAAAGCTCCAGATAGGATTGGCGCAGTCAGAATATCTGCTGCCTCGTTTAGTTGGGTTGTGGAAACACCTGGACAGGGAGCGTGGTGGAATTGGGGCATCACGCGGTACTGGTGAGAAACAGATTGAAAAAGACAGACAATTTTTACGTCAGAGAATCACACGACTCAAAGTACAGTTGAAACGAGTCGAAAAGGAGCGTATTACTCAAAAACAGCGGCGCTCAAACTGCCTTCGTGTGAGCCTGATAGGCTACACAAATGCTGGAAAATCCACCATCATGAATGCGCTTACAAATTCCGGATTATTGGTGGAGGACCGTTTATTTGCTACACTTGATTCAACAACGCGGCTTCTGGAAGAAGATTCACGACCCAAAGTATTGCTGTCTGACACAGTAGGTTTCATAAGTAATCTTCCACATGAAGTGGTAGCAGCGTTTCGTTCCACACTTGCAACTGTCAAAGATGCGGATTTGTTGCTGCAAATAATTGATGTCAGTGACAAGATCGATGAGCATTTGCAAACAACAACTGAGGTTTTAGCAGATCTGGATGCTCTTTGTATTCCAGTTTTGAAAGTATTTAACAAAATAGACCGGATTTCTCCTACACGATTGCTAATGTTGCAAAAACTGTATCCTGAAGCAGTTTTTGTTTCAGTAAGAAACAATGAAAAAAACGGTTTGAAAAGTTATTCAAATTTAGTTGAAAAATTAAGAAATAAGATTCTGGAATTTTTTGATGAACGTATGAAAACAGTGACAATTCGTCTTGATTATCAGCATTCCAGGCAATTAGCAAATATTTATGAATGGAGCAGGGTTGATAACATTGATTATCAGGAGGAAGGGATTTTGATGACATTGACTACAATTCCCGGAAATCTGGATCGCTTACGGCATCAAATGGGAGTAAATTTTACAGAGATGAACTAACCCGCTCCAGGACTTTCCCCTGAATCAACAGACTAAAACAAAATTCGACTGCGAGCCTTAATAATCCAGAACTTGAAAAACAGACAACAGATGTTTGTCATTTCGATCAGGGCGAGAAATCTAATATTTTTGATTTTATTAAGATTTTTCCAGAAGTAGAAATTGAAAATTTCGATTTTTAAACATATTAAAAGACTGTCATAAAAGAATTAAATAAAAATGCAAAAATTCATTGTTGAGGGTGGAATCTCACTCTCTGGAAGTATCACGCCTTCGGGCAATAAAAACGAAGCTCTTCCAGTAATTTCCGCAACTTTACTGGCAAAAGAGCCTGTGACTTTACACAACTTGCCAGACATTCTTGACATTGCAATCATGCGTGATTTGCTTGTCAGTCTCGGCGTAGAAGTTAAGCAAATTGATAAACATACTTTTAGTTTTGATTCAAGTCATCTGCAATCAACTGTACCGGATTTAGAACAGGCTAAGCAGATTCGCGGTTCTTTCCTCCTGGCAGGACCTCTTCTCGCACGCAAAAATTCGATAGATTTGCCTGCACCGGGTGGAGACCGCATTGGGTTAAGACCGGTCCATACTCATCTGTTAGCACTCGAAAAGCTTGGTGCAAAAATTTCCCTGGATAAAAAAGGGCTTTATAAAATGCGCACCGCAGGTTTAAAAGGAACAGATATTTATCTGGATGAAGCCAGTGTCATGGCCACAGAAAATGCCGTAATGGCTGCGGTTACCGCACAAGGAAAATCCAGCATTTATAACGCTGCCTGTGAACCACACGTCCAGGGACTCTGTCATTTTCTCGTAAAACTGGGCGCTAAAATCGAAGGTATCGGCAGTAATTTGCTGATCATTGAAGGCGTGAAAAGCCTTGCAGGTGCCGATTACACTATTCAGCCCGATCACACGGAAGTCGGTTCTTTTATTGGATTGGCTGCGGTTACAAGAAGTGAATTGCGAATCAAGAATGCAGGAGTCAAGTATTTGAACATGACAAGGTTGATGTTTGAAAAACTGGGTATAGAAATTCAGGTTGAAGGCGACGACATACTAATTCCGAAAAATCAAAAACTTTGCGTACAGAAAGAAGTACAAGGAGGAATTCCAAAAATTGATGATTCTCCCTGGCCGGGATTTCCAGCTGATTTAACCAGCATCATGACAGTGGTAGCCACACAATGTTCAGGTGCAGTTTTAATTTTTGAAAAAATGTTTGAAAGCCGTTTGTTTTGGGTGGATAAGCTAATTGAAATGGGCGCACAAATTATTCTTTGTGATCCACATAGAGCGGTTGTTTCCGGTCCAACTCCCCTAAACGGAGCAAGAGTTTCTTCTCCGGATATTCGTGCGGGAATGGCTTTATTAATTGCCGCACTTGGTGCAAATGGCATCACGGAAATTCACAATATTGATCAGATTGACCGTGGCTATGAAAAAATCGACGAACGGCTGAATGCTTTGGGCGCTAGAATTAAAAGAGTAAATGAGTAAGAGAGTAACGAAATAAATGGGAAATAATAAAAAGTTATCCACGGAACAAGCAAAGGTATTGGAGGAGGAACAACAGCTTCTGCTACTTATAAAACAAGGATTGCTGATGCTTGCTGCCGAGGATAAACAAAGTAATATAAGCAACTTACAACTTGAGAACATCATAGAATTACGTGATTCTCTCACAGATACACTGCCCGAGGATGTGCCGGCTGTAATGGCACAAATGGAGCGGATGGTATTGCTGCACACACAACAGGATTCTCACAGTTCTGTTTTCGGATATAATCTCGATACTCCCTATTTTGCACATATCCGCTTGAAGGAAAACAATCGTGAACGGGACTTATTGATTGGAAACCAGAACTGCTTTTCCACACACTTGCCATGTCCAATAGTTGATTGGAAAAATGCGCCGATTAGTCAAATTTTTTATCGCTATCGTGAAGGAGATGAATATGTCGAAGATCTTGGTGAGCGCGAACTGGAAGGTGAGTTGATCACGAGGAGGATGTTACTGATAGAGAATGGCATTTTGATGCGAATCAACTGGCCCGGGGGTGTTCTGGAAGACTTATCAACGGAACAGGAAAGTAGTAATAAATGGCATTTGGTAAGTCAAAATATGCCGCGCCTGGAAAGTGGTCATGACAAAACTCTGGACGAAATCCAAGCGCCTCAAAAGTTAACATCTAACTCTGGAAAAACTACCGACCTCAGTTTTTCCGGTTACAGGGTGGACAAACATCTCCGGCAGATCACAGCATTGGTAGATCCTCAACAATTTGAGGTAATAACACATTCTGAATCCGGAATTATTTTGATTCAAGGCGGAGCAGGTTCCGGCAAAACCACAGTTGCGCTTCATAGACTTGCTTATTTGATGTCAAAAAAGCCGCAATACTTTAAACCAAAAACTGTACTGCCGATTGTTTTCGGTCCGGCTTTAGCAAATTACATGTCCAAGGTCTTACCTGCTTTGGGTGTGCATGGCGTAAGTCCCAGGACATATCACAAATGGGTGTCCGGACTCCGCCAACGTGCGTTGCCTGAATTACCTTCAAATTATGCGGAAAACACTCCGATGGATGTGATTGAACTTAAGAGACATCCATTATGGCTGAAATACTATCTTGAGGAAATCAAAAAACGAACAATGGAGTTCCGCAAATTGTTTGAAGTAAAACTTGCCAAAGTCGAACAGTTGGAAGTCTTGCTTGAGGCTTGGGACGCCTTGAAAGGTATGCCTTTAATACCACGTTTGCTGCGTTTGGTGGGTTGGTCAAAAGGCGAAGTATCAATTGATGCGGTTGCAAAACTATCCAGTTCAAGAATGGAAAAACAACTTCAAAATGTTTTGGAACAGGCTTTTCCGGAGTTGTTTGAATCACCGCATTTATTGATTTCTCAAATATGGAATGATTGCCTTGTCAGTCAGGAAATGCTGGTTGAGACAGTGGGACGGCTTGCTCCGGGTGAATTTAGCGAAACCCAACTGACAAGCGCCTGGACCTGGGCGGTTAGACAGTATCAAAAGAGGCAGGAAACAGGAGAAGTCGCAGAATCAGAACGGATTCCTCTGGTTAAGCTGGTGGAAGGATTAGGCAGTATTGATTTGAATTTTGCAGATGAAAAATCAATGCTGGATGAAGAAGATGATACACTTTTGCTTCTACTTTTTCAACTGCTGATGGGACCATTGCAGCTCAAAAACGGTAAGCTTCTGAGCTACACACATTTGATGCTCGATGAAGCTCAGGATTTTGGTGCACTTGAGTTTCAGCTTTTAGTAAGTCTGACACCGAAAAAACTGACAAGTGTTACATTAGCTGGAGATTTGGATCAACGAATAATGCTTGGGCGAAAACATGAAACCTGGGAAGAATCACTTTCTCATTTGACCCTGCCCGATGGCACAAAACCGGACGTGACCGCATTAGCACCTTTAAAAATTGGTTACCGTTCAACAAACGAAATAATGTCAGCGGCAAAAAAAGTGATTGGCGAACATAGCGTAAATACAGACTGGCACTCTACTCGTCATGGTGTACCGGTGGATGTTTTCCGTTTCAGAGAACGTGGTGCGATGATAGCATTTCTGGCTGACACACTGGAAGATTTAGCTGTTCGTGAACCCCTTGCCAGTGTTGCTGTATTGGCCCGCACTCAGGAAACAGCCCAAACTTTGTTTGAAGGTCTGCAAAGAACCGATCTTACGAATATGCGTTACATAAGCGATCAGGAATTTTCATTTACTCCGGGGATTGATATTACAGACATTTCACAGACTAAAGGTCTTGAGTTTGATACGGTTATAATCGCAGACGCAGATGCTTCAACATACGGCCCGGATATTCGTTCCCGGCAATTGCTGTATGTAGGTGTTACCAGAGCAGCACATCAGCTTTGGCTCCTGCACTGCGGGAATCCCTCCACCTTAATTACTGGAATTGTGGAAAAACCGCATTCAAATTGATTTTGAAGTTGAGACATTTAATGCAGCCGATTATAAACAAGCAAATTAGCAATTTAAAAGAATCCGCAACTTTATTTATTAACCAGCTTGCGCTAAATTTACGTAGCGAAGGACGAAGCATTTGCCACTTGGGGTTCGGCGAATCACCATTTCCAGTGCCCGAACCTATGCAGGCAGCTTTGCGTGAAAACTCCTGGCGGAAACAATACATTTCCGGTTGTGGATTACCGGAATTACGTCAGGCAATTGCCGGTTTTTTTAAAAGTGAATTTGGTTATAACTATTCTTTTGAAAATATTTTCATCGGACCGGGAAGTAAAGAACTTATTTTTCAACTCGTTTACTTGTTGGAAGGACCGCTCATGGTTCCTGCTCCAAGTTGGGTAAGTTACGGTCCGCAGGCAAAAATTCGCTCCAAAATATTTATTCCAATTCCTACTGACTTTAAGAAAGGTTATCGTTTGCAGGCAGAAGAATTGGAAAAAGCATGTTCCGTTCAGAAATTTTCGCAAAAAATTCTAATTCTTAATAATCCAAGCAATCCTACTGGAAGTGTTCATGCTCCGGATGAATTACGGGATTTGGCAGAGGTTTGCCGTAAATATGGAGTCATTGTGATTTCAGATGAAATATATGCACTCATCAATTTTGGTAAGCAGGCCTTTGAGGGAATTGCAAATTATTATCCAGAAGGGACTATAACCACAAGCGGCATATCAAAAGCATTTTCAGCAGGAGGTTGGCGTCTTGGTTTTGCTATGATTCCGGATGATTTGAAAGAAATTACGCGGCCACTTTCCGCATTTGTGAGTGAAACTTTCAGCTGCGTGAGCGCTCCTGTACAGTACGCAGTTCTGCCTGCATTTGATAATTATTGGTCAGTGAAAAAGCATGTTGAACTTTGCCGGGACATTCACGGTGCCGCAGGAAATTATTTATATCAGTGCTTTACCGAAATTGGCCTGAATTGTCCTGAGCCTCAAGGAGCATTTTATCTGTTTCCGGACTTCGAAAATTTTAGAGACAAATTGACATCCCGCGGCATACTCAGCAGTGAGGAATTGAGTACACGACTTTTGGAAGAGACCGGTGTAGCGCTACTGCCGGGATCAGATTTTTATATGCCGAAAGATTTTTTTGGTGTACGTGTAGCCAGTGTAGATTATAATGGTACACAGCTCATGCAGGATTTTCCGGAAAGTGGGGAACTCACTCCGGATTTGTATAGAAGTCTGTTTCCCGGTTTGACAGAGGCATCTGAACGTATTGAAAAGTGGCTTCACTGAATTATTAGCTGCTGATAAGCATAAATTAAACCTTTGCGCTGGCGACTTAAAACTATAAATAAACGGTCAGAAGATGGAATTAGTTAAAGGCTATTTAGGACATGATTTACAGCTGGAAGGGAGCCTTTCAAGCAGTGATAGCATTCGCATTGACGGAAATTATGTCGGTAGTATAAACAGTAAATGCATGGTCATCGTGGGTGCTTTAGGTAAGGTGAAAGGTCAAATTGATGCGCCCGTGATTCGGGTTGATGGTTGGGTAGAAGGCAATATCAAAGCCTCAAAACTTGTAGAAATTTTGGAAAACGCGAGAATCATGGGAAATATTTCTACACCAGTAGGTGGATTGAAAATGAGAATAGGCAGTGAATTTGTTGGAAAATTCAGTGTGAATTCTACTGACCAAAGCACCAACGAATAAAGAAATTTAAAAAATCATCAAGCAGTCAGTTTTGTCAGGCCTGCGCTTTTCTTGTCAACTGTATTATTATTTGCTTCCGGAGACCCAGCTAGAACAGGTTTTTCTCTAGCAGTAGGAATATCCAAAATATTGATAGGAGATGATTTGACGGTTGGCAGGGTCTGTGCTGACTGTGCAGTGTAGGTTTTGGGCGCGGGTTTGCTGTCAGTTCGCATTAAAACCGCAAATTTAGGCAGACGCAGCAGTTCCAGCAAAACAGGTGATTTCCCTTCATCTCTGAGATTGTTCTTGATCATCTCAGGCAGGTCATTCAAATTTTTCAATTCCAGTTTTATTGCCTCAGGGAGTTTTAACAGCATTTGTCTGTCAGTCTCGCTCATCAAATCAATCTGTTTCTTAATTGCTCCTACAAAACCATCAACCGCGGCATCCGGAAGTTTTTCCTGGACCAGCAAATTTTCTATTCTTGAGAGTACCTTTAAATACTGTGAAGTCTCATTCCGTTCCGCACCTTTTGCTGATTCCAAATTTTCATCTGTTTTGAGGGCTTGAATCCCGGAACTTGCTGCAGTTGGCTTATTTTTTCCTTGGACCTGTCGATCTAAGCCGGTTTGTTTGTCTGGAATAGTTTTAGCGGTAACTTGCATAACTTTTTGAGAATGAGGAAAAAAACTTGTTGAATTGTTTCGATCAATCAGCAACCATTCCGACATTCAAGTTTTGAGCCAATTTTATAAGCAGAAGAACTGCGTTCTAACTTGATTTCTTTAATAAATTACAGGATCATAGAACATAAAGTTTAATAATTTCAGAGCGCTCACAATTTACAAACTATCCCTCAAATAATATCGTAAACAATTTATGTTGCTGATTCCTGCAATTGATTTAAAAAACGGCCGCTGTGTTAGACTGCTTCAGGGCGAAGCAGATGCGGAAACCGTGTATTCACATGAGCCTGCTGCCATGGCCCGTTCATTTGAAGACGCAGGTGCAAAGCGTTTGCATCTGGTTGATTTGGATGGAGCATTCAGGGGACAAGGTACAAACTTGGACAGCATCCATTCAATACTTAAAACAATTTCGATTCCCGTTCAACTGGGAGGAGGTTTGCGTACAGCAGAAAACGTTGAACGAATGCTGGAATTGGGGGTGTCATCGGTGATCATCGGCACAATGGCCGTCAAAAATCCTGATGTTCTGGAGGGCCTTATTCAGCGTTTTTCCAGAGAGAAAATTTTTCTCGGAATCGATGCGCGAAACCGTAAAGTTTCGATTGAAGGCTGGCAGGAAGGAACCGAAATTGACGATGTGGAGTTTGCTTTGCGCTGGAAAAAGCTTGGGATTAAAAGAGTCATTTTTACAGACATTGCGCGTGACGGAATGCTTAGCGGGCCAAATTTAGAAGCCCTGAGTGATTTTGCACGTCGAACCGGATTGAAAATAGTGGCATCAGGAGGAGTATCTTCGATGGCAGACTTGGAACAGCTCAAAACTCTGGAAGCAGTCGGTGTTGATCAGGTAATCAGCGGTAAAGCAATTTACGAAGGCAAACTCGATTTGAAGGAGGTATTCAAGTGTTAGCACGCCGTATTATACCATGTCTGGACATAAAAGCAGGCCGTGTGGTCAAGGGTACCAGTTTTGTCAGTTTACGTGACGCAGGCGATCCTCTGGAGCTTGCGCAACGCTATAATGAACAATCTGCAGACGAGCTTGTATTTCTTGACATTACTGCTTCAAATGAAAATCGTGGAACAACAATTGAACTGGCAACACGCTTGGCACGTGAATTGTTTATCCCTTTTACTATAGGCGGTGGAATTTCAACACTTGAGGATATGCATGCTCTTGTAACCGCCGGTGCAGATAAGGTTTCAGTAAATTCTTCTGCAATCCGGAACCCGAATCTCATCACAGAAGGTGCAAAGCGTTTTGGTTCGCAATGTATCGTTGTTGCAATTGATGCCAGAAAACGTGATATGAAAACAATGAAACGACATGATACAGACAACACCTCAAAATGGGAAGTCTTCAGTCATGGCGGAAGCCGTCCGACCGGTCTGGATGCAGTAGCATGGGCCCGTGAAATGGAATCCCGCGGTGCAGGAGAGATATTATTGACCAGCATGGATGCGGACGGACACCAGAATGGATTTGAACTGGAATTGACTGCCGCAATCAGCGGCACCCTCAACATCCCTGTAATTGCGTCAGGAGGTGGAGGAACTTTTGAACATTTTCGTGATGCGTTCACGATTGGCAAAGCTGATGCTGTTTTGGCCGCATCTGTTTTTCATTATGGTAAATATACTGTTTCCCAGGTAAAAGACTATCTCAGTGAAAACAATATCCCCGTCCGTAAAGTTTAACGTTCTCTGAAATGAATGGAACTATGTTTTGCATTACCGATAATTATCGCTTTTCACAGCTGACCTTGATTACAATACTTGCGCTTATTTTCTGCAGCTCGGGAGATTTGTTTGCTTATGAGGAAAAACAGGTACGTACGATCAACAAACGTGTCTGGTCAATAATTAATGGAAAAGTAAAGCTGGATAAATCATCTTATTCTGTTGAAAAAGTACGGATATCAACACCGAAAGTAGAACAGCTAAAGCCGCCTCCACCAAAAAGCCACGAGAGAATTCCTGCCATCAAGCTTCAAAAGATACTGATTTCTCAGGAAAATTATAAGAAAAAGAAGTTTGCCAAAAAGGAAAAACGGGGTTCATATTGGTCCAGCGCACAGGGAAGTGCTAATTCTTTTCTTGAAAACACCAACGCTGTAAGTAAATTTTGTAATAACAATACCACCACCCCTTTTTGCATCCGCAAAACAGAGACCCATATTACTTACTACGGTACAACTCCACCTAAAAAACCCCGCAAAATAAATCTGTATGATAAATTCATCTTCTATAAAAAACACGAATCAAACGAATTTGTTCAGCAATTGATAGAGCAGTCAAACCGTTGACAGCAGATGGATACAAATTATCAAAAGCTGATTAGACTTGCCGATACACTTTCGATGCGTGAGATGGATAGACACGCGATCGAAGATTTGGGAATTCAAGGCGTAGTTTTAATGGAAAACGCGGCTCGTAGTGTCGCGGATTGGCTGGTAGAAAATAAATTAAAAAATAATCCTGACGCCCGAGTTGTAGTTTGCTGCGGTAAAGGAAATAACGGTGGCGACGGTTTTGCGATTGCACGGCTGTTAGCAAACCGGGGTTATGATATCCATGTCGTTGACGCCGGAGAAGCTAAAAAAGGAGATGCCCGTAAAAACCAGTTACTTTGGGAACAATTCGGAGAAAGCACTTCTTTTGCGGATGCAAATGCCACTCGCCTGCTGGAAGAGGCAGATGTCCTCATCGATGCAATTTTTGGCATCGGTATGGAGCAGTCTATAGAAGGGGCTTATCGGGAATGGATTGAAATTTTCAACTCAAACAAAAAGGCTTTACGTGTTGCCGTAGATATTCCGTCCGGAGTTTCAACGGATGAAAGTAAGATTTTTGGCGTCGCAGCTCAGTGTCAGCACACTATAACTTTTCAAACAGGCAAACCCGGATGCTTCCAGCATCCTGGAGTGCTCTATTCTGGAAAAATTCACATTGCGGATATTTCGATTCCGGAAAATTGGCCTGTAAATCTACCAGCAAAAAAAGCTGAAGATGAAGCTGCTGAAAAAAATCTAACCCCGCACACTTATTTACTTACTGCTGAATTTGTCAATGATTTAGTTCCTGAACGCCTTCCGGAGGCACACAAGGGTTCCAGTGGACATTTGCTGACTGTCTGCGCTTCTGCCGGTATGGGAGGTGCGGCAAGTCTCGCTTCTTTGGGTGCACTAAAAAGTGGAGCAGGTTTAGTTACAGCTTGTGTTCCCAACGAGCTCCGCGATCGGCTTCCCGGACAGGCTCCGGAAATCATGACTGTTACCCCTCACAATGCTCCGGAATTTTTTACAGAAGAACATGCAGATTATGTAGAACAACTTGCAGCAGTGCGTAATGCCGTAGTGCTCGGTTGCGGACTGGGGGTTCACTCTCAGACTGCCAAGTTTGTGCAGCATCTGACAAAACATCTGGAGGGTCCGTTGCTGATTGATGCTGACGGCCTCAACAATTTGGATGAGCAAACTCTTAAGGAAAGACTTGGAGTCGCCGTTATAACTCCGCATCCGCGAGAATTATCAAGACTTTGTGGACAGAGTGTAACAGAAATTCAGGAAAACCGGATTGCAACAGTTCGGCAACTTTCTCACGAGTGGAATGTAGTTCTGCTGCTCAAGGGCGCATATACGGTAATTGGCAGTCCAGATGCAAAAATATTTATCAATCCCACCGGAAACTCCGCTTTGGCAACAGCCGGTTCCGGAGATGTTTTAAGTGGTTTCATCGGTGGTTTTCTCGCTCAGGGTTTGTCACCTTTGCATGCTACTTTGACAGGTGCTTACCTTCATGGCCTTGCTGCAGAATGCTTAATCCAAAAAACTGATTCAAACAACATTGTTGCCAGCGATCTTTTTGAAGGCTTGCGTTTAGCAAGAAATGTGATCAAAGCATAACTTCGTATTCCAGATTGCAGGAATGATATACCATTTTTTCTGCAAAAATTCCTTCAAGACAAAAAAATCTATTCAAGATATTTTCTAGTGACAGTCTTCGGTAAATATAATAGTATTTACGGAACTAGACTGATTCACCTGTAAATAAAAAATGTCCAATCAAGTTTTCTAAAAATCTTCTGTCAGCAGTTTGATTTTCGGATTTGGTTTTTTGTATGTACCGATAATGATTCTGATTGTCTATTCTTTCAATGACAGCAGGCTGGTTACAGTCTGGTCAGGATTTCTTTTAAATCTTATGTTGAACTGTTTCAGGATCAACAAATTTTGGACGCAACCTGGCTGAGCCTGAAAATTGCTTTTTTATGCGCATGTATGTCCCTGATTCTAGGCTTGATAGCATCTCTGGCCCTGATTTGTTTTGGATGGTTTCGAGGACATTTAACATTTGCAGTGACGATTACGGCCCCACTGTTCATGCCTGAAATGATTACCGGACTTTCTCTGTTACTCATTTTTGTGTCCATGGAGCAAGCGATAGGCTGGCCTGATGGAAGGGGAATGCTCACGATTTGAATTGCCCATGTAACTTTTAGCACTGCATTTGTGACCGTCATTCTTTCATCCCGTTTGAGGGAAATGGACCGCTCATATGAAGAAGCGGCAATGGATTTAGGCGCTCCTCCTCTGAAAGAATTTTTTTGATTACTCTGCCCATCATTTTTCCTGCACTTACTGCTTCATGGCTTTTGGGCTTCACGTTATCATTGGATGATTTGGTGATTGCCAGTTTTGTTTCCGGACCAGGCTCAACAACTTTGCCGATGAGGGTTTTTTCCAGCGTGCGCCTTGGTGTCAGTCCCAAGATAAACGCATTCGCAACCATTATCACTGCATTAGTGAGCATTGGAATTTTCATGACGGGTTGGCTTTCGCTGCGCTGGGAAAAGAAACGTAAACTGGAATCAATGCAGTTAGCTGCAGAATCATGAATGATTGAATTTCACCACAACTTTTAGCATTAAAAAAAGATCATGAATATTGAAGAAAGCACCTTTGAACTTCAACGCTTGGATAGTCACCATCATCTACATCCTTTCACGGACCCCAAAGTCATCCTTAAAGACGGCGCACGTGTAATTACACGTGCAGACGGGATATATCTCTGGGACTCAAACGGTGAAAAAATACTTGATGCAATGGCTGGACTTTGGTGTGTCAATGTCGGTTACGGCCGCGAAAATCTGGCACGCGTAGCCTATGAACAATTACAGGAATTGCCCTATTACAACAGTTTTTTCAAAACAACAACTCCACCCGCAATTGCGCTGGCGAAAAAACTTGGTGAAATTACTCCGGAAGGTTTCAACCATGTCTTTTACACCAACTCCGGATCTGAAGCAAATGACACGGTGCTCCGGACGGTACGGCGCTATTGGCGTTTACTGGACAAACCGGAAAAACGTGTCATCATCAGCCGCACAGAAGCCTATCACGGGAGCACAGTTGCCGCCGCAAGTTTAGGTGGACAAAGTTATGCCCATGAAATGGACGGGTTGCCGATTCCGGACATTGTCCACATCGATCATCCATATTGGTATGGAAAAGGCGGTGACTTGACACCGGATGAATTTGGTCTTAAAACCGCACAAAGCCTGGAAACCAAAATTAAAGAACTCGGTCCGGAAAAGGTTGCCGCATTTATCGGTGAACCCATTCAGGGAGCGGGAGGAGTGATTGTTCCTCCTGATACTTACTGGCCTGAAATTCAAAGGATTTGCGATAAATACGGAATTTTGTTGATCGCAGATGAAGTGATCTGCGGATTTGGGCGGACTGGAAAATGGTTTGGCAGCGAAACCTATGGTATAAAACCGGATCTGATGCCCATAGCAAAAGGGCTTTCTTCGGGTTATTTGCCGATAGGGGGAGTTATGATCCATGACCGGATAATGGAAGTTTTGATCGAAAAAGGCGGGGATTTTAGCCACGGATTCACTTATTCCGGACATCCTGTTGCCTGTGCTGTGGCGCTGGAAAATATCAAAATTATTGAGGATGAAAAACTGGTTGAAAAGGTGGCCAACGAAACCGGGCCTTATTTGAAAAAACGCTGGCAGGAATTTGAATCCCATCCGATAGTAGGTGAAGTCCGTAATGTCGGCCTCCTTGGAGCAATTGAACTGGTGGAAAACAAAGACAAAAGACAGTTTTTTCCCAGCAGCAAAAAAGTTGGAGATGCTTGCCGCAACTTTTGTTTTGAGAACAATCTCGTCATGCGCGCACTACATGACACGATGGTTGTCTCACCTCCTTTGACCATTACAGTTGAACAAATTGACGAGATGTTTGATTTGGTCAAACTTTGTCTTGATTTGACTGCAGAGAAGTTTGGGATAAATTAGGAAACAAATTCAATAAGTCCGAAAATATTCCTATTCGCTTTAAAGCTGAATCCGTTCCCGCAGGAATGGTACTTCCTCCTGCGGTGCGGACTGGAGTTCTCTTGCAGCAAGGTGACCTGAATGCACGGCTGCTGCAATGGTTCCAGGAGCGTAGCAGTCTCCAATACACCTGAGAGTCTTGATTCCAACTCCGGACAACCTTTCCGGCTCGGCATCCAATCCGTGAAAAAGGTCAACGTTCGGAATCCGTTCTGTAACAAGAATCAGGCTGTCGCAGGCACTTTGAGTTAGATTGTCTGTGAAAACGCAGGAGAGTTCAATCATTCCGGAATGTACCGCAGCGAGATCAGTCTGCGTGACAAGTTCCACACCGAGTTCAATTAACAGTTTCTGTATTTTTTTCTGCTCCAGTGTTTTGTGAGTCCAGGTTGAAACATCTGGGGCAGGAGTGACAAGTGAAACTTCATGACCTTCCCGCCTCAGTTTTTCTGCAATGACACCGCCCATGTAGAAATGGTCATCGTCAAACACCACAACCCTTCCCTGTACTGAAATTCCGTCCATAATGTCATCCGGAGAAAATACAGAAAGTTTATCAAGTCCGGGAATGTCCTCCCTGTGCATTCTTCCCATTCCGTTTCGGCGCCAAGTTGCTCCGGTTGCGAGCAGCACATGGGAATAGTCAAATTGATCCTTGGCACTAAATTCGAAGATATCTTCCCCACTCAGCGGATTTTCGCGGTAGATGGATACGTTTTCCAACCGTTCCAAAAGGTGTACCCTGTAGTCACGAACACGCCCCCATTCTGCTAATCCGGGAAGACGACTTTCCCTGCTAACCCTTCCGCCAAGTTCTGCAGAAGCTTCGGCGAGTATTACCCGATATCCACGCTGACCAAGCGCTAGCGCACATTCCAATCCGGAAGGTCCACCGCCTACTATCAGAACACCGTCATTGCTTTTTTTAGCTTCAATCCGTTCCGGATGCCAACCACGCCTCCATTCCTCACCCATAGTTGGATTTTGGGTGCAGCGAATCGGCACTGAAAGCTCATCACCCGAAACACAGATATTGCAGCCGATGCATTCCCGGATTTCATCTTCGCGACCTTCTTCTATTTTTTTTGGCAGAAAGGGATCCGCAATCGAAGGTCTTGCCGCGCCGATCATATCCATCACACCACGCTGAATCAAAGAGAGCATTGAGTCCGGAGAAGTGTAACGGCCTACACCAACCACAGTTTTTGATGTCAGTGATTTTACAAAGCTGATATATGGTTCCTGATAACCTTCACTCTCAAAACGGGATGTTGCCGAATCCATGCTCCAGTCGCTGATATTGACATCCCAAAGATCAGGCAGTTCGGCCAGCATTTCCACAATGTCCCTGCCTTCATTTTCAGCAGTAATTCCCTGCGGCCCCAGAAATTCCTCAACAGCAAAACGTACCGCCACTGCACAGGAATCTCCGACTGCATCCTTGGTATCTTCAATTAACTCACGAAAAAGACGTACCCGGTTTTCCAGACTTCCTTCATACTCGTCCGTGCGCTTGTTGATTCTGCGTGAAAGAAAGTGTGACAAAAGAGTTCCGCTGTGTGCCGCATAAACATAAATCAAATCAAAACCTGCCTGCTTTGCTCTCAGTGCCGCCTTGCGGTGCCATTTCCGGAAGTCACGTATATCCGACTTGTTCATTGCACGTGACTGAACTGGAGCGTAGGTGTCAACCGACATTGTGCTGGGAGAAATGGGAGGAATACGACTGAAGTGATTTGTACTGCAATAGCCGCCGTGCTGCAGTTCGATTCCGGCCAGCGAACCATGTTTATGAACAGCCTCGGTCATCAATGCTAAAGCCGGAATGTCGCCGTCGTCCCAGAGACGTCCCTCAACCAATGGATCGTTTTCGGAACTGGAATGGATGTAAACTTCCTCCGTACAGACCACGCTCCAGCCGCCTTCAGCCTTAATTTCACGCATTGCAGCCAGGCTTTTTGGACGTAAATTCCCCATCCCGTTGCAGTGTGGAACCTGAAAAAACCGATTCCTCGCTGTCACGGGTCCGATTTTTACCGGTTCAAAAAGAATATCGTAACGGGGGTCTCTTTTCATTATTGGAGGTAAAGTAGAAAGAATGAAATCTAAACAAATTAATCATTGCTGAATTGTAAAAATAACATCCGGTTTGAGAGACCGCAAGTTGCAAATCCATCCTGATTCTATTAATCGCAACGATCACCGTGAGGCAATCCGAAAAAAATGTTTGCATTTTTACTTTAATGTGCTTAACATGGCGTTTTCATAGTAGTTGAAGCATCACTTGATTTGGGAGCGCCGCCCTGGAAAACCTTTTTGAGCATAACTTTGCCGCTTTCAAAAAATGGTGTTGTGGCCGGTTCGATGCTGGTTTTTATTCCTTCCGTAGGTGAATATGTTATTCCGGAATTGCTGGGAGGTCCTGAAACTTTGATGATCGGAAAGGTACTTTGGCAGGAGTTTTTCAGTAACCATGACTGGCCGATTGCCTCCGCGGTGGCGATTATCATGTTGACCCTTATGGTGGTTCCAATCCTGTTTTTTCACCATTATCAGGCGAGGGAGTTGGAAAAATGAGCCGCGAACCTTTTGAAGAAGCAAACGCATTTCCCGAAAGATTTCCGGAAATTCGTGAGTTCGACCTCCTGCTTCCGGACTTGAATGCAGTGCTCCGCGGAAAAAGGATTCAGCGGAAAAAACTCAGCAGCATTTTTAGAAAAGGAATCTATTTTCCGGCATCAGTTTTCGGTATGGATGACACCGGAGAAACGATGGAGGAAACCGGACTTGGCTTTGAAAGCGGTGATCAGGACATTCCGTGTTTTCCGGTTCCGCAAACCTTAAAACCGGTTCCATGGCAAAAGCAGCGTGGACAATTGCTGCTCAGAATGTTTGAAACAGACGGTTCACCGTTTTACGGAAATCCGCGCGAAGTTCTCAAAACTGTTTGCGACAAATTGGCGGATTCCGGATTTAATCCGGTGGTGGCGGTGGAAATGGAATTTTACCTCACTGATCCAAAACGCCGTTCCGGACATCCTCCAAAACCTGCCCGTTCTCCGGAAACCGGAGAATGTGAAGCCGAAGGACAGCTTTATTCTTTGAGCAGTCTGGATGTATACGAATCATTTTTGAACGAAATTTCAACAGCTTCCGCGAGTCAAAACATTCCGGCGGATACTGCACTTGCCGAACTTGCTCCCGGACAATTTGAAATTAATTTGCACCATGTTCCGGATGCGGTACAGGCTTGCGATCATGCTGTGCTGCTCAAGCGAATTATCCGGAGCACGGCCCGAAAACACCGGATGGAAGCCACCTTCATGGCAAAACCATATCCGAATGAAGCCGGCAGCGGAATGCACGTTCATGTGAGTTTGCTGGACAAAAAAGGGCGCAATTTGTTTCAGGGAAAAGATGCTTCCGGAAGCGCGGAATTACGCTACGCCATACAGGGTTTACGCTTGTCCCTGGCTGAAAGCATGTTAATTTGTGCGCCGCACGCAAATTCATATCACCGTTTCCGGAGCGCTTCTTATGCTCCGATTAACTCTTCCTGGGGTTATAATAACCGCACTGTTTCCTTCCGGATTCCAGCCAACGACGGTCCGGACATGAGGATAGAACACCGCTTGGCTGGAGCAGACGCCAATCCGAATTTACTAGTGGCGGCTTTACTTTCCGGAATACACCACGGATTGAGCGCGAAAAAAGAACCGCCACCGCCTGTGGAGGGGAACGCCTATTTGCAAACCAAGACGGAGCTTCCGTGGACATGGGAACAGGCGAGGAATCGTTTTGAGCAGGCTGAAATTTTACCGGAATATTTTGGAAAGGGTTTCTGCCGCTTATTTTCAAATTTAAAGTCAGGTGAGCACTCCCGATTTTCAAGCAGGATTGTCGCACATGAATATGATTGGTACTTGAAAACAGTTTAGTTTAAGTCCTCTGCGATTTGTTTGAAATTCACCCCAAGTCCTGCTAATCTCAAAGATATTCCAAATTCACTTTTGCCTTAATCTTTGGCTAAATTCCAAACCCTGAATCCTGAATCATTTCCATGCCTGCTTTCAAATCAAAAATAGATATTCAGTCTGCTGACTTTCAGAGCAACACCGAACACATGGGGAAATTGGTTGACGATCTACAGAAGAAACTCGAAAAATCTGCTTTGGGTGGAAGTGAAAAAGCCCGCAAAAAACATAGTGATCGGGGAAAACTTTTGTCACGTGATCGGGTTCGTTTGTTACTTGATCCAGGTAGTCCATTTTTAGAATTCTCGCCTCTTGCTGCACATGATTTGTACGATGATGATGTCCCTGCTGCCGGAATAATTACAGGTATCGGTCGCGTATCCGGGACAGAAGTAATGGTTGTGGCAAACGACGCGACTGT
>Ga0066376_10001439_pt1 | contig 23115 bp, 11 predicted proteins | sample Knorr_S15_td_Bot_FD_77009 | JGI IMG/M metagenome (GOLD analysis project Ga0066376, IMG submission 77009) | Marine microbial communities from Southern Atlantic Ocean transect - Knorr_S15_td_Bottom_ad_5009_LV_A | ecosystem: Environmental > Aquatic > Marine > Oceanic | place: Southern Atlantic...
CCGCCGCTGAAGGCGATCGGCTTTGCATGTGGGCTCATGAACGACGAATGCCCAACTGCCGGGGGTGTCGTCTTGGGGGCATCCGCCGTTGTGTCGGCTTGCCGGGCATCGCCTGCCCTGGATTCCGCTTCTGCCCGATCCTGGGCAGGGAACAGGCTCGAGCACAGTACGGCCGCGAGGGTCAAGAGGATGGCGGTTCGGGTCATTGGGGTGTTTGGGGTTGGGCCGGGACAGGCACCCTCGCCCAGGCGGCGAGTGAGCCAGTCCCCGTGTTGTTTTCTGCGCGTCGGGGTCTTTGGTAGATTGGAGCCTCCTGATCTGACCAGATCTCCCGGCCCGGATCCAGCCATGGTTTCTCGACCGATCCTCTTGGCCGCCTCGATGCTGTTGGCGTTGCTGCTGGCATGGCCTGGCGCTTCATTGCTAGAGGCGGCTGACGCGGCTGACGCGAAGCCGGCAGACTCCGAAGCGTCACAGCGGGTTGACGAGGTGATCGCAGCGGACTCGCCCGAGTTGGCCAAGTCGCTGCGGCTGTGGCTTCGAGCCGACCGGCTGCAGGTTGCCGATGGCGGCCCGGTGGTGGTCTGGCCCGATTCCAGCGGCCGCGGCCACGACTTGACGATCACCCGGGGAGTCCGCACCAATGGCACGGGCACCGCACCTGTTTGGATCAAGCGCAGCAAGGTCAACGGCACACCTGCGGTGCGATTCGTGCACGAAAACGGCCTGGCCGCTTCGCCCGACCGAAGCCTCGGGCTGACCGGAGACGCCGACTTCACGATCGTGATCGTCGGCCAGTTCGTTCGTGATGGTGCCAAGCGTTATGAAAACATCCTGATGGTGGGGAACCCGGCGGCCGCCGGGAACCCGGGCAAGCCGCTGTCGGTGCTGATCGAACTCGAGACCGACAAGAACCAGCTCGACTTGGCCGGCGGCTGGACACACGACGCCTCGATGGGGCCCGGCTCGGCCCAGGTACTCTACGACCAGCCCAACATCCTGATCATCACTCGCAAAAAGGGTCCCTGGACCCCCGGTACCCGCTTCTGGCTCAATGGGCAGTCCTCGAAGCAGGCGTGGGGTCGAGACCCAACCGGGACCGCGGTCGTGCCCGACGTGCAGTTGCGTCCCGAACACGGTGTCGCACTGGGTCGGCCCCAGGCCTGGGCCGGCGGATTCCAGGGCGACCTGTCCGAGGTGATCGTGTTTGACCGTGTACTGAGTGATCGGCAGCGGCAGGGGTTGGAGGCGGAACTGGCGATGCGGTACGGGGTTGTGATGCCCCGGATGTTTGAAGCCTCGACACGGCGATTCAGTGACGAAGAGAAGAACTACTGGGCCTTCCGGCCGGTCAAGCAGCCGGAATTGCCCGAGGTCGCCGACGCCTTATGGAGCAAGTCGCCGATTGATCGGTTTGTGCTGGTCCGGCTGGAAGCCGCCGGCCTGAAGCCATCGCCGCCAGCCGACCGCGCCACGTTGATCCGCCGGGTCACGTTCGACCTGACCGGGCTGCCGCCGACTCCCGGCCGGATCGACGCGTTCCTGGCCGACAAGCGGAGCGATCTCGAGGCACTGGGATCGGTGGTCGAGGAGCTGCTGGCCTCGCCCCGCTACGGCGAACGCTGGGCGCGGCACTGGCTCGACGTGGTCCGCTACGCCGAGTCGACCGCCAACGACGGCAACGTCGTGATGCGCTACGCCTGGCGGTACCGCGATTACGTGATCAAGTCACTGAACACCGACAAGCCGTACAACGAGTTCGTGATCGAGCAACTGGCCGGTGACCTGCTGCCGGGCAAGACCGGCCAGGCACGCGTCGACGCGGTGGTGGCGACCGGATTCTTGATGCTGGGACCCAAGGCGTTGGCCGAGACCGACAAGGAGCAGTCTCGGCTCGACATCGTCGCCGACCAGCTCGACGTCACCGGCCGGGCCTTCCTGGGGCTCACGATCGGATGCGCACGCTGTCACGACCACAAGTTCGATTCGATCCCCACGGTCGACTACTACTCGCTGGCGAGCATCTTCCGCAGCACCGAGGTGTTCCAGGACGAGAACCGCAACGCGACGATGTTCCAGGAGTGGAAGCTGGAGGTGAAGGGGCTGGAGCCGGTGATGGTGATGGCTCCCGTCGAGTCCACTCCGGTGACCCTCCGAGTCCACCAGCGGGGCGATCGCAAGGACCCCGGCGTCTTCGCTCCGCGGCGATTCCTGCAGGTGATCGCAGGCGAGGGTCATAAGCCGCTGACGACCTCTTCCAGCGGTCGCCTGGAACTGGCTCGCTGGATCGCCTCGCCCGATCATCCCCTCACCGCTCGCGTGCTGGTCAACCGCATCTGGCAGAACCACTTTGGCACCGGGCTGGTCGCCACCAGCGACAACTTCGGCAAGCGGGGCGAGTTGCCCAGCCATCCGGGGCTGCTCGACTGGCTGGCCGCCGATTTCGTGAAGAGTGGCTGGAGCATCAAGAGTCTGCATCGGCGGATGGTGCTCTCGAGCACCTACATGCAGTCCAGCCGCATGGCGAGCGAGGCCACCGCAGCCGCACGAGAACTCGATCCCAACAACCGCCTGTTGTGGACGATGCCGCTGGAGCGGCTGGATGCCGAGGCGTTGCGGGACGCGGTGCTGGCCGTCAGTGGTCGGCTGGACCTGGCACCGGGCGGGTCCGAGACCGGCGAGTTCCTGTTCGAGCGGGGCGAGGTGATCGACAAGAAGCGGCCGACCTTCCGGCCCAACCGGGTCCGTTCCGACGATCCGTTCTACAGCGATTCGAGGCGGCGGAGCATCTTCCTGCCGGTGGTCCGCAACGCCATGCCCGACATCCTCACGCTCTTTGACGCCGCCGATCCCAACGGCATCGTCACTCGACGCAACGACACCACCGTCCCCTCCCAGTCGCTGTTCCTGCTCAACCACCCCTTCGTGCTCGAGAACTCTGCTGCACTGGCCCAGCGGGTCCTCTCGGCCCCAGGTACCGACGAGGCCGAGCGGATTGCTCTGGCCTACCGACTGGCGTTGGGCCGAGGCCCGCGGCCGGGCGAGTTGAAACGGGTGAGCGAGTTTCTGGCGGCGGTGGTGGCAGCCGAGGCGGCGGGGACACCCGAGGCGAAGCGGCTGGCCGCGTGGAGCAGCTTTGTCCAGACACTGTTCTGCCGAAACGAATTCCTCTACCTGCGGTAATCTCATGAAAACCGTTCCCCTGTTCAATCGCCGTCACGCCCTGGGTCGGATCGCCTGCGGCTTTGGTGCCACCGCGGCCGCCGCGATGCTCGGCGAAGATTCGATCGCCGCGGGTGTCGACCCGATGGCACCCCGGGCGTCTCACTTTGCCCCAACTGCCAAGCGAGTGATCTTCCTGTTCCTGCACGGCGGGATGTCACACGTCGACACGTTTGATGAGAAGCCCGAGTTGAGCAAGCGGAGTGGGCAGGCGGTCCCGTTCGACAAGCCGGACTTCGAGTTCGCCGTGACGGGCAACCTGCTGGGCTCGCCCTGGAAATTCGAGTCGCACGGCGAGAGCGGGGTGCGGGTCAGCGAGCTGTTTCCCCGCATCGGCTCGGTGATCGACGACATCTGCGTGATCAACTCGATCAGCGGCGGCAACGAGGTGTCTCATGGGCCCGCCTGCCTGAGGCTGAACACCGGCGACGGGGTGCTGAACCGTCCGAGCCTGGGCGCGTGGACGCTTTACGGGTTGGGATCCGAGAACCGTGACCTGCCGGGATTCATCACTCTGACCCCGTCGATCTATCACGGCGGGACGCAGAACTTCGGCTCGGCGTTCCTGGCGGCCAGCTTCCAGGGAACCAGCATCGGTGATGGCAACGGCGAGTTTCCTCGGACCGCCGCCGTGTCGAATGTCACCCCCGGTCGGCCCCAGGTCCTGCAGCGACGTCAGCTGGACCTGCTGGCCGCGGCCAACCGCGAGTTCCTGGTCGAGACGGGTGCCGACGCGAGGCTGGAGGCTCGGATCCGGGCATTCGAAACGGCGTTCCGGATGCAGACGGCCATCCCCGAGGTGTTCGACCTGTCGAAGGAGTCGAAGGAGACGCTGGCGTTGTACGGGATCGGTGGTGGGCCGACCGATGAGTATGGTCGCGAGTGCCTGATGGCTCGGAGGTTGGCCGAGAGTGGCGTGAGGTTCATCCAGGTCAACCACAGTTACCCTCGCAACTACTGGGACGCACACGGCGGACTCAGGGACAACCACAGCAAGAACGCGAAGAAGATTGACCAGCCGATCGCGGCATTGATCACCGACCTGAAACGGAGAGGTCTTTTCGAGGACACCCTGGTGGTACTGGGTACCGAGTTCGGCCGCACCCCGGCGGCCCAGGGCAGCAACGGCCGCGACCATCACCCTCATGCGTTCAGCATGCTGTTGGCCGGAGGCGGGGTCCGTGGTGGGATCAAGTACGGCAAGACCGATGACTTCGGTTATTACGTGGCCGAGAACATGGTTTCGATCCCGGACTTGCATGCGACGATCCTGCACCTGTTGGGCCTGGATCATGAGCGTCTGACGTTCCGCCACGCCGGTCGCGATTTCCGTCTGACCGACGTCGAAGGCGAGGTGGTCCACGAGATCCTCGCCTAGCGCCGGGGTCTGACGCCCCGCCTCAAGCCACCGCCCAAACCCACAAAAAGCGCCCCAAGGCGGGGGGCCTGACCCCTTGATTTCAGGTGGTCGTGTCGCGTGAAGGGGGCAGGCCCCGCCTGCGGGCCGTGGTGGGTGGATCAAGACTCGAGGTGGGCGGCGTCTGACCCCCAGCCCCCAGGCGGCGTCTGACCCCTGCGGCCCGATTCACTTTGCAGTAGCATCGATCCCATCGAAAGCCGCACCCAAGAGAACACGATGACAGGCGAACGCATTGAAGTCGGCGGCCTGCTGGTCGACCGTGGCCTGCACCAACTGGTCCGCGACGAGATGGTCCCCGGGACCGGCGTCGACGCCGACGAGTTCTGGATCTCACTGGGCCAGATCGTCGACGACCTCGAACCGGGCAACCGCCGCTTGCTCGATCGTCGCGACGCCCTGCAGCAGCAGATCGACGCCTGGCACCTCGAGCACCGCGAGTCGGGATTCAGCGGCGAAGAGGCTCGCGAGTTCCTGGCCGGGATCGGCTACCTGGTTGAGGACTCGGGCGAGTTTGAAATCGAGACGCGGGGTGTCGACCCCGAGATCGCCACGATCGCCGGTCCGCAACTGGTCGTCCCGGTCGACAAGGCTCGCTATTGCCTCAACGCTGCCAACGCCCGCTGGGGCAGTCTCTACGATGCCCTCTACGGTACCGACGTCCTGAGCTGGGAGGAGGGCGAGTCGACCTCGGGCTACGACGCGGCTCGAGGAGCCCGAGTGGTCGCCCGCGCCGCAGCCCTGCTCGATCAGCACGTCCCCCTGGCCGACGCCAGCCACTCGGATGCTCTCGGCTATCGACTCGAGAACTCCGACGCCGGGCATCGACTGGTGGTCGAGCTCGAGGGGTCAGCGACGACGGGGCTGGCCGATGCGGAGGGACTGGCCGGGTTTGGCGGTCCGCCGGAGTCTCCTTCATGCGTCCTACTGGTCCACCACGGGTTGCACATCGAGATCGCGATCGATCGCGAGCATCCGGTCGGAGCGGTGCATCCGGCCGGTGTGAAGGACGTGGTGCTCGAATCGGCGGTGACCACGATCCAGGACTGCGAGGATTCGGTTTCGGCCGTCGACGCCGACGACAAGCGGCTGGTGTACGCCAACTGGCTGGGCCTGATGAAGGGTGATCTGAAGGTGACGTTCGACAAGGGAGGCCAGTCGGTCACCCGGCGTCTGAACCCCGACCGCAGCTACACGGCTCCTGATGGAAGCATGCTGAGTTTGCCGGGGCGGAGCCTGTTGCTGGTCCGCAACGTCGGCATCCACATGTACACCGACGCGGTGACCACGCTGGCGGGTGAACCGATCCCCGAGGGCTTTCTCGATGCGATGGTCACCTCGCTGGCGGCCGTCCACGACCTGAAGGGCCTGGGCACCGTCACGAATTCCCGGGCCGGCAGCGTCTGCATCGTCAAGCCGAAGCAGCACGGGCCCGACGAGGTGTCGGCGACGGTCGAGTTGTTTGATCGAGTCGAGGAGGCCTTGTCGTTGAAGGCCGACACGCTGAAGATCGGGATCATGGACGAGGAACGTCGCACGACGGTCAATCTCAGTGCCTGCATCCGCGCCGCACGTCGGCGGGTGGTCTTCATCAACACCGGGTTCCTGGACCGGACCGGGGACGAGATCCACACGTTGATGGAGGCCGGGCCGGTGGTACCCAAGCCGGAGGTCAAGGACTCGGTGTGGCTGGGTGCCTACGAAAACCACAACGTCGATGTCGGACTCGCCACCGGGTTCCGCGGCACCGCCCAGATCGGCAAGGGCATGTGGGCGATGCCCGACCTGATGGCGGCGATGCTCGAGGCCAAGAGCGGGCATCCGCTGGCCGGAGCCAACACCGCCTGGGTTCCGTCGCCCACGGCCGCCACGCTGCACGCGTTGCACTACCACGAGGTCGATGTGGCGGCCCGGCAGGACGAACTGGCCCGGCGGCAATCGGCCAAGCTGGCCGATGTGCTGACTCCGTGTCTGCTCGGCGAGCGTCGGCCCGACGCCGATCAGATCACTCGTGAACTCGACAACAACGTCCAGGGCATCCTCGGCTATGTCGTTCGCTGGATCGACCACGGAGTGGGTTGCTCGAAGGTGCCCGACATCAACAACGTCGGCCTGATGGAAGACCGGGCCACGTTGAGGATCTCGAGCCAGCACATCGCCAACTGGCTGCATCACGGGCTGCTCACTTCCGACCAGGTGACGGCGACGTTTCAGCGGATGGCGGCGGTTGTCGACCAGCAGAATGCCGGCGATGGGTCCTACACGCCGATGGCTCCGGGTTTCGACGGCCTGGCGTACCGGGCGGCCTTGGAACTGGTCTTCGAGGGTCGCGACGAGCCCAACGGCTACACCGAGCGCGTGCTGACCAGTTATCGACGTCGTGCCAAGGCGGCTGTGTAGCCGCGTTCGACGAGGGTCCTGGTTCCCGTCTCGATCCCCTCTCGCGCTCTCCGGTTCAGCCAACGAGCTCCCGTCGAAGATGAACCCAGTCCCCGCCAAGGGCGGGGGCTCGGTTGTTGGTGAGGAGGTTGCGGGAAAGGGGTGGGGTCGTGTCGGGTGAACCCCGGGGTTTCCACCCCGGGCTAAGCCATGCCGCCCGCCTCCGGCGGGCTCGCACCCTCCTGGTCCCCAGGGAGGTTGATGGAGACATCCGTCGTGCGCCGACCTATACTTACGTATTACCATGTGTTGATGGGACTGCAGGTGTCGGCGGTCCAGGTGGATCCACGGAGAACTGTCATGAGTTCCGGACGCTGGCAACACGCGGGAATCAACCGCCGCGCGGCCGTGCAGGCTGGCGCGATCGGTCTGCTGGGCCTGGGCACGAACCACCTCGAGGCGTTGCGAGCTGCCAGCCCCGAATCTCAGGCCACTCCGGCGACTGCCAAGTCCTGCATCTACATCTTTCTCTCAGGCGGCCTCTCCCAGCAGGACAGTTTTGATCTGAAGCCCGATGCTCCCGATACGATCCGCGGCGAGTTCAACCCGATCGACACGGCGACACCGGGGATCCAGATCTGCGAGCACCTGCCGATGCTGGCTGCTCGCAGCCAGCACTGGGCCTTGGTCCGCTCGCTGACTCACCCGACCAACGGCCACACGCTGGGCCACTACTTCATGCTGACGGGCCGCTCGATCAAGTCGGCCGCCTTCAAGGGTGACCGCAAGCCCCGACCGGGCGACTGGCCCTCGATCTCCTCGACCGTCGGCGACGCCGTACCTCGCTACTCGGTCAGCCTGCCCAACAACCTGCCTCCGGCGGTGATGCTGCCCGAGAAGCTGGTGCACTGGTCAGGCGGCACGATCCCCGGCGCCTTCGGCGGCCAGATGGGGTCTCACCGCGACCCGTTCATCATCGAGGCGACTCATTACGGCGACCCGTTCTGGCGAGGTGCCTACCCGGAATACACCTTCCACCAGTTGCCGATGAAGAACGCGACCTCGACTCCGCCGACGGTCTTTCAGGCCCCCAGCCTGAAGTTGCCCGGCGAGGTCAGTGGCGGCCGCTTCGGCAACCGGCTGAACCTGTTGAACACGATCGACGGCCAACGAGCGGCTCTCGAGGAGTCTGCCGCCGGTCAGTCGTATGACCTGCATCGCCAGAGTGCGATTTCGTTGTTGGCCAGCCAGGAGGTGCGTCGGGCGATCGACGTGACCAAGACCGACGTCAAGCTGCAGGAACGCTACGGCCGCAACAGCTTTGGCTGGAGCCTGCTGATGGCGTTTCGGCTGGCCGAGGCGGGCGTGCCGATGATCCAGGTCAATCTCTGCAACAACGAGGGTTGGGATACTCACGGTGAAGCCTTCTGGCGGTTGCGAGAGAAGCTGTTCCCGCCGACGGACCGGGCACTCTCGGCCCTGCTCGACGATCTCCACGGCAGCGGCCTGCTCGATTCGACCATGATCGTGATGGGCGGCGAGTTCGGCCGCACGCCGAAGCTCTCGACTCTGCCTGAGCACTACAAGGAAGCCGGGCGAGATCACTGGGGCGCGGTGCAGACGCTGTTCTTCGCCGGTGGCGGGATCCGCGGCGGCAACGTGGTGGGGTCCTCGGACAAGATCGGCGGCTACCCGGCCGCGGATCCTCAGACGCCCGAGAACATGGCGGCGACGATCTACAGCGGCCTGGGCATTCCGCGCGATGCGGTCTGGCTGGATGAGCTCGACCGGCCGCACAACATCTACTACGGCCAGCCGATCGCCGGCCTGTTGTAGGATCGCTCGGGGTCAGACGCCCCGCAAACGGCGGGGCGTCAGACCCCGTCCTCTTGAATGCCCCCACCATGACCGACACCTCACGATCCCTCAGCGTCGCCGTCCTGGGCGGCGGCATGTTCTTCGACGACATCATCGGCCAGTCCTTCAAAGACCTCATCCGCGGCGGCATCGCCGGCTGCTTGACGTCGATTGGCATGAGCCACCTGGCCGCCGACGTGGCCGATGTCTCCATCGACCTGTGTGCCGTCGGGACCCGCAGCGAGCAAAGCGGTACGGCGGGGCGGATCGTCGAGTGGTTTGCCGAGGAGTTCGCCGGCTCCTCGATCGAAGCGTGTTACGGCGAGACGGTCTGGAACGAGATCATCGAGCGGCACCAGCCCGACGTGATGTTCGTCGCCACTCCCGATCACCTGCACACCGACCCGATCCTCGCGGCTCTGGATGCCGGCTGCGACGTGATCGCCGAGAAGCCGCTGTGCCTGACCTGCGACGAAGCCGACCTGATCATCGCCCGCGCTCAGCAACGGGATCGCATCGTCGCCGTCGACATGCATAAGCGCTACGACCCCTTCGTCCGCGACATGATGCTGAACTCCGAATCGAAGTACGGGCCGATCAACCGCGTGAGAACGGTGCTCGAGGAGCCTCTGGAGGTCAGCACCGAGATCTTCGGGTGGGCCGAACAGAGCAACCCCTTCACCTACGTCGGCTGTCACTGGCTCGACGTCGTGCATCACTACCTGGAGGTCAAGCCGCGGAGCGTGTTTGCTACCGGGCAGAAGAACCTGCTGATGCACTGGGACGAGCACCATCTCGAGGTGGCCAGGCGGCTGGGTGTCGACCCATCGACCTTCAAGCGGCAGCACGCGATCAAGACCTGGGACAGCATCGACGTGGCGGTGACCTACGACAACGGCATGCGGGGCGATTACAGCAACAACTGGATCAACCCGGCCGAGTTCGAAGGTGCGGTGAACCAGGAGATCGAGCTGTACGGGATCTACGGACGCGGGATGGTCGACCAGCAGGACCGGGGCTTCCGAGAGGCGATCATCGGCGACGGCTCCCGCACGCGGAACCCGTCATTCGGCGGCCGCTTTCAGCACCAGGGTGGCGAACTGGAGATCTTCGGCTATGGCAAGGCGTCGATCGCGGCCGGGTTGCTGGCGATCATCCGTCGCCGCCTGTTGGGCGAATCGCTCGAGTCGCTCGAGGAGACGTACCCGACGGCGGCGAGCCAGAGAAGCGTGGTGCAGGTGGCCGAAGCGGCCGAAGTGGTCGCCGAGAAAAACCTGCAGTACTTTGAAACCGGCCGTGGCACACCGGTGACGGCCCTGCTGAGCGACACCGAGATCCAGATCCTCGAGCCGGGAGCCTGACGACTCATGAATCAGCTCAGGCCGATGCTCTCGCGACTCGCCGCGACCGTACTCGTGCTGCTCGCCCTGGTCGGTACCGCTCACGGTGAGCCTCGAACAGCTCCCGCAAAGCCGAAGTCGTCCTCGCAGCAGGTTCACATCGTCACGCTGGGTGATTCGATCACCAAGGGCGCGCGGAGGGGTGTGACCGATAAGCAGACCTTTGCGTCGCTGATCGAGGTCGCGCTGCGAGACTCTGGCCAGTCGGTCCGCGTGACCAATGTCGGGATCGGCGGAGAACGGACCGACCAGGCGCTGAAGAGACTTGGGAGGATTCTGGAGCTGCGGCCCGACGTGGTCACGATCATGTATGGCACCAACGACAGCTACGTCGACACGGGGAAGACGGACAGCCGGATCTCTTGCGAACAGTATCGGGATAACCTGGTGCGGCTGGTCACCGAGTTGCTTGGCCGAGGCATCACTCCGGTGCTGATGACCGAGCCGCGCTGGGCCGACGACGCGAAGCCCAACGGAGTCGGCGAGCACCCCAACGTGCGGCTCGAGAAGTACGTCGAGGCGTGTCGCGAGGTCGCGGCGTTGTGGCGGGTGCCGCTGGTGGATCACTTCGCCGGCTGGTCGAAGGCCAGGAAGGACGGGGTCACGCTCCGCGACTGGACCACCGACGGCTGTCACCCCAACCCCGCCGGTCACATCGTACTGGCCAACACGATGCTGCCGGTGCTCGAGTTGCCTCTGGCACACAGCTCTCGGATCCGCCAACGCATGACCAGCAGTAGGCGACCGATCCGGGTTGTCTGCTTCGGCGACAGCGTGACCGGCGTCTACTATCACACCGGTAGCCAGAGAGCCTACACCGCGATGCTCGAGCTGGCTCTCGAAAGAGCCCTGCCCGGCACCCGCGTGGATGCGACCAATGCCGGCATCAGCGGTCACACGACCGCCGACGGCCTGGCACGGATCGACAAGGACGTGCTGGCTCACAAGCCGGACATCGTCACCGTGATGTTCGGACTCAATGACATGGTTCGCGTCTCGCTGGCCGATTACCGCAAGAATCTCGTCACGATCGTCACCCGCTGCCGGGCGATCGGTGCCGAGGTGGTCCTGGCGACGCCCAACAACGTGATCGAAACCCCTCGGCGACCGAGCAGGAAGCTGGTCGAGTATTGCGATGTGGTCCGGGAGGTGAGTCGCGAGTTGAAGGTGCCGCTGTGCGACAGCTTCCGCGGATTCGACGCGGCAAGGCATCACGATCGAGCGGACTGGCGGCTGTTGATGAGTGACCAGATCCACCCGAACATGGATGGGCATCGCCTGATCGCGACACAGCTGGCACGCACGATCACAGGCCGTGGTGTCGATCTCAGCAGCGTGCATCCGACCCAACCGGCGATTTCCAGGACGCTGTCGTTGCTGAAAGCCGGCAAGCCGATCCGCGTGCTGGCGATGCCTCCCTACGACAAGTCGATCGTCGCGGTGCTGAAGACGCTGAAGCCCGAGGCGCGTGTCGAGGTGACTCGCTGGGAGACCGAGGGCCTGTCGTTGCAGCAGATCGAGCAGGATGCGGCCAGGCGGGTCCGCCCGATGAAGCCCGACCTCGTGCTGATCGCCGTGCCGCGGACCGCCGCTGCCGATTCCCGCGAGGACTTCATCCACTCCCACTCCTGGATCATGAACCACTCGCTCAGCTTCTCGCACCGGCAATGGGACTGCGTCGTGATCCACCCGTCGGTGGCTGCGGTGGCTGCGGTGGCTGCGGTGGCTGATGTCGCCGAAGCCCGCCAAGATGCCCTGGTCCGTCGGCTGGTGCGTGCCCAGGACCTGCACCTGGTCGATCGGCCAAAGGACAGCCGGGCCGGGCCGACGGAGATCCTTCAGGAGTGGCTTGGCCTCCAGCTGAAGTTACAATCGAAGTAATCAGCAATTGGCATTGGCAGTTAGCGAAGAGACTGTTCACAGAGATCGACCGGTGTGGGGTCAGGTTATCCGAATCTGCGTGGCGTGGGCGATGCTGGGTCTGTTGGCCCCGCAGGCATCGTGGTCCGCCGATCGGGCAGCTGAGTTGCAGCGGTTCGAGCGGAAGATCCGGCCGTTGCTGGTCAAGCGCTGCAGCAAGTGTCACTCGGGTCCCAGGCCCAAGGCGGGCCTGAACCTGGTTGATGTTGGTCTGCTGATGGACGGTGGCCGCTCGGGGCCTGTCATCGTGCCGGGCAACCCGACCGGCAGCCTGCTGGTGCAGGCGATCCGCCGGCGTGGCAAGAAACGCATGCCTCCGGATGCCCCGCTCGAATCCGGCGAGGTGCTCGAGCTGGTGAGCTGGATCAAGAACGGGGCGGTGCTTCCGGTGGCCGGCGGGGCGGGCGTGGCGGGAAAACGCGAGCCGGGCGGGGAGATCACTGACGATGATCGGCAATGGTGGTCGTTCCGACCGCTTGATCCCGGCGTCGTGCCGGTGGTCCCCGGCGACCGGTGGTCGCGTTCGGCGATCGACCGCTACATCCTGTCGCGGCTTCACGAGGAGCAACTGGCTCCCTCGGGTCCGGCCACCCGGCGGGCGTGGATTCGGCGTGCGACGTTTGACCTGTGGGGGTTGCCGCCGACTCCCGAAGCGGTCAGGGCCTTCGAGGCCGATAGCGATCCGGGTGCCTTTGCCCGGGTCGTCGATCGCCTGCTCGCCTCGCCCCGCTACGGCGAACGCTGGGCCCGGCACTGGCTGGACGTCGTCCGCTACGCCGACACCAACGGCGGCGGGTTCGATTACGTCTACCCCACGGCCTGGCGATACCGCGACTACGTCGTCAGGGCCCTCAACCTCGACATCCCCTACAACAGCTTCCTGGTCGAACAGCTCGCCGGTGACCTGTTGCCCGAGACCGACGACGAGACGCGTGCGATTGAACGCAAGCTGGCCACCGGCATGCTGGCACTGGCTCCCAAGGGACTGGGCATGCAGGACAAGGAACTGATGGCCATGGATGTGGTCGACGACCAGATCGATGTTCTGGGCCGGTCGCTGATGGGGCTCACGCTGGCGTGTGCACGATGTCATGACCACAAGTTCGACCCGGTGCTGACGGCCGACTACTACGCACTGGCCGGCATCTTCCGCAGCACCGTGTCGCTGAGTGACCTGACCAAGAACCCCTCGTACTGGCCCGAACAGACTCTCCAGCGACGCTCCGTCCGCCTCGCCAGCGAGCAACACGACGCCCGGGTCAAGGCGACATCGACGGCGATCTCGAAGATCGTCACGGTGGCCAACGGGCGTCTGGTTGCCGACGCGAGAAAGCGGCTGGACGAGTACCTGCTGGTTGCCGCCGTGATGCATCACACCCAAGGCGACCGGGGGGCGGTTGCTCATTGGCCACTCGATGGGCTCGCGGGAAACAGCGTGGCCGCGACCACCGGTCCGCCGGGGATCCTGGCCAACACGTCGGGTAAGAAGGGTGCCGAGTTGCCCGCCCGGATCGACGACGGGAGGGTGGGCCGGGCGTTGAGGTTTGGGGCGGGAAAGATCGTCGAGATCGATGCGAAGGCACTGAAGCCGATTGCCCTGGGCAAGACCGGTGACTTCAGCGTCGGAGTGTGGCTGCGAGCTCCGAATGGTTACAAGCCGGCCTCGGCCGATTCGATTGTCGCCGCCAATTACAAGTCGGAGGCCATTTGGTTCATAGCGCTGCGACCCGGTGCCTACAACGGCGTCTACCTCAGGCACTACAACGGCTCAGCGGCGGTCGACATCAAGCCGTCCGCGAATCTTCTGCCGTTGCTGACCGACGGTAAGTGGCACCACCTGGCGGTGACGTCGGATCGAGATGCCATGGGCATCCTCTACGTGGACGGCAAGCAGGCCGGTCGGACGTCGATCGCGGCGGTGAGTACAACGGCTGACTACGGGACGCCCGTGTCGATGAAGCTGGGGGCATCAACCAACCGCTTCGCCGGCGATCTGGATGACGTGGCGATCTGGGACCGAGTGCTGGATCCGGCCGAGATCACCCGCCTGTTCGATCTGGGCAATCGAGACGACTCTCCTCGGGACGTGGCCGCCATCGAGCGACAACGGCCTCGAAAGGAAGGCGCACCGTCGGTGGCCCAGTTGCTGAAGTCGCATCGCCTGGTTCCCAGTCTCGTACGCGGCCTCTTTCGCGAGATCCTGGCCGCGGCCGGAAGGCCCGCTGCTGCGTTACATGCCCTGGCCAGGGAGATCCCCGAAAGCGTCGCCCAGGTTCGTTCGCGGGTCGACCTCAACAGCCCCGAACTCACCAGGCGACTCGATGGCAAACAAACACCCTTGGTACCCGACAGTGATGCCGAGGCGTTTTATCCGGCAGGCGAACAACAGGAGCTGGCGAAGTTGAAGGCGGATGCGGCCCGCCTGGCAGCGGTGACATTTGACAAGCCGGTCCGGGCGATGGTGGCGTTTGACAGCAAGAAGCCTGCCGATTTGCGAGTGCATGTCGCCGGAGACAATCGCCGGTTGGGCGAGGTCGTCTCGCGGGGATTCCCTCGCGTGCTGCTCCACAAGGACCGCCCGGCAGTCAAGATTCCTCCGCAGGCCAGCGGAAGGCTCGAACTGGCTCGCTGGCTGACCCGGGCCGATCACCCGCTGACCGTTCGAGTGATGGTCAACCGCGTCTGGCAGTGGCACTTTGGCGAGGGCCTGGTGCGGACGCCGGACAACTTTGGTCAACTGGGCGAGGAGCCCTCGCACCCGAGATTGCTCGATCACCTGGCCGCGACGTTCATCCGCGACGGCTGGTCGCTGAAGCGGCTGCATCGCCGGATCATGCTCTCGGCCGTCTACCTCCAGGGGACCGCACCGCGGGAGGGGCCGATGCAGGTCGATGCGGGCAACCGGTTGTTGTGGCGGATGAGCCGTCGACGGCTCGAAGCCGAGCCCTTCCGTGATGCGATGCTGGCGGTTTCCGGCGGACTCGATTCACGGATGTACGGCACGCTGCAGTCGTGGAAGCCCAAGGACTTCAGCGTCGATGATGCGAACAAGGAAACGGCCAACTTCAAGACACTCAGACGCAGTCTCTATCTTCCCGTCGTGAGAACGACTCTGCACCAGATGATGGAACTGTTCGACGTGGGCGACCCCAACTCGATCACGTCACGCCGGGTCAACACCACCGTGCCTCACCAGGCATTGTTCATGCTGAACAACCCCTTTGTGCAGCAGCGGTCCCAGGGCCTGGCCCACAGGGTGATGGCGTGGTCCGACGACGAGGTGCAGCAGGTCGAGCGGGCCTGGTGGCTGGTGCTGTCACGCCCTCCGAGCACCTCCGAGATGTCTCGCGCTCGCGGGTTCCTGGCGGCGGCCCGGCAGCCTGCGGGTGCCAGTTCCAGGCAGGCTTGGATCTCGCTGGCCTGGGCCTTGTTCAGCCTCAACGAAATGCTGTATGTAGACTAGAAGACCATGGATTCGTTACAGCACATCACACATCGCGAGTTGGCCGGGCTCAGTCGCCGAAGCTGGTTGTCGCGGGCGGGCTGCGGTTTCGGCGGCCTTGCGCTGTCGGCCCTGGCGACGTCGGAAGTCCTTGGTGCCGAGACCCGAGCCGGGGCGCGGCCGACCCATTTCCCCGCACGTGCCAAGCGGGTCATCTTCCTTTATATGCACGGCGGGTGTTCCCACATCGACTCGTGGGACTACAAGCCGGCCCTCTTCCAGCGACACGGCGAGTCGTTGCCCGAGTCGATCAACACCGGCCGCACCACGTTCAGTTCCGGCCTGCAGAAGATCATGCAGCCGCCCTGGGCCTTCCGCCGGCACGGCGAGAGTGGCCTGTGGGGTAGCGAGTTGTTCCGCGAGACCAACTCGCGGATGGACGATCTGTGTTTCCTGTACTCGATGTACAGCAACAACAACGCTCACACGCCGGCGACGCTCGAGTTGCACACCGGTTCGCAGACCCTGATGCGTCCGAGCATCGGGTCGTGGATCAACTACGGCCTGGGCACGATGACCGATGACCTGCCCGGTTTCGTGACCATCTGTCCTCCCTTGACCTACGGCGGGCAGCGGAACTTCGGATCGGCCTTTCTGCCGGCCTCGAACCAGGGCACGATGATCGGCACCAACCGATTGCCGGTGGCCCAGTCGCAGGTGCGAAACATCAAGGCGGCCCGACCGGCGATCGAGCAGCGGAGGCTGATCGACTTCATCGCCGCGTCCAATCGCGAACAGCAGCAGGCCGGGGCGGACAGCACGCTGGAGGCCCGCATCGCGTCCTTCGAGCTGGCCTTCCGCATGCAGCGGGCTGTGCCCGAGGTGATGGACCTGGGAGAAGAGACCGCCGCGACACACAGCCTGTACGGCATCGACAACAAGACGACCGAGAACTATGGCCGCGAGTTGCTGATGGCCAGGCGACTGGTCGAGCGGGGTGTGCGGTTTGTCCACGTGGCTCACACCGGAGGCCGGGGTGGCCGCTGGGACCAGCACAGCGCGCTGAAGGCCAAGCACCAACAGAATGCCCGCAGCTGCGACAAGCCGATCTCGGGACTGATCGCCGACCTGAAGCAGCGAGGATTGCTCGAGGACACGCTGGTGGTCTGGAGCACCGAGTTCGGCCGGACCCCGGAACGGCAAAACAGCACCGGTCGCGGACACCACGCACAGGGGTTCACCTTCTGGCTGGCCGGCGGCGGCGTGAAGTCGGGATTCGGCTACGGAGCGACCGATGAGTTCGGTTATCACGCCGTGGAGAAACCGGTCAGCATCCACGACCTGCACGCAACGATCCTTCACCTGCTGGGGCTCGACCACACGCGGTTGACCTACAGGTACTCGGGCCGAGACTTCCGCCTGACCGATGTGCACGGTCGCGTGCTGCATGACGTGATTGCATAGGGTCTGGGGCCGCATCGTGAATCCTAACGCTCCCTGGCAGGCCGAGCTGATCGACGATCGCTGCCGCTTGAGGGGAGTGTTCGCCAGCGAGACCGATGAACAGGCGTTGCTGGGCGAAACGCAGCAGGCACTGGAATGGGTGAAGTAGGTCAGGCTGTGCCTGACAAGAAAAACGAACCGGCCTGCGATGTCAGGCACAGCCTGACCTACAACCCGAAAGTCAGCCAAACTCAATCCCCATTTGTTGCCGATCTCTACAACGGGTAGAATCTTCTGTGAAAGGATCCCGGTCGTGACACGTCGCCCATCATCCTCGTCAACCGGCTGCGGAGGTTTCCGTGCCTGGCAGCAGATGTCACGGCGTGAGTCTCTGCAGATCGGCGGATTGGGTGCAGTGGGGCTGACGCTGCCGGAGTTGTTCCGCGGTCGCGAGGCGGCTGCTGCCGATGGGACGCGGCCGACATTCGGTCGAGCCAAGACCGTGATCATGATGTTCCTGCACGGCGGGCACCCTCAGCAGGAGACCTTCGATCCCAAGCCCGACGGGCCGACGGCGGTTCGAGGCGAGTTCTCGTCGATTTCGACCAGCCTGCCGGGCGTGCGATTCAGCGAGGTGTTGCCTCTGACCGCAGGGCTGGCTCACCGGCTGGCCGTTGTCCGCTCGATGAGCCACGCCAACCCCAGTCACGTGCAGGCCTGCCTGCCGGCTCAGACCGGCCACGTGCATCCCGACGAGTTTCGTTCGCGAGGCGATTTTCCGCCCTCGGCCACCGACTTCCCGCCCGTCGGCGCCGTGCTCGATGCCGTGCAGCCGGCTGTCGGCAACCTGCCGACGTGGGTCCGAGTCGGTCCGCTGATGCGCCGTAACAACGGCACCACGCTGCACGGTCAATTGCCCGGCCTGCTGGGAGCCCGGCACAGCAGCTTTGTCGTGGATCAGAAGCTGACCGACAAGAATGTCCGCATCGAGGCGATCCGGCCCAACGATGACCTGACGTCGATTCGCCTGAAGGGTCGGCGTGACCTCCTGGCCCAGTTCGACAACCAACGCGGCCTGATCGACGAAGTGGCCGGGGCCCAGAACCTCGACGGGTTCTACCAACGAGCCTTCAACCTGCTCTCCTCGCCCAGGACTCGGAACGCGTTTGCACTGGCCAGTGAGAAGCAGGAAGTGCGAGCGAGGTACGGCAAGACCGAGTTTGGCCAGAGGTGCCTGTTGGCTCGACGGCTGGCCGAAGCGGGCGTGCCGCTGGTCAACATCAGCTACTGCCACACGCCGCGCGGCAGCTGGGACACTCACAGCCGCAACTTCAGCAAGATGAAGGATTCGCTGGGCCCGACGCTCGACCAGGCGCTGAGCGCGTTGATCGAGGATCTTGCCGAGCGGGGTATGCTGGATGAGACGCTGGTGGTGGTCAACGCCGAGTTCGGGCGGACGCCCAAGATCAACAAGAACGCCGGCCGAGATCACTGGCCCTGGGTCTACTCGCTGGTGATCGCCGGAGCCGGAGCCAATGCGGGGACCATCTACGGGGCCTCGGACGAGTCGGCCGCCTACCCGGCCACCAACCCTCACGATCCCAAGGACTTCGTCGCCACGCTGTACCACCTGTTGGGTGTGCCCCCTGCCACGACGATCACCGATGCCACCGGCCGCCCGCACTTCGTGATCATCGGCAAGCCCATCTGGCCGCTGATCAGCTAGCCCGCCTGCGGCGGGTTGAAGAACTCTGACCCCCTTTCCAACCGCCGCGGGGGTCAGACGCCCGCCTCGGACGAGTTCTGCTCCATCTTCAGCGGTCCGCTGGCGGGGGCCTGACCCCTTTGTTGCAAACAGGCTGGCCGGCCGAAGGGGTCAGGCCCCGCCTGCGGTCCGTGATGGGTGGATCAGGACTTTCTGTGGGCGGCGTCTGACCCCCGCGCTGCAGAACCGCCCCCAGCCTACCGCCGTTCCAACCGAATCTTCCGCGGCCCGATCAGCCCAAACAACTGATCGATATCAAACTGCTCGAGCAACCCGAAGCAGAACAGTTCCGGAGCCTGGTTGACTCCGATCTTCTCGTCAAACACCTGCTTGAGACTCTCGTAGCAGTCAAAGAGGTGCAACCCGGCGATCGATTCGGGTTCGAGCCCCGCGGCGACCAGTGCGGCCAGCGACGTGCGTGCTCCCACGGCGACCAACCCGGGTGCTTGCCCGTGCTGGAGGTGGACCCATTTGGCCACCGCCTGCAGCTGCCGGGCCTGCAGGCCCAGAGCCCGGTCTCCGACGGTGGCGACCATCAGTGCGAACAGGTAACCGCGGCGACCGATCGCCGATTCGCCGAGGTAGAACGGGTCGACTGCGAATACGCGGTGCCCCTTGGCCAGCAGCAACTCGGCCTGCTCGGCCACCGAGCCGCGGCCGGTGTCGGCCAGCAGCACCGAGGTCTGCTTGGGTTCTCCTCGAACCAGTTCCACCACCGGCACGGTCCACTCGCCTCCGAGTCTCAGCTTCCAGAGGATCGCCCGCGTCCGCTTCTTGCCCTCACCCTCGACCTTCTCATCCACCAGCGTGGACCCCAGTTTCATCGGCCGCGATCGGATCACCCGGGCCAGTCGTTCTCGGGCATTCTGCTGCCAGTTCTTCAACGCGGTTGTCGCGGCGTCGTCGGCGGGCACATCGGGGTAGCGGGGCAGTTTCGAGGCGATCTGCCGGGCGAGTGAGACGAAGGTGGCGTTGTTGTCGGGGATCGCCACGTGGAGTTGCGACTTGGTCTTCAACTGGTCTGTGACATCGATCTCGCTGGCACTGTAGTCGGCCTGGTCGGGGAAGAAGTGGACTCCGAACATCCGGTAGAGCACTTCGCGGTTGTCCCGGCCGAAGTTGTGGTTCCCGGGTGAGAAGTTGATGTGAGCCCAGAGGTTCTTGCGTTTGCCGTAGAGGTCGTAGATGGGGCGGGCGGCTGCGAGCAATGGCGGCAGGGCGTGGCCGGCGGCGAAGCAGCAGTTGTCGGTGGCGTTGAAGGTCAGCAGAGCGGCTCGCGGGGCCAGCATGGCGGTCAGGTGCGAGTAATCGGCGATGGTGGCCAGGTCGCAGGGGGTCTGTTCCGAATCGCCGAGGTCCGAGAAGTTGCGGTTTCGTGTGAGGTAGCTCGAGTAGCCCGCGACGGGGTCGCAGAGGGTCACTCGGGTGTCCAGGGCACTGATCGTGATCGTCTGCCAGCCGCCTCCCGAGAGCCCCGCGACCGCTACACGTTGGGGATCGGCGTTGGGGTGAGCCAGCAGCAGGTCGATGCCTCGCGACATCGAGAGATAAAACGGAGCCAGTCCGCTGGTGCCGCAGAGGTCGAGCTGGTTCATCAGGTTGTGGCTGTACCCCGGCTTGTGCAACTGCCCCATGCCCAGCCATTCGACGTTCAGAGCCAGCATGCCGCGGCGGGCCTGGTTGATGCAGCGGATCTGCTTGTAGTCGGCCGCCTTGCCGTTGGGTCGATCGTGTCCGTTGACGTTGAGCACGACGGGGATCGGGTCCGAGTCTTCGGTGAGCCCTTCGGGTTCGTAGAGCAGGGCCGGAATCCACAGACCCGGCAGCGCCTCGTATCGCACCTTGCGGATCCGGTAGCCCGGCCCACCCGAAATCGTCTCCATCCACTGAACGCTCGGTCGGGACTTCTTCCACCTCGCCGCTTCGCCACGCAGGACCACCTCGTCGAGCACCCGCCGCCTGAGCACTCGTGCAAGAGACTCCCACTGGGCCTTCGACTTGACCTGTGGCATCGCCGGCACGCGGCTGTCGGTGAACGAGATGACTTCCCGCTGAGGTGTACCGGGGCTGAGGATCTTCGTCTGCAGCAGGCTCTTGACGTCCGCGGGAGCTGGCGAGGCGGGCAGTGCGACGAGGGCGACGAGGGCGACGAGGGCGGCGAGAGCCAGGGTGTGGCGGGTGAGAGGCAGGGGTCGCATCGAGGCACCTCGTGGAGGAGTTCATCCGCCCGAGAAGGCTCATGCGAGTCGCGGTCGGTGCGTGATTGTGGCCACGGTGTGCCGATGGCCGCAAGCGGTGCCGCGGCAGAAGAAAAAAAGAGGTACCCCTCGCAGATCGACAGGTGGGCTCGGACCGGCAGTCCGGGTAGCCGGTGTGCCAACGCCTGTCGTCTGCGAAGGGCTCGTCCCCCCCGACGAGTCCCGCCAGGCGACTCGAGAGTCGCTGACGGGGTCCGCCCGAGTCATCGCATGTTGCCGGAGCGTGACCGGGGGGGAAGAGAGAGGAAAGAGGAGAGAGGAGAGAGGAGAGAGGAGAGAGGAGAAGGGGGGGATCAGGGTTGTCCGCCGTCGCTGTCCTGATCTTCCTGCCGTTGCTGGTAGGCTCGTTCAGTGTTGTAGAGCAGGAATTCGGGGCCGGCCGGGTGGTATTGGACGTCGTCTCGGAGGTAGTAGCCCGAGGGCAGGGTTTGTCCGCCGACGGTGGTTTGGCAACCGGTCAGGCCGCTGGCACCGAGTGCGGTCAACAGGAGCAGCCCGCTGGCGAGTCGTTTGCTGGAAGTTTTCATACGGGGCCTCGATTCGGGCTGATGAGGGATCGCTGCGCCGCAATCGGTCAAAGCGCATTGGCCGTCCTGTAGAGAGATCGGCCGTTACAACCAGAATCTTCGGCAAAACCGGCAAGATTTAACACGCCGGCGGTCGAGGGGCCGAATCAGGCGTTCTTGAACACCCGCTGGAGTTCCTCGAGCGACGTGGTGCCATCGGAGACGTGCCGCATGGCATCCTTCTGCAGCGTCAGCATGTCCTCGCTCCGTGCCCCGGCTCTCAGCGCGGCCGTGTCGGCTCCCGAGGCGACCAGGCCGCGGATGGCGTCGTTCATCTCGATCAGTTCGAAGATCGCCACGCGGCCGGTGTAGCCGGTGTCGTTGCAGATGTAGCATGGCTCGATCTCCTCGCCCCGTTCGAGCATTTCGGAGGCCGGCCGAGCCTTGCGGTAGAGCACCTGGATTTCGTCGGGGTCCAGCCCAATCTTTCTCAACATGCTGGGATTGGGCTTGTAGGCTTCCTTGCACTCGGCGCAGAGCCGTCGGATCAGCTTCTGGCTGATGGCACCACAGAGCGATGCAGCCGCGAGGCCGGGGTCACCGAGCCACTCGGCCCACTGCAGCAGCCCTGCCGCGGCGTCCTTGGCGGAGATCTCGGTGATCATCGTACACTTGTCGTGGAAGGCGGCGACGACCCGGGCGACGTCGGGGTCGCTGATTGGGTCGAGCAGGATCACATCGGGTTCCACCCTGATGCACCGCTTGAGCGTTTCCTCCAGCGGGTCTTCGGCGTTGGTTTCGAAGGCCGAAATGTTGATCAGTTCGCGGCCCCCAACGTCACCGATGGTCTGGATGTCGTGGAGGTAGGCATCGAGTCCCCGCAGGCAGGCGTAGAGCGTGGTGGTGACGCCGGTCCGCGACGGGCCACAGGCGATGAACAGGCCCTGGCGCTGCCCGGTCGCTTCCCGGATCCTGATCTTCAGTTCCTGAGTCATCCCGATCTCTTCGGGCCGGTCGAGTGTTTCGTCGAGGTTGCGGAAATAGACCAGCAGCCGTTCGACTCCACCTTGAAGCGGTTGAGTGTGGACCAGGATTTCGAATTCGTCGGCACCCAGTGACGCCTTGATTCCTCCGGTCTGAGGCTGACTGCGTTGGCTGGCGTCGATGCCGGCAAGTATCTTGGCCATCTGGATCATGGCGTGAGCCCTCTGTCGAGGGATGCGACCGGCGGGCATCGGCACCCCATCGACCAGGAAGCCGATGGTCGCCCGTTCCCCCTTGGGGTCGATCCGAATCGTCTCGGCTCCCCGGGAGATCGCGTCGGTGAAGAGTTCCTTGATCGGCTCGAAGGCGATCCGGACCAGCTTCTGGTTGGCCTCGACATCAAGCGAAACGCCGTTGGTCGCTCCCTGGAACCGGACCAGCTCGACCTCGACCTCTTCGTCATTCCCGGCGGCGTTGCCTGCACCCTTCCTGCCGAACTTGAAGATCACCGCCAGCCTACAG
>Ga0066376_10001440_pt1 | contig 23085 bp, 18 predicted proteins | sample Knorr_S15_td_Bot_FD_77009 | JGI IMG/M metagenome (GOLD analysis project Ga0066376, IMG submission 77009) | Marine microbial communities from Southern Atlantic Ocean transect - Knorr_S15_td_Bottom_ad_5009_LV_A | ecosystem: Environmental > Aquatic > Marine > Oceanic | place: Southern Atlantic...
AAATTCTGACGTCAGATGAGCGTTATGCGTTTGCAAAAGTGATGTTAGAAGATGTCACTATAGCAGTGGAAAATGCAGGATTAATTCCAGAGATACTATCTACGGAGATCATAGAGAGTCAGTGGAAAGTCATAGTAGACGACAGACCGCTATCTGTTGCGGTTAATAGTGTGCTAGAGAACTCGAAAATGCCCATGGCCATTGTGATGAGTGATTTGGCTATCGCGACTGCAGAATCTATAAGAAAATTGATAGAATCTGAGGGTGAAATTTCAATTGTGCCAGGAAATCTAGGAGGAACTAACGCTTTTGTGACACACAGAGAAGATTTTAGAGTAGATTATCATGGTGCCTCATATCTTGACCATGTAAAAATAGCAGAAGATATTGGAGTGAATGTTACCGAGGTGGATTCGTTTAGGCTTGCAACAGATATTGATGTTAAAGAAGATTTGATTGAAGTATTGATTCATGGGAAGGGAAAATCTCGAGATTGGTTAATAGAAAATGGATTTCATCTAGAAGTACATGGGAAAAATCGAGTTGGAATACATAGGAGAGAGAAAAGATGAGGATAGGGAGAGAAAAGTATGGAATTGAAATGGAATTTAAACAAAGAGAAGTGAGAGAGTTGCTTTCAGTTACTCCAAAAGATGTGGAGACCAGCTCGGAATTAACTTATGCTAAAAATGTGTTTATACCTTTGACAACAGCTTGTAAGTATGCATGTACCTATTGCACTTATTTTGATCCCCCAGGAAAGGCATCATTGTTATCACCGGCAGAAGTGAAGGAGGTTGTCAAAAAAGGGATTAAGCTAGGGTGTACAGAAGCACTATTTACTTTTGGAGATGATCCAGATGATAGATACGTAGAGATTTATAGGAAATTGAATGAGTGGGGTCATGAATCGATACACACATATCTTGAAGAAATGTGTGAAATGTGTCTCGAAGAGGGAATACTTCCACATTCCAATCCGGGGGATCAGACAAGAGAACAGATGGAAAAGGTTGCCAGGGTAAATGCTAGTATGGGAGTTATGTTGGAGACAGTAGCAGAGGTTAAAGCTCATGCAGGTATAAGGAAAAAAAACCCAGAACAGAGGCTCAATACACTGAGAATTGCAGGGGAGCTTAAAGTTCCGTTTACAACGGGAATATTAGTAGGAATTGGAGAAACGGAAGAAGACAGAGCGAAAAGTCTTCTCGCCATTCGAGAGATGAATGAAAGGTATGGCCATATACAAGAAGTGATTATCCAACCTGTAGTTGAAAATATTCGATGGAGGGGAGGAACCCCTTCATTGGATTCTATGCGGAAAGTAGTGAGCATGGCTCGGTACTGTTTGCCCTCAGAGGTATCAGTTCAAGTTCCACCAAATCTAGCTTCAATTAGAAATTTTTTAGATTGTGGAATTGATGATTTGGGAGGAATTTCTCCGGTCACAATCGATCACATAAATCCAGATTATGCATGGCCTGCTCTTCAGGAACTGGATTCGATTGCCACAGATATGGGTGTTTCTCTTAAAGAGAGACTACCGATATACGATCGTTTTGTAAAAGAAGAGGGGTGGATGTCAAGTGAAATTAAGCAAGCCATAGAAGCAAAAAATGTATCAGGAGAGAGGTATCGAAGGATACTCGCTGGTGTATAAAAATTAGAAAAATAGTACGTATTAAGAGAAAATTTTCGAGGGAATTGTTTTTGAGAGCATGGGAGTTCCATCGGCTCTTGGGCCAAGGGTAGGACCAAATGGTGGGTAGTCTATATCTAATTCTACAATTCGATCATAAGTAGTCGTTCGTTCTGCGGGAATTCTACCAATTGCAGTGATCATATCCACATATTCGTTGAAACTCCGGAACTGTCCGAACGTCCCTCCTGCCCGAGTGGTGATTTCTTCAGTTAAGAGAGTTCCCATAAAATCATTTGCCCCACAAGATAGCATTTTGAGACCTTGGGAATCTCCAAATTTGACCCAAGATGATTGAATATTATCAATATTATCAAGAAATAATCTAGAAACTGCTATCATTAGTTCATCTTCAGAGGGGGTTGCCCCATTAGAAACAATGCCACGTTTGTATAAGGGCGTATTTGGATAAACAAAAGAAAGGGGAACAAACTCATTGATCATCTTAGTCCGATCCTGGAGGTCGCGTATGATTTCAAGATGCATTGCCCGGTGCATTTCGTTTTCTACATGCCCATACATAATAGTTGCAGTTAAAGGAAGATTTTCAGCTGCGGCTGCTTCCATGGCATGGATCCACTCGGTAGTGGAGATTTTACCGGGGCAAATAACATCTCGTACTTCATCCACCAAAATTTCTGCTGCAGTTCCAGGTACAGAATTCAATCCAGATTTCATTAGTTCGCGATAAACGTCTCTGTAACTCCATTCAGTTCCACGTTTTGCATGGTCTGCTTCTTCTGGCGTTATGGAGTGTATGTGAACTTGGTCAACTTTCATGGCGCTGATTTGATCGCAATAAGTTCCGGGGTCTATATGGTAATTATCGGCGGATTTATAGTGAATAGTATTATGAGATTCGGGGGAGGAATTTAAAATTTCTCTGTGTTCAGAATTGAGAACTAATGCTGGGTGAAGGCCAGAAACAGAACAAACTTCAGAGATGCCTAAATTGAGTGCATCTTCAACTGTTTTTCGAGAGATGTTAGGGGTTTTAGTGAACCCTTTGTGAACTCCATTGTAACGTTTTTCGAATAAATAGGCGGAATCTTTAAAATTGCAGAATAAACAACCAGTATTACAGGCAGTGGTTATGTTATTATTGAGATTTGCAACGAAAGTTACAATTTCCCCTGCCACTTCTGCCCTTCGTTGGTCCGCTGCTTCTAGAACTTGTTCTTTTCGGAGGGGATCTATCTCAGGAGTATCGGTCCCAGTGGTAAGTAGTTCTACTGCGTCGTCTACTGTGAGGCGGGTACCGTTTCTAGCTTTGTCCAATGCATTTTCGAAGGATTGATCGGTGATTGGTAAGTGATCAAATGTAAAAGATACACGAGAAGTAGCAGCCATTCTGTGTGATTTCATGTACTGCGGAGGATAAAAGATTAATGAAGAAGGGGTAGATTGTATCCAGTTTCATGTTCAAGTATAAAATTCCAGGTGTTTTGACAATTGCAAGAGGGTTCAGATAATACAGAAGGGTCTTGTCTAAGATTGAAATCTTTGATGGCGTGGAATACTTTTTCGTCGCAGGAACCACAATTATGAGGGCCACGGTTAGAGCCAGCTCCAACTGGGTCGGAGACGACAAGTATATTGGTTTTCACCGTTTCGCGCAAGACGTGTGCAACAGACCACAACCATGGTGGCCTATATCCTTGTGAAAAATAAAGCTGCTCTACAAGAGTGTGCCGTTGGACGTTAGAGGGATTCATTGAAACGGTATGCGCATACGGACTTACTTGCTCGATGGAATCAATCATATCAGTTATAGATTCGGTTTCAGATAAGAAAGGAGGTTTCAGTAGTAAATATGCTTTTATTCCGGCCCCTGCTTGGTTTGCTATATCGCTTGCAAGGATGAAATCTTCGAAGGTGAAATATTTATTAATACAGTCGTGCCGGATACGATCGGAGGTTGTCTCGAGGCCAACTGCGACGTCCACGGATAGATTCATATTTGTGAAATCAGAAATTTTTGATTCGGTGACGAAATCAGGAAGACTCTCGATGACAATCCTATCACGATTAGAGAATGTTTCTGCTATTGATTGTCTAGTGATAGAAGGGACTTCACGTTCATCGAAAAAGGATCCAGAAGTATAGATCTTTACTTGCCCACAAAATATGTTTTTTTGTTCCTCATAATCTAATGCGACTTGAATTTGAATAAGTAGGTTATCATGAGAAACGGACCCACCCTTGACAGATTCTGCAACGTATCCACACATAGTACATCCACCAGCTCGGGCCCATCTACATCCACCGGTATTAAGGATAATAGTGAGGGATTTATAGATACCAGAGGGGGTATTGTCCTCATCGATCCAAATTCGAGTTGGGGATTGTGGATCGTGGGTTGTCTGGTTATGAGAGCGTATTTCTCTCATGGTGAGGTTATGTGCGTCCATTCCTTTTCCAAGTTCATAGACATTGGAAGAAGGCTTATTCATGGGGAGAAGGAGATGACGTAGATGTAAAACAAGAGCGGAAAAGGAAGTGAAGAATGTAGATGGATTAGATTTACCGGAAAATACTATTGATAGCAAGTCTATGGAATACCATGAGTGGAGAAAAAACAGAAAAAAATAAAAGGATAAATGTCCCGGACGAGGCTTGGGAAGAGTATATAATTGATGCTGATTTTCATCTAAATCTATTTGATCCGAAAGAATATTTAGAATATATTGAAGATCCCAGATTGAGGAAAAAAATAGAAGTGGGGGGGATTCCGAAGGGGGTCACGGGCGGATGGGTTTTTCCATATGCCCACCATATCGTTGATTCTCTTAATACACAAGGAACAGCATTGGTTGCGGAAGATATAGATGGATTGAAGAAGCAATATGCGATTGATGCAGTGATAGTAGGACCAGGGTTGATTAATCTACCGACAGCACGATATCCAATTGTCAAAAATGCAATAGTAAGAGCATACAATGACTACCTAGTAGACAAAGTTATTGATGTTAAAAGTGGCATTTATGGATTGGCCATCGTCCCGCAATGGGATCCAGCAGCATGTGTGGAAGAGATAGAAAGGATGAAAGGTGAGAAAGGTATTGTAGGGGTTCAAGGGTGGTATAGTCCTCAGACTTTATTTGGTGCTATGGAGTATGAAGAGATGTATATAGAATTAGTAAAAGAAGAATTACCACTAGTTTTACATGGTAGTGGTTTTACATCTAGATTTGATTTGATAGGGAACTCGATGAAATCGGTTGTAGAAGCTTTGACGTTGTCCTGGACCTACAATGCTATGGCAAATGTAATGAACCTTATTTTTACAGGGACGTTTGATCGGCATAATGATTTGAAAGTGGTAATACAAGAAGCAGGTACTAACTGGATTCCTTTTGCATCTCTGAGAGCTGATGAATGCTATCATGCCCTACCAGAAGATGTGATGCTGTCTCAGAGAATGTTCGAAGACGGTAATGAGTATTTGAACCATATGCCAAGTGAATATTTCTTCAAGAATATGTACTACACAACACAACCAATCGCGCTTCCAAAAAACCCTGAACATGTCAAAGCTATGTTTGAAATGTGCCGTGCTTCAGAAACATTCCTATACTCAAGTGATTGGCCCCACAATACATTCGATCCACCAAATTGGTTGTTTAATAACAGAGGTATAGACAAAGAGACTCGATCGAGAATTTGTCATGGTAATTCAAAGGAAGTATTTGGAATATAATATGCGAGAGAAAATTATTGGGAGGGTTGAAGATTTTCCAGAAGGAAAGGGGACAGAGGTGAGATTGAGCGGTTTGAGGATGGCGATTTTTAACATAGATGGCGAATTATATGCGATTCATGGTAGCTGTCCTCACAAACATGCCCCGCTGCATGAATCAGGGGAGAACAGATACAACAGTGAGAAATGTGGCGGGCCGTTTCTTGGAGAAATAGACTCGGGGTCAAAGATGATCAAATGTCCCTGGCATGGCTTAAGATTTAATCTCGAGACTGGAGAGAGTCCAATGTTGAGGAGAAAAATACCAGTCTATAATGTAATAGTACGAGAAGATGGAGAAGTTGCAGTTGTTGTTTAGAGTTTTTGTACGTGACGGATGTCAATAGCAATTCCACGAGAGCTTTGTTGCATCTCTGGACCGCTCATAATTGCCCTTCCAACTGCGAAAGCCAAGGGCCCTTGTACAAGGACCTCATCCCCAGGCCTAATGGTTTCGGGCGCACTGACTACACCAGGGGCAAGTACACTTCCCTGGGGAACAAAATTGTCGATGGTGACGATGGCCGTATTAAATTTTGAATTTTTTAATTTATTGGCACCATGTAGGGTTAGAGAAAAGAGCCCATACTCAGGTAGCAAAGTGGCAATTTGATCAGTATCAAATATTCTTCGTGCAAAATATTTTCCTTTAAGTGTACAATTATTAAATAATAAGTCTCCCGCGCCATTTCCAAATTGATAGTCTGCGATTGCCTGGGCCTGGTAGAGCATACGTTCGCGGCGAGAGTAGGGAGATTCCAGAGATAATGCTTTATCTAAATTTTGCAGAGATTCTGGAGAAAGTGGATGATCTTTGACCGTGTATTCAATTGGAATACTAGAATTTTCAGTGGCCAATTCAACAATTTCTTGATAGCCACCAGATGGAACATGTGCTATGATTTTTGGATAAGAATTAGACTCCAGATATTGGGATAATAAATTGGATATCCTTTTAACCTCATTAGAACTCCAATTTCCCGTTACTGCCGTGTCATAATGCTGTGCAGGATAGGTTAATTCCAATTCTTGGGGCACGATTCCAAGAGGTGACGAGATGGATACCTTATGACCACGGAAATGGATTGATTGGTGGAAAAATCGGTGACTTTTTGATTTTGAATAGGGTTTTTTTGCGGAACACGGTACCAGTACTAAGGGGTATTTGAAGCGGTTTGTATATCGTTGAAGAATGCGGTCCTGGAAACGGGTGATTTCAATGCGATTGAGCGAATCATCGGTAGTGGCGATGAATCCTTCCCTGCGTGCAATGGGAGTTCTTTGTTCCAAATAATATGGGTGCGAATCCAAATAGCGGAACGCAGCAGTTAGCCAAGTACTGTGACGGACTTGACCTTCAAGATAATCTCGTAGTCGATTGGATCGGACATATTCTGTAACGAGAGATAACTCATTTTGAAGAGCGTTGACATTGTGAGTAGCACAATTCTCATTTGTGAATGTATCTATCGGGGCAGAGCAGACGGGACAATGGCAGGGCAGTTCGTTTAAATTTTCCAAGGAATGTTCCCCAGTGGGTAATAAATACGTTCCTTGCAATCCAGACAGCACTGCGCGAGTCGTATCGAAAAGGTCCATACCTAAATAAATAAAGAATGATAGATTCTGAGGAGTGACAATACCAGGTAAATAAAGTGCAGAATCAGGGGGAATTGATGTCGCTGTTTGGATGACGTCGTTACAAAATTTCGAAGGGTGGACGAGAGGATAAGAGGCCGTAGATAAGATGTAAGCATCTGTGTGCAGATCAGAAGCTGTTTTTGGGGAGATAACAGCTGCAGTAGGATAATCTAGATCGGGGGGTTTAACGAAAAAGGCATCTTCGAGAATAGATCCAGTACCAGGAGGGAATCCTCTGTGGGGCAAAATGAGAAGTTTATCCACAGAAAGAGAGGAGGGAATATCTTTTTCAGTTGCCCACAAACTTCCAGAATTATAGAGAAAATCGTCGCAAATGGCAGGTGTAGGGAGAGGTGTTGGAAATCGTATTTTGCCTAAACGGGCAGATCCATCTCTATGTATAACTTCAAAATATTTGGTCATTGTAAGAATCCTAGTTGTGGCATATTAGGGAGATAGGTTGATAAATTTTATATCGTCGGGTAGTTTTTCTAAAATTGTTCTGGGCCAGTTATTGTGTGCGAATGTAAAAGTTGTAGAGGGATGGAGAGAAACTAGAGTTGAGATTCCCACTGCAGCTTGTTTGAATGAAACTATATCAGTGTGAGATGGAATTTCTGCAGTGAGAGGATATGTATGAGAAAGACTGATAGGGAAAGGACCAAAAGGTGGCTTTACGCATAAAATTTCACTATAATCAGAAGTGCAAGATGGAGAAAGAATATCCGTTGTTAGTAGTACGTTCATGCCGATATTGAGTCGTGTTAGATTATTATGGTGCCTTACTATTTCGGGCCGGACGGAACTCAAATCAGAAACATAGAAAAAAGTCCCTTTCACAGATGGGTCTTGTCTTTCAAGTTGATCAGAATATTGAAATAGTGCTCGGCACCCTTCGAGCATGGCAGGATGAGATGCAGATCTAAGTTCAACTAATTCGAGAAGATTTCCTTCTTTTATTGCAACTTTAATCCTATTTATCTCACCGAAACTGACGTAAAGATTGTGCTCCGCTAGTAGAGATTCGCACTCTAATTGAGATATGTTTTGGAGTTCAGAGGGTGTATAAGTAGAACACACTGGGCAATGACAAGGGAAATGATCTAGATCTACAAGTTGTTTTGTTCCCTGAGTGGTGAGATAAGATCCACGTCTAGCATACAGTGCATAAGCAGCAGAATCGAATAAGTCACAGCCTGCAGCAACTGCCATAGCAAACATCATGGGATGGCCAGCTCCAAAAAGATGAACAATAGCATCAAGTCCGAGGCCGCGTTTAGTGGCCATTATTATATCAACAACGTCCTTAAACCGATATTGAGTAAGCAAAGGTACGGCAGCTCCAATAGGGAAAACATCAAGTCCAAGAGCATAGGCATCAATGGCGGATTGCTCTCTTAAATCGAGATGAGTAGAACCTTGAATAGGAGCAGAGATTAGCATATCACCATCGACTAGTGATTTGGATAATTCCAATCGTTCGAAAGTGGTTTCCAGATCTAGTTGGGCCAGGTCGTAGGGGGCATCTGGAGGAGTTGGGATATCAAGAGGCGTTGCGATGTCAGAACCTATGGCGTCCTGAAAATGAATAATTTCAGAAGTGGTAACGTCTACATTCCCATATTCTGCTAGTTGGAAAGATCCTGAGTCGGTCATAATGGCACCGGGAAAATCTAAGAGTTTGTGGAGGCCTTTTTCAATGGCTTCAGCATGCAAGTTAGTATTTTGGTGTATGATATAAGAATTGGTTATGAGGATTTGAACATCGAACTTAGAAGCAAGAGTTGATGGGGAAATAGTTTGTAATTTTAGATTTATCACAGGAAGAAGTGCAGGGGTTTCAACTACAACATTGGATCTAGGAACTGTGAAGTGTCCAATTCGGCCATTTGCGTCGCAGTCTCGAAGGTCAAAAAGGCCCAGGGTCATTGAAGCACCATAAGAGTGTGTGGAGCAAAAGTAGTTCGCAAAGAAAGTGGCAAAGGAGAAGTGGACAAACTAGTAACAAAGAAAGCAAGAATATAAGAGGAGAGTGGACAGAAGAGAGAACAAGTGGGGTGAAAAGCGTAAATGAAAAAAGATCTGATTACAATAAATATTGATGTGGGAGGAACATTTACAGATGGATTTTTTGTATGGGGTGATAAATTATCTTCTGCTAAAGTTCCAACTACGGGACACGATTTGACAATTGGTTTTATGGAGTGTATTGAAAGGGGGGCTGAAAAAATGGGAACAGATCTATCTGAATTTTTAGCTAAGGCTAGTATGGTTCGGTTTTCTACTACAATAGGGACGAATGCCATTATAGAAAAAAAGGGAATGCAAATTGGATTACTAGTTACTTCTGGACATGAAAAAAAACTCTATTCCGTGGAAGGTGAACTCAAAGTTAATGATTATTTTGTTAAGCCAAACTTGATAGAAGGGATAGAAGAAGAAATTGACATAGAAGGAAAATTGATCAGAGGGCCAAAAGAGGAACAAACGTTGAAAGCTGTAAAAAGATTGCAAGAATCTGGTGCGAGAATGATAGTTATTTCGTTGGAAAATAGCTATTGGAACAATTCCAATGAGAGAGAAGTAAAAAGGTTGATTCAAGAAGAATACCCCCGTCACTATTTGGGATCGGTCCCTACATTGACTTCGTTTGAGGTTTCGTCTCGTCCAGATGATTATCGTAGATTGAATACAGCCGTTGGAAATGCATATATTCATCGTCCGATGAAAGTTTCATTGTATAGGGCAGAAGATAAAATAAGATCTCACTCATATAATAGACCTTTATTCATTGGTCACTCTAGTGGGGGTGTTGCAGCAGTAGCTAAAACGAGAGCAATAGACACTTTGAACTCGGGTCCGGTTGCAGGAGTCTTTGGGGTTAAAGCTCTCTCTGATGAATATCAGACAGACATTATTGGGGCAGACATGGGAGGCACTAGTTTAGATCTAAGCATTGTGAAAAATGGAGAACTTCCATTTGAGCTGAGTCATGAAATAAAAGGATTACCAACACATATTCCTGCAATAGCAGTTCAAACAATAGGAGCAGGAGGAGGTTCAATAGCAAAAATGGAACAAGGAGAAATCCAGATAGGTCCAGAATCGGTGGGGGGGAATCCAGGTCCAGCTTGTTTTGGTAAAGGTGGAAAAATGGCGACTGTAACTGATGCAGATGTAGTTTTGGGACGAATAAGTTCAGAATTTTTCCTGGGAGGAAGATTAGAATTATCAGTGGATAAGGCTCGGAAAGCGATTGAGGAGTACGTAGCAGTGGGGGGAAAAAATACAGCGGAGGAAGCGGCGGAGAAGGTAATTATCAAAGTTGAACAAAAAATAAAGAATGCAATAACTGGAATGGATTCAAAGGGTATTGACACTATTGTGGCTTATGGGGGCGCAGGACCAATGCACATGACAGGATTGGTTAAAGAAAAGGAAATAAAGAGAATGATAGTTACCCCACACTCGGCTATTTTTTCTGCATTTGGGGAATCAATGATGGGCATTCTTCATACATACACAAGGCCACTCTGGGAAAAATCGAATGTAGAGACATTGATTGGACAAATGAAAATGGATGCAGAGAAAGACATGAGATCTGAAGGATTTTCTTTAGAAGAGATAAAATTTGATATAGATGCGATAAGCTATGATCCAGGTAGAAGAATGGATGAGTTTGTCTCGGTGGATGAAAAGAGAAAGAAGAATGAGCTTGCTACATTAAGACTTCATGCTAGGGGAGAGGCACCAATATCTGTGTTTACGGAGGGAAAATGTGGAGGAGAAGATCCATCTTCTGCCAGAATAGGAGAGCGGGAAGTGATATGGAGAGGCGAGAAGATCATTACTCCAATATTCATATTTGAAAAATTACAGAGAGGAGCAATTGTAAAGGGACCAGCTATAATTGAATCGGTGGATACCACAATACCAGTGGTAGAGGGGACTCTTTTGCGGGTAGACGCTCTTGGAAATGGAATTATAGGATCCAAAAAATCGGATATCTCGGAATGATAATTAGAGGGATTTACAAAGAAGGTTAAAAAGAATCCATCAAATCATGGATGGTTTCGGGTGAAACTGAAGATGGGATAGTCCACTCACTAGATAAGAGTGTATTGTTAGGAAAAGAGTTAACGAATGTCTGGATTGATTCTTTTTCGGAGGAGAAAATGGAAGATGGGATTCCAAGACCAAAATGAATACCAGAAACTTGTGCAGATTTTATCGATTCTTCGGGAGAAGAAGTTGACCCAGTTATCAAATCGAACCCAAGATCCGCTGCAGCTTTGATCTGGGCGGGAGAAGTCTCTCGAGTGATTATTGCCCCGAAGGCTTCGTAATGTGCAAGGATATTGGGCAGGGAAGAAAGTGATTGTGTGTGAAGAGGATCAGAGATAGACATCCCATCTGGTGCGAGAATTGCGATTCCATCTGCGCCAGACTCTAGGTAAGAATTAGCAAGTAAAGAGAGGGCCTCTCCAACAGCGAAAAATACTTCTTCTCTGATAGAAGGGTCATTTTTACTAGAGGGGGAAAGTAGAACATTTGATAGAATTTCCGGGCTGCAGATTCCACCTACGATAGCACAATTAAGAGAATCTTTAAGCCGAGATGTTACAGACAAAACTTGAGGAACTCGCCCGCCGGTTAGGATTGAATCTATATCGATATCAAGGGCATCGTTCATAGTGTGGATGTATCCACTTCCAGCAGATGGAGGATATCCCATCGATGTGGATTCCAATGTTGTATCAAAGGAAACACAAAGTGCGGGGAGATCGAATAAATCTACAACACTATGCAAGGCGTCATATAGAATATTTTCATGAGATTCCATTTCTTCGACGTCGATAGAAGAAAGTTTTGCCGCAAGTTCATAAACCCAAATTAAGGGGGAAGGATTGGTTCCGAAAAATGAGAGAAATGTATCCATTAGTGGGTTTTAATTAGGTGAAATTGTGGTGGGTGGCCGGAGTAATAGGGCGAATCCACCGGCACATAAAGCCAGTCCTGAACCGATTAGGAAAGTTACGGTCCAGCCGGAAGATACGACTAGCCATCCAGCGACTGCCCCACCAAATATGCCACCCCATACTTTTCCAGAATAGAGAAGAGCATAATTTGCAGACGAGTTTTTCGAACCGTAATAATCTGCGACAACACTAGGAAACAAAGTATACTGAGGACTCCAGAAGAAAGTAGCAACGAATACAGATGCAATAAATCCGATACTATTTCCTAAATTGCCGAAATAAAGAGTGCCTAATAGACCTAACCCGCACAGAGAAAATGAGAGAGCCATTGCTCGTTCGCGGTTGAACCCTAGGTGGATCCCGGGTATTTTGTCATCTGATATATACCCTACTACCAATCTTCCTGTGCCTCCTGCAATGGGCAGAATAGTGGCTGCTGCAGTTACTGCTGTGGCAGTTAAAGCTAAGCTGTCACCTAGTGCAACTACTTTTGCAGTCAGAGTTAAACCTGCACCGCTTACTGCAATGAACATTAGATACATCAACCAAAACTGCCAAGTTTTGATCATTTGACCTGAAGTGAAGTCGAGAGAAGAAGGGGGTGTAGAATTTACTTTTTCTTCAGAAATAAGCTTTGTATTAGTTTTGATTTGAAGCCAATTTTCAGGGGGGTCTCGAAGGACCAAAGCGCCTACGGTAACTCCGATCAGGATCAAGAGTCCCATGTTTTGGAGGACATCCGGGTAGCCAGCTGCAGTTGCGTTTATTCGGACATATGGAATAAAAAATGCACTCCCACCCGCAAAGGCCATCGTTCCAATTCCTGTCGTGAGCCCTCTACGGTCGGGGAACCATTTTAGAGCGGTGTTAACAGCAATTGTGTAGATAATACCTACGCCTATTGCACCTATAGAATATAGTATATATATTTGCCATACTTCGGTCGCTTGAGAGATGCCGATGTAACCACCTCCAGCGAGAATACCTGAGAGAAGAGTTAATTTCTGGGGACCATATCTATCTCTCCACCATCCAACTGGGAACTGAGATCCTGCTTGGAAGATAACAAAAAGGGTAAAAACTACACCTAAAACATTTAGGGGAACACCTAGGCTAGATGCCATAGGACCTTCAATAGAAGACCAAACATACTGGTAGGGACTTACCAGTCCCATCATTAATGCTGCTGCTATGATCTGCCACCATCGAGAAGATAGATATTTTCGACCGAGAATCTTGAACCCCAATATTTCGCTAGCTAGGGCAGAATAATCGGAAGATGAATTATTCATATCTAAGAGAAGTTTCAGGGGGAGATTATAGTTACGAGTGATAAGATGTCAAAAATTAGGCATTTTGAACATCAATTAAATTGTGCACAATAGTAATGGCTTGGTCAGCGTGTAAAGAGACCGGGCCGAGATTTATTGCAGTTTGGGCGTATTCTTTTAATATATCAAGTTCAGAAGAGGAGAAATTGTGGTGATCAGAAAGAATGAATACGGGTTCAGAAGGGAATGTAAACTTTTGAGAAGGAAATCCGTCCTCATTTAGATAAATGAAAGTTGCACCAGGATCAATAGAAGTTAGTAAAGACCTGAGATTTCGTTTGGAGATGTAGATACCAGGGGTGCTTTTTATCTCTATTTGTCCAACAGCATCTGCTGCTTTTTCTAATGCTTTTTTTATTAGGGCTGCGATACATCTTTCGTCAGGGTGGAGATAACGTGTTTTAGAACTCTCGATACGAATGGTAATTTGATCCTGTAATAAGAGATAGATACGGACGTTAGGTCTAATTGCATGTGATGTCAAAAGAGATGCTCCGACACATCTGCAAAGTATATCCATTCTTCCCCCGTCTCCGGGGAGGTCATTTAAGGAAAAATCAGGGGTTATTTTTGCTGTGTGACTTACTACTATAAATTGCCGCATAGGCCCACTTTTATTACGAGGGATAAATCTTCATCGATGTGGTTAGTCAGGTTATTAAGATAAAAGAGATGGCCAAGATAAATGCAGAATTACTTAAGTTTTATCGGCAGTAGTATCTATGTATGGATTTATTTGAAGAGGTAGAAAGGATAATAGATCAGGGTGAGATTTGTGATTCTTGTATGGGACAAGTGTTTGCAGAGAGAGGACATGGCCTAACCAATAGAGAGAGAGGAACGGCTTGGAAGACTATCTTAGCCATGGAAAATAATAACATTATAGAACGAAAAGTGGATTGTTGGGTGTGTTTAGGGGAGAGTTATCGATTTGAAGAATGGGCAGATTTGGCAGTGATGGAATTGGGAGAAATTGAATTTAAAACGTATAAAATTGGTACTAGAATGTCTCCGTTACTTGACGAGAATGCTAAATTACTGAGAGAGCTCGTAGGAGTTCCAATAGATTCGGGAGAGTCTCTTAAAACGGAGATGAATCGGGAGGTGGGGAAAATAGTAGGCGATAGAATGAAAAAATATTTTGATGCAGATGGTCCAGACATAATAATACTATTGAATGTTCCAACTAGATCTGTTGAAATTCAAGTGAATCCAATATTCATATACGGGAGATATAAGAAACTAATCAGAGGAATTCCACAAACAAAATGGCCATGTAGAGAATGCAAGGGGAGGGGGACAAGTATACATGGTGTGTGTGAACGGTGCGAGGGATCTGGAAAGCAATATGAGGAGAGTGTGCAAGAGCTGATAGATTCGGTTGCCATTATACAAATGGAGGGAGAAAGTTCTACATTTCATGGTGCAGGTAGAGAGGACATTGATGCAAAAATGTTGGGCACAGGAAGACCATTTGTAGTGGAAATTAAAACTCCTAAAAAGAGGTCTATAGATCTCCAAGTGTTAGAAGAGAATATGAATAAAAATGCATTTGGAAAAGTGGAGGTAGAGCTAGAAGGTGTTGTGAATAGGAAGATGGTAGCTCATATAAAAGAATTACCTGCATCAAAAACGTATGAAGCTAGAATTAAATTTGACAGGAGTGTGGAAAAAGATATGTTAAAAGGGGCACTTGAGATGTTAGATGGAGCTGAAATTAAACAAGAAACTCCCACAAGAGTTGTCCATAGAAGAGCTGATAAAACAAGGATAAGAAAAGTATATTCTGTGAAGGGAGAGCTCACAAGTGATTTAACAGCAAATTTGGAGATCCATGGGGAAAAAGGACTTTACATAAAAGAATTAGTGAGCGGCGATAGTGGCAGAACAAATCCTAATTTGACAGATTTGATAGGAGTGGAAGCGGTGGTAGAAACATTAGATGTAATATCAGTAGTAGCTGAAGAGGGGAGATTCGATGTCCCAGAATACATACTTAGACGGAAGGACAAGAAGGGTTTAGAAGAATAATGGCAATAATTGGAGTGGATGAGGCTGGCAAGGGCCCAGTGATAGGATCGATGTTTGTTGTAGCCGCAAGAATACGGTCAGAAAGGGACTTGCCAAACAATGTATTGGATTCAAAAAAACTCACACCGAAACTTAGAGAAGAAATTGCAAAAGAACTCGTCAAAATAGAATATTTTTCGATGGGCGTACAAGAAGTAACCATCGAAGAAATTGACAGGCCAGATTCAAATATGAATATATTAACTGTGGAAGCCCATGCAAGAGCTATATCGAAAATAGTTGAAGATGGTGATTGCATATATGTAGATGCTGCTGATGTCAATCCGGGACGCTTTGCCAAGAGGGTTCTAAATGGATTAGATGCCGAAGTCCAAATCATTTCGGAGCACAAAGCAGATCAAAAATATCCAGTCGTTAGCGCAGCGAGTATACTTGCAAAAGTGACAAGAGATGCACATATTGCAGAGCTAGTCAATACGTATGGAAATATGGGTAGTGGTTATCCTTCGGATAGTATAACTAGAGAGTTTTTGCAGAAATATATTCTAGAGAATGGGGCGTTGCCGAATTGTGCACGTAAATCCTGGAAAACAAGTAAAGATATGTTAGGCAAAAGCGCGCAAAAATCGATCGAAGAGTGGGATTGAAATATAATTTATCTTAGCTTAAGTAAGAATTTTAAAATATCACCATAGGCAGGACGTGTTATAAGTACCCCTATGAGCACGCCTAAAATTGTCACTATTGCGAATCCACGTAGATCGCCAAGCGAGAGGATAGCTAGAGGGCTAAGTGCAACTATTGTCGTCACTGCAGCTGCCCCGATAATCCAAAATGCTGCTTTGAAACGATTACGGAATACTCTTGTTGAAGAAACAGAGCCTTCGGCCATAACTTCATCTGCAATAATGATTAAATCGTCCACACCGGTTCCGATTACTGCTATAAATCCTGCAATATGTGAAAGATCCAATGCCAACCCAATGGCAGAGGTTAAACCCAGTAGAATGATAACTTCGGACAGTGCAGTGATCACCATGGGGAAAGCTACTTTTATTTCACCATAACGGAAGAAAACTACTGCAGCGACTGCCAAAATGGAAATCATACCTATAAGAAAAGAGTAGATTTTGAAATTCTCGGCTAAACTAGGGGAAACGAAATTAATAGTACCAGAATCTAAATCGAGTGGTGCAGGTAATGCTCCGGCTCGGAGATTAAGGCGAAGAGAATCTGCGTTAGTTCTGTTTGTGGAGGTCATGACAAAATTCTTGCTATTGATAAATTCACCTTTCCTCAGTGAATCGGAAAGACCAGGAGATATAGATGCTGAGTAGACTATGTCCCCATCTACGACAGTATGGATACAGTATCTCAATTCTTTGGGGAGTGAAGTTGTACAAGAATTAGAATTACTTTGGGAAGAAAATCCATATTGCTGCAAGTATATCTGGAAATTAGAGGCCCCTTCATTTGTCAAAGTAACAGGTACATGAGGAGATGCGATAGAGACTGTTGGGTCTTGAACGGTTCCAACAGTTGCGATATCATCTTGTGTGAGTACTACGGCAGTTCCCCATTCCCCAGCTCCAGTTGGAAATTGCACCACTACCTCTACAGATCCACGTTTTTCGACTAATTTCCGGACTTCAGTACTGTTGTAATTGGGAACTTCAATTATGATAAAATATTGACCAGAGGGCGTTGTTGATTGTTGTACTGTTGCACCATTAAGTCCAGATTCGTCGAATTTTTTGTTAAGTACTTCGACGGTGGTTTTACGAGTCTGTGCGGTGACTCCTGGACGGATTTCGCCATATGACAGATTGGCACGAGATAGTGCTAATTTGAAATCTTCAGGGGAGATATCTGAAAATATTTCAAAAGTCCCAATCCCATTTGATCCTATTTTTGCATCAACGTCACTACGGGATAGAGAAGGAAATTGACTTAAAATGGTTTCTTCTATATTAGATTCTTGATACCCGATAAAAGATACTTCTTCTGCAGTCCAACCAACAATCGGGGCTCTTAGACGAGTGCCACCAGAAAGACCTAATCCATAGCTTATGTTTAGATCTAAACTATCGGAATTCGAGGTAGAAGTGGACCCAATTGGGGATATAACAATCACGCTGAAAACTATAAGGATTGAGAGAGCGAGAATACGCCAATTGGAACGAATATTCATTGTTGACCCTCGACATACCATCGTAGAAGGCTAAAGTTTAAGAGATAGGTGTTGAGTAGATCTACAACTAGACCGAAAATAAGTACCACTCCGATCGAAGTTAGAAGGTCGACTCCGAATAAAAATGAGGAAATCGTCATGACTACGATTGCAGAAAGTGATGTGAAAGTCATAGTGAGCCCAGTTCTCATAGCGTTGTAAGTGGATTCGTAGAAGTCTCCTTTGCGTTTTAATATATGATTGGTAAGTAATATATCAGAATCGACGCTGTAGCCTATTAGCATTAATAAAGCTGCTACAGTGCCCAATGATAGTTGGATTCCCAATAGATTCATAATTGCAAGGGGGACTACGATATCTCCTAGAGCCGAAAGAACTACCGCTACGGAAGGGATTAATTTTCTGAATAAAAAGAAAACGACAATTGCCATTCCAGTAAATGCCATTGCGAGGCCAAGTAGTGCTAATTTTTGAGATTCTGCTCCAAAACTAGGGGAAGTACTTTGGACTGCTAAAACATCGAAGCCAGCATTAATTGAAACGAGTTCCAACTGGCCGGGTTGAACTGTCGATGCTTGGAATGTGACTATGTATGCATTAGCTTGGGTTGCGATGGGGCGAATAGAATCAATAGGCCACTCAAATGTGGAATAAATTGGATCTATCCCGCCTTCAGAAATCAGTGTGATTTCAGTTCCACCAGTGAATTCTATTCCGGGATTGACAGGTAATCCGGTAGATAGATACGACCCACCTAATATTAGAATTGAGATCAACAAAAGAGTCAGGGGTAAAAAAATGAGTTGTTTATTCGAATATTTCTTAAAATTAAAAGATTCGACCTTGAACTCAAACATACGAATTAGCGGTGTTAGTTAGAGCGCATAAAGCTTCCTACAACGAATTTAGAAACCGGTAACGAAGAGAAGGTAAGAATTACAGTCGGTCGCTACTAAAGCATGGTATGGAAACTGTCCCGGAAAGGTCAGAAGTTGCTCAAAAGTATAAATGGGATTTGAAGAGTATCTATCCTGAAAATAATGAATGGAAAAAATCACTAGAAAACGTTAAGAACGGATTGGGTGAATTCGGACAGTATGAAGGAAAAGTTTGTGAGAGTGGAGATACTTTACTAGAATTATTGGAATTTTCGGAGGCAATAATGCGAGGAATGGGGACGGTGATTTCATATGCAAAATTGCACTCTGATGAAGATAAAAGAGGTCAAAAATACCAATCTATGCTAATTGAAGCTAGATCAGTAGCAGCTAAACTAGGAGGGGTGACTAGCTTCATCGAACCAGAAATTCAAGAGCTAGACGAAAAAAGATTAAAATCACTATTGGGGTCGAATGTAGAACTTAGTATTTATCGTCATTATTTGAAAGAGGTAATACGGGTGAAGGACCACGTTCGTTCAGCAGAAGTGGAGGCATTACTAGCAGAGATGGGAGAGATATTCGCAACCCCAAATGAGGTTTATGGATTGTTGATGAATGCAGACATGTCATTTCCAAAAGTCAAGGGGAAAAATCAAGAGTTGGTTGAGATAACCCAAGTAAATTTCACCAAATTCATGAGGAGTATGGACAGAAATCTTAGAAAAAAGGTTTACCAAAAATTCTATGGGGAAATTGGAAGGTTCAGAAATACCATAGGGTCTGTGTTGAAAAACAATATTATTGTAGATGTCAGGATTGCCCAAGCACATAACTATGAAAATGCAAGAGATGCTGCAATGGATGGATCGAATATTCCAACGGAAGTATATGATAAGTTAGTAGATACAGTTAGAGATAACCTCCACGTCCTTCATCGGCATGTAGAATTAAAGAAGAAAAGTCAAGAGTTGGATCGAATCAGAATGTGGGATTTGTACGTCCCGATGGCCCATGGTGAAAGTCCAACGGTGAAATATGATCATGCGATAGAACATGTCATTGCATCGGTTTCTCCTCTAGGGGAAGAATATCAAAATATTCTCGAAGATGGTGTGAACTCGGGATGGATTGATGTATATGGAAATCGTGGAAAGTATTCAGGGGCATATAGTGGGGGGACTTATGATACAAAACCATTTATACTCATGAATTATCAGGACGATATTCAATCTATGTTTACTCTTGCACATGAATTGGGACATTCAATGCATTCTAGATTGACAAATGCTGCTCAACCATATGTGTATTCAGGCTATGACATATTTGTTGCAGAAGTTGCATCTCTTGTGAATGAGACTCTTTTGACAGACTACCTTCTGAAAACGATAGAAGAAGAGTCATTTCGACTTCATGTTCTTGACGAGGCCATAGAGAGGTTTAGGAGTACTTTATTTAGACAGACTATGTTTGCAGACTTTGAACATCAAATTCATAATGTTGTAGAATCAGGAGGAGCCTTGACTCCAGATCGGTTTGATGAGATATATAAGAACATAAAGGGTGAATTTTATAAGCCAGTTGAAATGGATAATTACATAAAAATGGAGTGGATGCGGATTCCGCATTTTTATTATAATTATTATGTATATCAATATGCCACAGGTATCTCTGCTGCAATGTCACTAGCACAAAGTATTATAATGGGAGGGGGAGATCGAAAAGAGAAATATATTTCATTTCTTCGGTCAGGGTCAAGTGAATATCCACTAGAGTTATTGAAGGAAACAGGAGTAGATATGAGATCAAAAAAACCAATTGAAAAATCAATAACAGTTTACAATGATTATCTGTCAGAAATGGAATCAATTATCGAGGGTGAATAGAGATGGTGAATGAGATACCAATGATAAGAGTTACGTATGGATCGGGGGAGGGACCGACGGGAATAGCATCATACGATGCGGCGCTTTACGATGCAGGTATAAGCAATTACAATCTAGTAAAAGTTTCATCGGTTATCCCAAGTAATTCCAGAATGGAAGTGGTGAAAGAAATGCCAGATCTAGGACCGTTTGGGAACAGGCTTTGGGTTGTTCAGGCGAAAACTACAGTCAAAGGGTCAAAAGGAAAAGCTGTTGCGGGTTTAGCATGGGTTCGGGGAGACGAAGCTGGGATATTCTATGAATCTTCAGGAGGCATGGATGAAGATGGTGTTAGAGAAGAATTAATCCAGGGAATAGAATCTTGCAAAAATCTTAGGGGTTGGGAATTCGGAGAGATTGGTATGAAAATAAATAGTTCCGATGTTAACAAAAGTGAATTTACAACATCAGTGGTTGTAGGCGTGTATGGAAAGAGCAAAAGTATGTTTTGAAAAAGAAGAAATTATTTCCCCCAAAAAGGATCTTTGATTCGTTTCCGTTGAGCGAAAAATGAAAGTGCTTCACATTCATCGTTCCGAAGGTCATTATAGAAAGTATCTTCCAATGCTTTTACATGTTTCTCGTGAATATCTACCCAAAGTTCGGACTTTTCATCTATTTGACGTCCGACTGTTGGGCCGTCAAGTGAGATGCTTACTTGATCTCCCATTTGTGCTTGTGGGACTGATTCTCCCTGGTATTGGATATCTTTGATAAAACCTATTCGTTTGAAATCGTCTTGGAGAGGAATGGCGACAGGAGCATTCTTTTGGAGCGTTCCAGAGAGTATCTCTACCCCCACTATTGCTGGATTTGATTGTCGAAAAATGTGATTTTCGAGTATTTGAAAATGTGCGGGTCGGGTTAGTTTATCAAAAAGATCCTTTCTTCTATGAGAAGACAATTCTTCGGTGTAAGATTCATACTCTTCGATGAGGCGATATATGACATCGTTTGTGAGAATTTTAACGTCTTTTTCTCTAGCGTTACGTCCTGCATCTTCTATCAAATTGACATTGAAACCTAAAATGATCCGGTATTGTTTTTCGTTTGTTGTGCTAGCTAAGGAAATATCGCGGGGTGCGATGTCACCAACTGACGCTCGCATTAGGGGGACTTCTATGTCAGAAAGTGCCTTGGAAAGTGCCTCAAGACTGCCAAGAGTATCTGCTCGGATTATAACTCCAGAATCTTGAGTATTGATCTTGACTTTTTCTAGCTCTGATTCTATTTCAAGAAGAATAGAATCAAGATCTGCACCTTGGGCGGAACGTAGAGGAGAACCCACGAGAACATTAGAAAGATTTGATGCTGCTATTCGAATTCCAGAGGCAGCAGTGACAGTGGATGTTCGAGTGAAAAGGCTAGTGGAATTTGATTCGGATAAGGGAAGGAGACTGAAAAGTGCCCGGACTTTGGTGGATATGGGACCATCTATGCCGCCAACTACCATTTGATCATCTTCAGAAAGACTTCCATCGTACAGAATGGCATCGATTACAGTTCCGAGTCCTCTTTTTTCTTTCACTTCGAGAACCATTCCTTTTCCAGGTCCGGTTATATCGACCGACATTGAATCTCGCATGTATTTTTGTGCGAGACCCATCAGTACAGCGAGTAAATCGGGAATGCCTTCTTGAGTTCGGGCACTAGTAGGAATTATACCGAGAGTTTTACTAAAATCAGATACCTTCCAATAATAATCTGAGGTGAATCCAAACGTAGAGAGATCACCGACTAATTGATAGAATTTTTGATCCATAGCAAATCGGACACGTTCTGGTTGAGAGTTGTAACTCGTTGCAGAAACAGAGCTTTGGTTTGAGTCCCATCCGGGGATGGTATCGATTTTATTGGCACATACTATGAAAGGCGTTTTAGAATTTCGTAGGATATTTAGTGCCTCTTTTGTTTGGGGTTGAAATCCATCGTTTATGTCTACAACTAGAATTGCTATGTCGGCCAAAGAGCCACCCCTAGATCGGAGAGTAGTGAATAGCTGATGTCCAGGAGTGTCTATGAAAAGTAATCCAGGTAACTCTAGATTTTTAGAACTGACAAGAGATCCTGCTAGATGTGAAATGATATCAATTGGGACAGTGGTGATTCCTATGTGTTGAGTTATTGCACCCGCTTCGGCATCTGTCATAGAAGATCCGCGAATACTATCAAGCAAAGTAGTTTTTCCGTGATCGACGTGGCCGAGTACGGATATAATAGGGGTTCGCAAAGGATTTGGATTATCAATGGTCTTTTTTGGCATCTGTAGTTCCTCAGACTATAATTAATGTTATCCAGCAATACCGAACATTAAAGTCATCTATTTAATTGGTATTTCTCCGTGAGCATTATGCTTGTTGAAAAGATATAGATAGTATGACAGATATATTAGCGCAAAATTTAACAGAAAAAGGAGTTATGAGAAATGATGGAAAAGAAATGGGGACATTGGAGAACATAACTGTGGATCTTAAAACGGGTAAACTCGAATCGATTGTGGTGAAACCAGGAGCAAATATCGTGAAAAGTGATTTTCAGAAATTAGATAAAGATTCAGAAGGCAATTTTCTTGTTCCAGTGAGTTTTGTTGAATCGGTCACAGATAATATCATGGTCAGAGATGGCGATGTTATGGATACTGGTGCGGGGGAGGCTGCAATATGTAAAGAGT
>Ga0066376_10001441_pt1 | contig 23080 bp, 20 predicted proteins | sample Knorr_S15_td_Bot_FD_77009 | JGI IMG/M metagenome (GOLD analysis project Ga0066376, IMG submission 77009) | Marine microbial communities from Southern Atlantic Ocean transect - Knorr_S15_td_Bottom_ad_5009_LV_A | ecosystem: Environmental > Aquatic > Marine > Oceanic | place: Southern Atlantic...
AAAGCGACCAGCCTCCTGCTCGACCTGGATGGAAATATCACCGAGTGCTCCGGCTCGAACGTGGTGATCGTCAAAGGGCGCACCATCTACACGCCGACGAGCAGGAATATCCTCGAGGGCATTAGCCTGGTCACGGTTCGCGAGCTGGCCCCCGGTCTGGGATTGGACTGGGTCGAGAAGGACCTGCAGCCCTACGATGTGGTGAACGCCGACGAGGCCTGGCTGACGACGACGCCGTATTGCATGGCGCCCTGTGTGAAGATCAACGGCGCCCCCATCGGGAACGGCGCCCCTATCCGGAACGGCGCCCCTATCCGGAACGGCGCAAGGGGGCCGGTCTTTGGCGAAATGATCGCGGCCTGGAGCGAGCTGGCAGGCTTGGACATCCTGGCGCAGGTCCACGGGGCGAGCAGGGCATGAAAATCGTCAAGACGGAAGTGTTCGTTCTCGGTGATCCGGAGCCACCATCCGGGCAAGGGGGAGATGGTTCGCGTATTCATGGGCTCGCCTTCGTGCGCATCCACACCGACGAGGGAGTCACCGGGCTGTCGGAGATATTCACCGTGCCGCCCGGGGTGGCCAGGGCGGTGTTGGATGGGCCGGAGTCGCTGTTCGGCAGGCTGTTGCTGGGGGAGGATCCGCTTCCGCCGGAGCGGCTGTGGACCAGGCTGTACAACAGTATGCTTCACGGCAACCGGCGCGGTTGGGTGATCATCTGTCTGGGCGCTGTGGACGTCGCCCTGTGGGACATTTACAGCAAGGCGACCGGGCGACCGGTCTACGAGCTGCTCGGGGGCGCCGAGAAGTCCAGACATCAGATTGTCGATGCCTCCGAGCGCGAAGAGGTCGTCCCTTACTGCACGATCGTCTCCGATGGATGGGACCGCGACAGCGTGCTGAAAGAGCAGGTAGATCGCGTCGTGAGACTGCGCGAGCTCGGCTACAGGGCGTTCAAAATAGAGCCGATGAACCAGTCCCGCGACACCATCGTGGAGCTGGCGCGGCGCACGCGAGAGGCGCTGGGGCCGGAGCCGATGCTGAGCATCGACGTGGGGTATCTGTGGAACGATGTGGGAACCGCGCTCAGCGTTCTGCCGAGGCTGGAGGAGTTCGACATTTTCTTTTTCGAGACCCCCTTCCCCGTGGACACGATGGAGCCCTACGCCAGGCTGACGGCGCAGACCCCCCTTCGCATCGCCGCCGGAGAGCACGCGGTGACGCGCTGGGAGTTTCTGGACTTCATGGACCGCGGCGGCATGCTGGTGATGCAGCCCTACATGACTACCTGCGGTGGCCTGACCGAGGCCAGGAGGATCGTCGATCTCGCCAAGGCGCGGGGAGCGATCGTCTGTCCCGGCAACTGGTCCACCCATGTCCTGGGTGCCGCCACCGCTCATCTGGCAGCGTACTCGCCGATCACGCCGTTTTTCGAATCGGCGCCCAGCGAGGTCTACTGGTCGCCGCTGCGCAAGGCGCTGCAGGAAATCGCCCTGCCGGTGGTGGACGGCGCCGTGGCACTGCCAGAGGCGCCGGGAATCGGCGTGGAGCTGCCGCCAGAGCTGGTGGAGGAATTTCTTCAGCCTCCCGAGAAGGGCTGGCGCTACCACGAAGATCAGTAGCGGCGCCAGCGCCTCCGCGACGTGCCCCCACTGGGACCGGCTCAGCTCAAGATGACCGCTTCTCCGATCAGCTCTTGCCGGCAACCCTCGCCAGCAGGCCCTCGGCGCCCTGTTTTATCCACGGGTCGTACACCGTCAGAAAGAAGCGCACGCCCATGTCCAGATAGCGCTCCAGGTTGGCATCTACTCCCAGAGCCCCCGCGGTGCGCCCCGCCGCGACGATGCGGCGCAGGGACTCATCGACCACCTTCTGCAGATCCGGATGACCGAAGTCGCCGACAATCCCCATGGTCTGCGCCAAATCGCCGGGGGCGACAAAGAATACATCGATGTCGTCGACTTCCAGAATGGCGTCGAGGTTCTCGACCGCCCGGATTTCTTCGATCAGCACCACCGTGAGAATCTCGCTGTCGGCTTCCTGGAAGTAGGCGTCCTGACCGAAAGACCTGCGGCCACCGAAAATCCCACGGCCTCCGACGGGGCCGAATCGAGTAGCGTGGACGACGTTCTCGGCCTGCTCGCGGGTGCTTACGTGCGGGATGACAATGCCGCTGGCGCCGCAGTCGAGGGTGCGGCCCATGAGTCCGGTCTCATTGGTGTGGACGCGCACAATGGAGGCCATATTCCACAGATCGCAGGCGCGCGACATATCGCCTATCCGATCCCAGGTGATAGGCCCGTGCTCGCCTTCGAGCCAGAATCCGTCGAAACCCAGCGGGCCGACGAAGTCGATGGTGTCGGCGCTCTGGCTGTGACCGGTGACGACGATGGCCGGCTGATCGGCCTTCAGCTTATCTTTGACGCGGTTGCCGCGCATATTCAGGACTCCTTTTCAGATGGCTTTGAGACCAATCGGCCTCAGGGGACTTTTCGGACCATGTCTGATATTACAGCCAGTCCGGAGTTCGGGACAGGCCCGGTAGCAGCCCATCCCACGCTGGGCGCGCAGGAAAAGCTGTCGCCCGGGTGGTGACCTGCCGTCTCGACACCGTTTTCATGCCATGGCAGGGGATTCAAACCAATCGGCGGTTAGCGACATCTCAATACAGTAGACGCACCCAATCGCAACGGCAGGGGGCCGCAGGCGGCATTGAAAGACCTGGTCGAGAGTGCCCAGAGGGGTGACGAGGGAGCCTTCGAACAGCTGTATCGCGAGAACACGGGGCGCATCTTCGCCCTGTGCCTGCGGCTGTGCGGAGATAGCCAGGCCGCTATGGAGCTCACTCAGGACACCTTCGTGAGGGCGTGGGAGCAACTGGGCACCTTTCGCGGCGAGAGTGCATTCTCCACCTGGTTGCACAGCCTGGCCGTCAATGTCGTCCTGGGAGCGCGGCGGCGGGAGTCCCGCTACCGGGAAAGGGTGATCGCCGATGACGCACAGGTACAAGCCGCGCAATCATTTACGGGAAATCCTGGCGATCGTGTGGACCTCGAACGAGCCATCGCCAAGCTGCCCGAAGGCGCCCGCACGGCACTTGTTCTGCACGACATCGAGGGGTACACCCACGTTGAGATCGGCCGGAAATTGGGCCTGTCTCCGGGTACTCAAAGGCGCAGCTCCACAGGGCGCGAAAGATATTGAGAGAGGCACTGAGTCGATGAATCGACATCACCACCCTGAACAGGACCGTTTGGAAGACTACGCCGACGGCACCCTGTCCGACCTGGAGCGGCGACAGCTCGATATCCACCTGGCCCAGTGCCAGGCCTGTCGCGATGAGGTGACCGCCATCCGCGAGCTGCTGTCCGACCTGAGGGGCCTGCCTCGCGAGGTGGTGGTTGAAGAGGAGGAGGAGATGTGGGCGGCCATTGGCGCGCGGATCAGCTCCAGTGGGTCGGTGAAGAGAGTCGACTTCCGTCGCCGGCTGCGCTCCCGTGTGGTCGTGGTAGTGGCGGCGGCGGCGGTGCTCTTCATCGTCGCGGTGCCGTCGATGCGGTGGCTGGATCGGACGACGGAGAGGCCAACCGAATCGGACTTGGCGGTCGTCCCGAAAAGCGAACTCCACCGGCTGGTCTCGAACACGAGCCACATGAGAGCCATGGCGGATGACTACCGGCAATCGATGGCCGAGCTGTGGTCGGCCCTGCGACACCAGTCTGGCCACCTGGCGCCTGAAACCGTGCTGGTACTGGAGAAAAATCTGACAATCATCGACGCCGCTCTGCGCGAGTCACAGGCGGCACTGGCGGCCGATCCGTCGCACAAAGACCTGCTGAAGAGCGTGGCGGCGATGGAGGGGGCCAAAGTTCAACTTTTACGCCGAGCTCTGCGGAGTCGACGAATCTGACGATCTCGAACGAGATAGATAGCGAAAGGAAAAGCCAGATGAAGATGAATAAGCTTCTGTTATTGGGAAGCGCGCGGTATGTGGCCTTGATATTGACAGTCGGCATGGCAGCGCTGACAGCACCGGCGGCGGTGCTGGGTGAAACGCAGGTGAGTGAAAGACTGGACGCGGCCAAGGACGGCGAAGTGTCCATCGAGAATTTGAGCGGGTCGGTAAAAGTATTCGGTACAGATCGAGGGGAAGTGACGGTCGATGGCACCCTCGGTGGGGGCGTGGAGGAACTGCGTTTCTATCGCGACGGCGATCACATCTATATCGAAGTGGTGATACCGCGCGGCGATGACGCGGAGGGCTCTCGCCTGGAAATCCGGGTGCCGTGGGCGAGCACCGTCGAAGTGGGCACGGTAAGCGCCAGCATCGAGGTGACCGGGGTCCGCGGATCTCTGGAGGTGGATTCGGTGAGCGGCAAGATCACCGTGGTGGGTAAGCAGGTGGACGGCAGCCTGGATGTGGAGTCCATCAGCGGGAGGGTCAGGGTGGATACCGACGCGGCCAGGATAGAGGTCGAATCCGTGAGTGGTGACCTGTCCGTAGTCGCCGACACCGTCGATGCCGATTTGCAGACTGTAAGTGGCGACATCGAGATGCGGATGAAGGCTGGGCGTGCGGAGATAGAGTCGGTCAGCGGCGACCTCGAGATCAGCTGCGAAGAGACACAGCTGCTGGACTTCGAGAGTGTAAGCGGCGACCTGGAGTACACTGGAGCTCTCGCCGCCAAGGGAAAGATCGACATCGAGACGCACAGCGGTGACATCGAGATCACGCTGCCCGCCGACACCGACGCCGATTTCAGGCTGAAGACGATGTCGGGCGACATCGACAGCGAGCTGCCCAAGGGGAGTCCGTCAGATTTCAGCGCCAGTGGCATGCGAGAACTGCGCTTCAGGAACAAGAAGGGGTCCGGTAGGGTGCAGGTCACCACGTTCAGCGGGGACATCGAGCTGGAGGCACGCGCGGAGACCGGCGGTGCTTCGGTAACACCGCACAGATAGTCACACCATTGGCCGCGCTACGGCGGCAATGGGTTCTCGGTGGCTGCCTGGTATGGGGATGGGGAATTCCAGGACATTGATGGCGTGGCGCCGGCGCAATCGATCCGACGGGGCCGCGTGGCGCACGCACTGAGTTCCAGACGATATCGAGCAGGAGCGAAATGGCAGACAGACCTGTTGCCCTGGCGCAGTTCGACGAGCGACCTCGCATAGCGGTGCTGCCCAATGGCGAGTTGTGGGGGATGTTCGTGAGTCGCGGTGCGGGAGAGCAACATGTGGCGGCGCGGCGCTCCACCGACAACGGCAACAGCTGGAGTGAGGCCGAGTGCTTCCTGTCGCTCCCCGCGGACGCCGGCCAGTGGGGCGGGTGCGAGGTGGTGGTCGATGAGGAGGGCGAAGTCCACGCTTTTCTGCTCAACGACCGGCATACCGGGGTGTTTCGGGACCCCTCCGGCGAGGGGGAGATCAAGCGGCTTCCCATCTCTGATCGACGTCTGGATATCTGGCACACGCAAACCGAGTCGGGTCGCGCCAGCTGGCGACCGCCGCGCCGCATCTGGAAAGGGTATACGGGTTCCATCAACTCGGCTATTCAGACTCGAGCTGGCCGCATCATTCTGGCCTTTGCCTTTCAGACGTCGAGAGTCTGGGGAAATCGCGGCGAAGGGCTGGACGCGTTCTGGTACGCCGGGCAGTCTTCGTCTACTGTCGTCTACTCCGATGACGGCGGCGCCTCGTGGACGCTCTCACCCTCCGCTCTAAAGGTGCAGACCCCGAGCATCGGCACCTACGGCGCCTGCGAGCCGGTTATTATCGAAAAGGAGGACGGGACGCTGTGGATGCTGATGCGGACACAGGTAGGGAGGTTCTACGAGTCGTTCTCCGCTGACGGGGCGCATTGGAGCTATCCACGACCGACGCCGCTGATCAATTCGGATTCGCCAGCAGGCCTGGTGCGTCTGCCCGACGGGCGCATGGTGCTGCTGTGGAACAAGTGCATGCGATTCCCCTATGCCCACGGCGGGAGGCATGTACTGCACGGAGCTATCTCCGCCGACGACGGCAAGAGCTGGCGCGGGCACCGCGAGGTGGCGCGAGATCCGCTGCGGGCCGAGCCGCCGCCTCCCAGTGGCGACCACGGCACCGCCTATCCGTATCCGGCGGTGCTGGAAGACGGTACCGTGCTGGTAACCACTGGTCAGGGAGCCGGGCGGGTCAACATCGTCCGCATCGATCCACAGTGGCTGTGTGAGACCCGCGCTGCCTCCGCCTTCGAGGTAGTCGGCTCGTCAGGGCGCGGGGGCGCGGAGGGCGAGGCGAACGGCGTCAGCGAGGGGGGCGCGGATTCGCCGTTGGAAGAGTGGTCGATTTTCGGCTGCCGGGGCGTCGGTATCGCCGCCCATCCGGAAGAGGGAGGTCGTGCGGTGCTGAGCATCGCCAGGGTGGAGGCCGAGTGGCCGGCGGCGGCGGTGTGGAATTTTCCCCTCGGTCGGCGAGGAAGTCTGCGACTGAAGATCCGACCCGATGCGGATTTTGGCGGCGCTCTGATGCTCCTGACCGATCATTTTTCGGTGCCCTTCGAGCCGGAAGATGCGCTCTACGCGTTGTTCGGGGTCTGGCTGAAGTCTCCTCGGGGGCCGGACGAGAGCACGGGCTGGACTCCTGGGGGTGGAGTGCAGGCAGGTGCCGCGCGGAATCTGCCGTCGGGTGTGCTGCGCCAGGATCTGGCGGGAGACGGCTGGCGGGAACTGGAGCTGCGCTGGGACTGCGAGACGCGGTCGTGCGCGTTATCGTTGGACGGTGTCTCGGTGGGGAGTGCGTCCCTGCTGAGGGAAGGGGACGGGGTCTGCTACCTGCGGCTCAAGTCAGCTTCGAACGCGGTGGATGGCGGGTTTATCGTCGAGAGTGTCGAGGTGGAGGTAGCGGACTGAGCGCCGCCGGTGAGCACGGCATCTACTCCGATCACGTGTGCGCCCACGAGTGCATTCACCGGGTACCGCTCATCGTGCGCTGGCCCAGCAGGACGCCCGCGAAGGGCGGCTGGGCCGCTGATCCGCTGACGGAGATCCTGCGTGAAAGGAGGGAGGACCCATGAAGGAAGGACCAATAAGTGGCGGCGATCAGGAACTCATCGGCCACTGGCCGCTCAATGGGGCGGTCACCGACGCGTCGCCTGGTGGCCATCACGGCGTGAATCAGGGCGCCGAGTTAGCGGCCGGCGACCAGGGCGCTGGTTTCGATGGGCGCGAGTCGTATGTCGAGATCCCCCACGACGCTACGCTGAATGCGGGGAGTGGCGACTTTTCGATCTCGCTGTGGGCGCATACGCAGGCTGATCTCGACGACGGGGTCGGGGATCTGGTGAGCAAGTTCGACCCGAAGGTGCGACGGGGTTTCAACTTCGGTGTTCGCGACGCTTCTGGGGTCACGACTACGCACGCCAACAGCCGGCAGCTGTATTTCGGCATCGACGACGGGCGCGAGAGCGAGGGGCGGTGGTCGGACCGCGGCCGACCGGGGAACAGCGTCAAGGTCAGCGGCCTGGTGGTCTGGAAGGGGGATCTGTACGCCGGTAGCTACGAAGCGGGAGCAGGCGAGACCGGGCGGGTGTATCGATACCGTCAGGACGGGGGGGAGTGGGTCGATTGCGGCAGCCCCGATCCGTGCAACACGGTCATGTCGATGGCGGTGCTGGGCGACGAACTCTACGTCGGCGTCGGACACTATCGCGCCCAGGGGTCCTCCCTGGAGGAGTCCCCCAATCATCGTCCCGGCGGCACGGTGTACCGGTACGAGGGCGGTACCGAATGGGTCAGCTGTGGCAGGCTGCCGGTCGATGGGATATACGATCTGTCTGTGTACAGCGACTGGGTGCGGAATCTCCAGGGGTGGTCCTGCGACGTGGTGGACACCGTGGGCAATCTCACGGTATGTGGTGGGCGGCTGTTCGCCATGCCTACCTATCATCGGGGGGTGTACCGGTACGAGGGGGGAACTTCGTGGACGCACTGCGGTGATCCAGGCTGCAGGCTGATATCACTGGGGGTGTTCGACGGCAAGCTGTTCGCGGCCGGCAATGAGGGTGAGAAGCGAGGTGGGGTGTACCGTTACGAAGGGGGGAAGGAGTGGTCCTGCGCGGGCTTTCAGGAGGGGGTGGATCAGGTGTACTCCTTCGTCGCCTACGAGGGGGATCTGTACGTCGGCACATGGCCGGAGGCGAAGGTCTTCCGCTATGACGGCAGCGACGAATGGGTGGATTGCGGACGTCTGGGAGACGAGCTGGAAGTGATGGCGATGGCGGTGTACAACGGCAAGCTCTACGCCGGCACGCTCCCCCTGGCCGAGGTCTACCGCTACGACGGGGAGACTACGTGGACGCGCGTGCGACAGCTGGACCAAACGCCCGCGGTGAAATACCGTCGCGTGTGGTCGATGGCGGTTTTCCAGGGGAGACTTTTCTGTGGCACCCTGCCTTCCGGGCACGTGCACTCCCTGGAAACGGGCGTCTGCGTCACTTGGGACGAATCGCTGCCGCCGGGTTGGCGGCATCTGGCCGCGGTTCGGCGGGGTGGGCGACTGGAACTGTTTGTCGATGGGAAGCTCGTGGCACAGTCGCCGGTTTCCGATTCGCCTGATTTCGACATCTCCAACGATCGGTCGCTACGGATCGGCCGAGGGCCGCACGACTGCTTCAATGGGCGCATGCGCGACGTGCGGATACACGCGAGAGCGCTGTCGGCGTCACAAGTGCGGGAGCTGACGCTGCGACCTCGGTGACGGTGCGTCGCCACTGGCGCACAGAGAGGAACAGAGGAGAGCGAAATGAAGATCACTCATCTTGAGCGTACCGTAGTGTCAGTGCCCTTCCTGCCGGGTATTTTGCCGGCACCTGGTTTCGAGGAGCTCACCCCCGCATACCCCGAGTCCCTGAACTGCCGCCGGCAGGACGTTCTGCGCATCCGCACCGACACAGGACTCACCGGTATCGGCATGAGCGGGCCGTATTTCGGCAGCCAGCCCGACCCGGCATCTGACTTGATCGGCCGTGATCCTCGGGAGTTCGAGCCGCGACAGCTCGGCGGGGGAGGCTATGACATCGCTCTCCTGGACCTGATCGGCAAGATAGTGGACTGGCCGCTATACCGGATTTTCGGCGGCCAGGCTCAGAAGAGCGTGCTCGTCGACTACTGGATTGCCCGCATGGGGCCGGAGGAGTCGGCAGACGCGGCGCGCCAAGCCGTGGCGCTGGGGTTCAGAGGAATCAAGATCAAATGCCGCTGGGAAGATGCCGTGGCGGATCGAGTCCACGCCATCCACGCGGCCGGGCCCGAGCTGCGGGTCGTGCTGGATCCCGGCGAGCGCTTCCACACCGTGGCGCAGACGCTGGAGCTGGCGCGGGAGCTCGAAGGTCTGGACATCGTCTTCGAAGATCCCATACCGAAGGACGATATGGAGAATTACCGGCGGCTCGTGGAGGAGACGGACGTCATCATCGCCCCCCATCTGCAGAACCCGAGACAGGTGATCGAAGTCGTCCACCGGGGCGCGGCCGACGCCATCAACGTGGCCCCTTCGGATTGGGGGTTTCTCGACATGGCGCGCATCGCCGAGGCGGGGGGGATACCAGTGTGGCAGGCCTCCAACGTCGATCTGGGCGTGTTCGATGCCTTCCGCCTCCACGCTTCGGCTGCTGCCCCCAACTGCACCCTCGGCAGTGATCTGTGTGGCAACTTCGTCCACGAGCACAGCCTGCTGAAGGAGCCGCTGGTGGGGGAAGACGGGTACGCCGTCGTACCGGACGCACCGGGGCTGGGGGTCGAGCTGGACGAAGACGCGGTGCGGGCCTACACCGTGTCTCCCTGACGAGCTCCTACAGGTCGGTCAGGTCGAAGGGATTGGACCAGGCCTTGGTCCCGTCGGGTGCGATGACCTCGAAGCGGGCCCAGCGGGCGTTGGCTCGAATCGGAAAGGTGGCGGTCTCAAAGGACTTGCCGTGTTCGTGGTATTCGGTGCCGTAGGCGTCGCATACGGCGCAGACGCGCTGCGCCTCCGAGGAGACCACGGTGGCCTCGACGACGCGGCTCTTGTCGGTAGACTGATCCGAGAGTCGCAGCTGGATGTCGATGATCTGTGGACCAGTGGTGCCATAGGAGGCTCCGGTGGCGAGGGCCTCCACAACTGCCGCTGACGTTCTTTCCGCGACCCGCACCATCGTCCAGCCCTGGTAGGTGTCATGCCTGGCCGAGTCCAGAGCGTGTGAGTCATCGTTGGCCAGGGCGGGGTAGATCTTGTCCTCCATGCTCATCCAGTCGTCCCAGTGAACGGACGATTCCCCCCTTCCCATGCGGCGGCAGGTGGTGTTGAAGACCTCGATAACGGAGAGTCCCCGCAGCGGTCTGGTGTCGCGCAGGATGTTGACCGAGCTCCAGTGGGGATGGGCGAGCCAGATCGATCCCCCCTGGTCGCGCACCGCGTCGATGACCAGCTGCGGCGGCAGGCGCTGGCTGTCCATGTCCTGGTGGATGTTCAGCGCCACGAAGTGGTGTACCTGCCCCCCGAAGGGATTGGCGGGATGGAGCTCGGCGCCCTGGATGAGGACGAAATTATCCGGACAGGAGACGGTGTCGGTCCGGGTGATCTTGTAGTGGTCGGACAGACACAGGAAGTCGTAGCCGTGTTCGACGTAGCCATCCAGGCGCTCCTGCGGCGCGGGTTTGCCGTCGGAATTGGTGGTGTGGGAGTGGAGATTGCCCTTGAGCCATACATAGCCGTCGTCAGAGGAGAGGTCGTATGGGCTGACCAACCCGTCGACAGGTGTCTCGATTGCCATGCGAATCCTTTCTACGAGTGCGCTACCGGTCGGCCGTCGAAGCATCACGGCCAGGGCCCTGGATTTTCACCAGCTGCACCAGAAGGATACCCAATGCACGCTGGACTTTCAAGAGCACTCGTTTCTGGCCAGCGTTAGTGGTCGGTGCGGCCGGGGGTGCCCGAGGTGGTGGCGTGTAGAAGCGGCGCGGCTCTCAAGCCAGCTCGTTCGCCAGCTGGGTGAAGTCTGCGACGGTTAGGTCGGGCAGGTAGGGTGAGTCTTCGTAGGGCTGTTGGTAGCGATCGACAAGGGCGGCGCGAAAGCCACAGGCGCGGGCGCCGACCACGTCGAAGGAGTTGGCCGACACCATCAGGCACTCGCCGACCTCGAGCTCGAGGTCGCGGGCGGCCCGTCGATACACAGCCGGGTGCGGCTTGAAGGCGCCGGCGGCGGTCGCCGAGATGATGTCGTCGAATGGCCAGCACACCTGGTTCGAGACCAGGTGCTGGAGAAACTCGGGGTCGCCGTTGGAGAGGACGACGAGGCGGTAGTTTTTCTGTAGCCGCTCCAGGGCGGCGATGACCTCGGGAAACGGTTGCAGATGGGGCCACGCCCCCATCAGGACCCGCAGCGAATCTTCCGTTGCGGGCAGGTGGTGACGCTTCAGGGTGTAGGCCGCGGCCCGGCGCACCGTCTCCAGATAGCCGCTGTGACCGAGCTGCATGATCGTATCCTGAAATTGCTCCAGTCGCTGGCGCAGGCGCCAGTGCTCCCAGAACTCCTCCGCCGTTACAGTGGCCCTTGCTCCCGACAGGAAGTCGGCTATGAAGGGGGTCAAACTGCCGCCCAGATCGAGGACCGTGCCAAACAGATCGAAGGTGAGGGCTCTGGTGTCTGCCAGACGCGGCATGAGGGTCTCCGTATTCTGCGGTTAGGGTGAGGGACAGAAAGAGGTGAGCGCCTGGTATTTGCCGCTCAGGACTGGCGTTTATCGCTTAGGTCTGGTCCGCCGGGATCGAGCTTCAACCACTTTGTCCAGATTGCCTCAAGGAGGCGTTCAGGATTCAGATCCCACGCCGATATACCAAGTAGTATGCAGGGGCAGGGACACCCACACCGCGCACACAGCGCTGGTGCTATCTACACCAGGAGATCCATGGCATACAATTATACATCCGTTGTCGAGGCTGTGCACAAGGAGGGGGAAGAGGGGATCGCCATGCACCACAAGGTCGCCATCCTGATGGTGGCCCTGGGACAGGAGGCGTCGGGACAGGTAATGAAGTACCTCTCCGATGTCGAGATCGAGGCTATCACCCAGTCGATAGCGGATCTCAAGAACGTGGATTCCAAAGTCATGGATGCGGTGTTGTCAGAGTTTGAACAGCTCCTGCTGGCCGGGGATTACATCAGCCAGGGGGGGATGGACTTTGCCCGCGATATCCTGGAACGCGCCGTGGGCCCGCGCAAAGCGCAGGAGATCCTCGACCGCGTCAACACCAAAACGACCTCCGGTTTTTACATTCTCAAGAATGTCGCCCCTCAACAGATAGTGCCCTTCATCTCCCAGGAGCATCCCCAGACCATAGCTCTGATCCTCTCTCAACTGGAGGCGGACCAGGCGGCGGGCATCCTGGGGCAGCTTCCCGAGTACATGCAGGCCGATGTCGCTTTTCGCATCGCCTCGATGGACAACATCACACCGAATGTCCTGAAGCAGATCGAGGAAAGTCTGGAGTCTTCGCTGCAACACATTATCGGCGGCAATCAGGACGTGGGCGGCCCCAAAGTAGTGGCCGACATTCTAAATCTGACCGGCGCCAGTGTCGAGAGGTCGGTGCTGGACCAGATGGATGCCTCTGATCCGGAGGTGGCCGAAAACGTGCGCAACCTGATGTTCGTGTTTGCCGACCTGGTCAACCTGACCGACAAGGAGATACAGATTCTGCTCCGCATCGTCCAGTTGTGCCGCCAGCTCGAGGAACAGGGACAGATCGTCATCATGAGGGGCGACTCCAACGAGGAATTCGTCTGAGCGCAGGGGCCAGACTTCGTAGTACTAGACTGGGCCGGCTCCCACCGGGGGGCCGGCCTTCGCCATATCTATTGGCCTTCCGAACCGCGGCCACACCGATTCCGATGTTTCTGTCCTTCATGTCCGATGGGGCTTAGATTTGCGCTTCCCATTCGACTTTCCAGGAGACTTCCTTGGCCGTCGCCCTGCCAGCCCTGCTCCCCATGCGTCCATTCTTGCGGGAAGTGGTATGGGGAGGCCGCCGGCTGGAGGGGGCCTTTGGGAAGCAGTTGCCCCCGGGTCTCTCAATCGGCGAATCCTTCGAGCTGTCCGCGCTCCCCCACCAGGAGAGTCGGGTGGCCTCGGGGCCGCTGGCGGGTAGCCCCCTGGGCAATCTGGTGCAGTCGCGCGGATCACAGTTGGTGGGAGGCGGCGTATGGGAGCGCTTTGGCGCCGATTTCCCCCTGCTGGTCAAGCTCATCGATGCCAGCAAAGACCTCTCAGTTCAGGTCCATCCCGACGACGACTACGCCAGACGCTGCAACCTCGGCCGCTTCGGGAAGATGGAGGCCTGGTATGTGCTGGGCTCGGACGGGGGCCGCGTCGCCGCGGGCCTGGAAGAGGGCGTGGATCTCAAGACGCTGGCCGCCGCTCTCGACGCCGGCAGAGCGGCGGAGGTGATTCGGTTTCACGCGGTCGCCGCTGGAGATCTCGTCTTTCTGCCACCCGGCACGGTCCACGCCCTGTGTGGGGGGGTGATGGTGTACGAGGTGCAGCAGGCCAGCGATCTCACCTTCCGCCTCTACGACTACGACCGCGTTGGCATCGACGGCAAGCTGCGGGAGCTGCATGTGGCCAGGGCCCTCGAAGTAATCGACGTCGACAGCCGCCCTCACATACGGCGGCACTCCGTCAGAGCGGGTTCTGGCGACGCGGAGTCCGGCGAGAAGCAGGGCTTTGAGACGCCGGTGCAGCTGGTGGAGTCCGAATGCTTTCGCCTGACGCTTCACCGGGTCGGGGAGGCGGCATGTCGTCTCGCAACGGGCGACTCCTTTCTCGCCCTCACTCACGTCAGAGGCGGCGAAGTCGCAATCGAGGCTGCCGACGCCAGCTGCCGGATGCGCCTGGGCGAGACCGTCCTGATACCAGCCGGCAGGGAGATCAGCGTGACCGCTCCGGGCACCGGAAAATCCAGGGCGGAGTACCTGGCAGCCTCGGTAGTTGCGTAACCAGATGAGTGGAGCAACCTGGCAGCCTCGGTAGTTGCCTAACAAGATGAAAGGCATCACCCCGTGAAGTTTGTCATCAGAGCAGGAGGAGTGGGCACAAGGCTGTGGCCCTATAGCCGGGCGCAGCGTCCCAAGCAGTTTCACGCCATGGCCGGGTCGCGGACGATGATCCAGGACGCGGTGGAGCGCATCGCTCCGATCGCCGCCGCGGAAGATGTATTCGTCTCTACCGGCACGCCGGCCGAGGAGCTCGTGCGCCAGCAGTTGCCCCAACTCCCCAACGACCATCTCATCGTGGAGCCGGCTTTGCGCAACACCGGACCAGCGGTGGGATTGGAATGCGCCCTGCTCGAGGCCCGCTATCCGGGATGCACCGTGGCCAGTCTGGGATCCGACCACTACATCGGCCGGCCGGAGGAGTTCTGCCGAATCCTGGAAGCGGCGGCAGAAGCTGCCGACAGGGAGCCCGATTACCTCTTCACCGTGGGCATCAAGCCGACGCGCGCCGAGACCGGATACGGGTACATCCGCAAGGGGAAGGCCCTGTGTGTCGCCCGGGGAGAGCAGGTGTTTGAGGTCAACGGGTTCACCGAAAAGCCGGACGCGGAACGCGCGCGGGAGTACCTGGCCAGTGGCGACTATCTGTGGAACTCCAACATGTTCGTGTGGAAGGCGGCCACCGTGCTAGCGCTGTTCGAGCGCCATCATCCCGAGATATTCGCCATCCTCGACCGCATACGAAACGCGGTGGGCTCGCCAGCAGAGCGCGAGGTGATCGCCGATGAATACGTGCGGCTCCCCGATATCTCCGTCGATCACGCCATCATCGAGCCCGCCGACCGCGTCGCCACCCTCGAGGCCGATGTCGAGTGGGGTGACATCGGCAGCTGGGCGGCGCTCACCGACGTGCTGCCCACCGATGACGAGGGCAATCTCTTTTCCGGCCAGGTGCTGTCGCTCGACTCTCAGAACACCACTGCATACGGGCCGTCGGGGAAGTTGATAGCCCTCATCGGCGTGCAGGATCTGGTAGTTGTGGACACGGCGGATGCCCTGTTGGTCTGCCGCAAGGATCAGGCCCAGCGAGTCAGGGAAATCGCCGAGCGTCTGCAGTCCGAAAAGGCCTACGAGCAGTACAGATAGATGGTCGCGGCGCAGCTCAGCCGTGGGTGTTCCGTCGCCGCCGTCGCCGATCCGCCGGGCACTCACTGACAGGCAGCAGCCTCGAGCGCCGGCCTCGCCTCGTCGACTCGGGGCGAGTGAGACCGGCTGGCTGGTCAACGCACTGTTATGGCATGCGGGCTGAGTCCGGGATTGGCTCAGGGTCTCGGATGGTCAGGCGCCCGAAATCTCTCTGACGAGTCGGCAGATGCGCTGTATCCCCTCGCGGACCTTCTCTTCAGGAGAGGCGATCGATACGCGGATGTGGTCGGCGCAAACCTCTCCGAAGGTGCTTCCCGGCGCCACCGCCACCTTCTCCTCCTCGATCAGGCGGATGGCAAAATCGCGTGATCCCATGCCGGTGGCGGATATGTCGATCAGCAGGTAGAAGGCGCCACCCGGTGTGTAGCCATACATCCCGTGCTCTCTCAGGACATCCAAGGCCGCATCCCGGCGTGCCTGGTAGGCGTCGCGCATCTCGCCGACGCTATCCTGCGGCCCGTCGAGAGCGTCGACCGCCGCCATCTGTGCGAAGGCGACCCCACAGGAGACCAGGGGCTCCTGGAGCTTGGTGGCCAGTTCGACGTATTCGGGGACGGCGCGCGTGAAGCCGACCCGAAAGCCGGTCATGGCGTAGGCTTTCGACATGCCAGTCACCAGCAGGACGCGACCATCGGTGTCGAAACTCGCGGCCGAGGTGTAGGCGATGCCGTCAAAGACGATCTCAGCGTAGATCTCGTCGGCGAGCACGTAGAGGTCGTGCCGGCGGGCGAACTCGACGAGCTTCTCCGTCAGTTCCTTGTCGTGAACCTGGCCGGTGGGGTTTGAGGGGCTGCACAGGAGAATCAGCTTGGTCCTGTCGGTAACCAGAGACTCGAGCTCGTCCAAGTCTGGCAGAAACTGTCTCTCCGGGCTCAGGCTGTAAAACACGGGCCGCCCATGCATGAGCGTGACGGCCATGCTGTAGTTGGGCCACCCGGGGTCGGGCAGCAGAATCTCGTCTCCCGCGTCGAGGATGGCCAGGAAAGCGGTGGCCACGCTCAGCACCGCTCCCTGGGTGACGAGGATATTCTCCTTGTCGGTGGGCACCCCGGTTTTTCCCTGGATATAACGGGCCGCGGCTTCGCGCACCTCGTCGATGCCGGCGTTGGGCACATAGCGCGTATGCCCCTGTCGCGCATAGCGGCAAGCGGCCTCGACGATGTGCTCGGGGGTGTCGAAGTCCGGCTGCCCCACTTCCAGGTGGATGACACCGGGCGTGGCCCAGGCCAGATCCATGATCTCCCGTATGCCGGAGCGGGGAAGGGCGGATGGTATCCTGCCGAAAGGCTTCATGCGTGCCTTAACGCAGGTGGATACCGGGACCGGTGGAGCCGATCATCTGCACGGTGTTGTAGATGGAAACCGGAGTACTGGCGCCGGTTACTCCCGTGATCCCCTCGACGCGCTCCACGTGCAGATCTATCCCTGGACCTTTAGCGTGGATGGCGATGGTCGCGTCTTTCCACTCCGGGTTCACCAGGAGCAGTGAGTGAGTGCGGTCGAAGCCGATGCCGGCGTAGGCGATGGCGGCGTGGGTATTGACATTGCGCGGGAACTTGGGACAGATACCGCGAGTGGGTCCGTCGTACAGACACGTCTCCTCAGTTATACTATCGGCGTCGATACCGGCAGCGGCGCAGTCCACATTCTTGGGATTCTTCTTCATGACTACGTCTACCGACTCCCACACATCCCGATTTTCGAGCAGCGCATCCATACCGACCACGCCGCCGTGCGGCACGAAGGCGCGGGTGCCGTAGGCGCGGGTGGTCTCGGCCAACTTTGACTCGAGCTCAGCGTCGGCGAGGGCGGTAACGGAGATGAACATGTAGTTTGTCTTTTGCAGAATTGCCGCTCCCCACTCCCGGGTTACGGCCGGGTGCGCCATTTCGACGACGAGATCGGGGCTCCGGCTGTCGAAATCACCGAGGTCCTCGAGCGCCAATTTGCTCTCGACATCGGCGAGCCTGTTGGCGTCCTGGTCGTGGATGAAGGCGACTTCCATGCCCGAGTCGGGGTTGGCGTTTATCAAATTGTGCACGGCGGCTCCGATCTGACCGTAGCCGATCAGTCCGATGCGGGTGACGTCACTGTTGCCCATGTCGCTGCTCCTGTGGTTGGCGATCTCGTGCCGGCTGATCCGGCACTCTTATTTGGCACATTTATCCGGCCCATATATTCAGCATCGTCGGATGCACTTCAAGCTCCAGAGCCTTGAAATATAGCCAAGACCTCCGGTGCGCCCAAACTGGAGTAGCCAGACCGGCGTTGTCGAACCGAGTAGAACTGGCGGGCCGAGTAGAACTGGCGGGCGATCTACAATATCTTGTGTAGGCGGGAGCGCGCGTATACAAGCCAAGTTCTTCGGCGTTTCGTAAACGTAAAGTAATCACAGAGTTATCCGATATAGACAAGCGGGGCCCTCGTCCGACAGGGGAGCAAGCGATGGCACGGCACAACCGAGGCAGGAGACAGAAGGGGAGAGCGGGCGCGCTCGTTCACGCGGTCGGGATAGGGGGACTGGGCTGTATTCTTTTCGCTGTTTTCGGATGGGTGCAGTACAGTTCCAGTGGCATCGAGACGGCCCTGCGCTCGCGGCCGGAAGTGCCCGGTCAGCAGCATCGGGAAATCCAGGCGGCAAAGTCGCTGGGGACGTCTTCCTACTATCCCCTGGAAGTGGGGCGCTACTGGGTTTACCAGAACGGAAACGGTCGGGGCGGCGTCGAGCGTTTCATCGAACGGCGGGAGCGCCAGGGGAATCAGGACCTGTACTTCTTCGCCGATGGCACGGTGGTGTACCTCAAAGAGGGTAAGATCTTCGAGATGGGACCGGAGGGGGGTGTCAATGTCATTCCAGTGGATCCGAGTCCTGAACGCGCGCCGTACCTGTACGTCAGTGAGGGTATGCAGATCAGGAAGCGGCTGGGTGCGCTCGACACCACGGTCGCGGTCGGCGGCCGGCGATTCGATGGATGCCTCGAGGTGATAACGGAGTTCCGGAATATCGACTCAGGTGGAGGCGAAACCCTGGCCTACTCATCGTATTTCGCCAGGGGAATCGGCTTGGTGGGACGCCAGCGCTGGCCCAAGGGAGACCAAACGGGTCTCTCGATGTCCCTGACCGATCACGGAGTCAAGCACCTGTAAAGGGTGGCGAAGGGGACGATGGAGCATTCACCACGGGACAGAGATCAGCGATGACCTCTTTGACTTTCTATCAGCGGCGGGATGGCCGGGGCCGGCGGCGAATCGGTGACGGGGTGTTCTGGGTGCACCAGTCGAAGCGATGTCGGGGGATGCGCGGATCGATCTCGGCGGCTCTCTGCCTGGTCAGCGCTCTGTGCTTGGTTCGGGCGGCATGGTCCGAAAGCGGAGCTCCGTTTGATTCGCTCGAGGCCGGTCCCCCTGAGGTCGCCCTGGCCAGGGTCGTCGAGATTGCCGAACCCGACGTGGTGGTCCTGAGCGCCGGTCGGCTCGACGGTCTGACCGATTCGGCCCGGGTCATGCTGCTGCGGGAGGGTGATCCCATCGTGCATCCGCTGACCGGGAAAGTCCTTGGGACTCCCCAGGAGCCCGTAGGCACGGTGCGTGTTTTTCAGCTCCAGGACCACTCGGCGCGAGCCAGGCTGGAGCACGCGTACTCCACACCCGCGGTGGACGACCTGGCGGAGTTCGAGAAATCAGCGATTGCCGACCTGCCGGCCCAAGCTGCCCAAATGGATCGGAATATGGCGAAACCCCAGTCCTTCGCGGCGCGCGTAAGGGAACTGGAGGCGAGCGTCGAGCAATACGAGAAGTCCAGTGAGAATCTGAAGAGCTATCCCACCTTTGCCAGACGGGTGTGGGACCAGTTCACCAACATGAGGTCTCGGCTGGAAGCCCTCGACGCTCGGCTGGTAGAACTGGAGGAGCAGCAGATTGTCGACCGCCTCCAATTCGGCTCGGTCGTGCGCGGTGAGTACAGCGAGCATGACTCTGATCGTGGGGACGTGACGAGGGAGTTCTCGGTCAAACAGATCAGACTCAGCGCCGACGGGAAGACACTGCTGGTCACCGCTATCAACGACTCCCTGAAACTGGAGGAGATTCCAGAGTACGGTGCTGGTCCGGACGAAGGGGAGGACGACTCCGATAGAGGTTTCCTGGCGCTTCTCGGGCTGCAAGGCGACGATGAGGAAGGTGTCGCGACCCCTCCTCCTGGCGAGGAGCCGTGGTACAAGACGATGTGGCTTCTGGTGGGAGGGGTCACTGTTCTCGTCCTGGGCCTGACCGTCGTCGTCGCCCTCGTTATCAGAAAGAGATACGGCGACGTCATGGAGGGGATGGAGGAGTTCGACGACGACTATCTGGATGAAGAAGACGAAGAAGACGAAGAAGACGATGATGACGAAGACGATGATGACGAATACAAAAGATAAACTCCGAAAATCGCCGGTTGACAGGCTGTCGTTGTGCGCCCTCGTCATCGTTGGGCTGCTGGTCATGCCGACCGTGGTCCCAGCCCAGGAGTCCGTCCCCGGGCTGCTCTACGTCATCAAGGTAACTCCCGCCCTGGTCTACCTCGATGGCGGCGCGTCCACGGTCGCTATGGGAGAGAGGTTTCTCATTCTTCGCGACAGCAATCGGGGCGAGAGCCTGTACGACAAGGTGGGAGAGGCCCGGGTGATCAGGCGCTTCGAGGAATTCAGTATTGCGGAGATCCTCTCCGTGTCGGCAGGAGCAGAGATCGAAGTGCTGCAGCGGGCGATTTCCACAGCCGATTGGGCGAACATGGTATCGACGGCCGGTGCGTCGGTTTCGTCGCCACCAACAAGGCCGGGACCCACTCTCGGCCCGTGGTCGATCCACCTCCTCGGTGGCGCCGATCTCCTCAAGGGGACCGATCTTCAAGATACGGTAGTCACCCCGGCGAAAGAGATCACCGATGTTTCTGTCGGTTTGCGTCTGGGCAGGACTCTCGTCAGCAGGTTTCGCTTGAACCTGACCCTCCGCGTCTCGGGCGATCCTCTGCAGATCGGCAACGCCAACGTAACGCATCTGTCGGCCGAACTCGACGGCCACTACTTCTTCAAGCGCCCTGGTTCAACCCGGCCGTACGTGGGGATCGGGGCCTTCCTCTCCGACATCTTCGCTCGCGTCGCTATCCTCCTCCCTCTTGCGGCGGGAGACGCGGCAAACGACTATGCTGATTTCGTACAGGGCGATCAGCGGTATGGCCATGAGCATCTGCGAAATCGGGTCCGGCGGGGTAAAGATGGCGGCGAGGAGGAAGATCGCGACAATGGCGTAGCGTCGCACCCGTCGCATGAGCTGGGGTGTCACCAGCCCCAGACGAGCTAGGAGTAGAGTGATGACCGGCATCTCGAAGACGAGGCCGAATCCGAGCAACAGTCTCATGACGAAGCTCATGTACTTGTCCGCCGCCCACTGCGAGGTCATATCGGGCGGCTCCAGCCCCAGAAAGAATCGCAGTCCGAGAGGGATTACAATCGAGTAGGCGATGAGGGCGCCGACACCGAAACAGATCACACTCAGGCCCACCACGGGCAAAAAGAGACCTCTCTCCCGAGTCAGGAGTCCCGGCGCTACGAACTGCCAGACCTGGAAAAAAATGAAGGGGAGTGAGATCACGACTCCACCCAGGAAAGCGACCTGTAGCTTCAGGAAAAAGTAGGTCATGGGCCCCAGGGCCTGCAGCTGCCTATCCTTCGGTACAGGACTGCTGGGAGCGCGGATGGCTGCGTCGTCACCCGCTTCACCCGAAATCCCGGCGATCCATTGATGGAGCAGTTGCTGGATCGCCTCCACCGAGCCGGCGCCTCGGTCGCTGAGCAGGCTGGTGACGGCATCATTGTATGGTTGGGTGAGGACGCGCAGGACCTGGTCGGAGACGACGAAGCAGATCGCCGCACCTACGAGCAGGGCGAGGAGTGCCTTGAGGATGCGCCAGCGCAACTCTTCGAGGTGATCGAGGAACGGCATCTCCACCCTGTTGGTCGTGGAGATTTCCTGCGAACCGGGGGCTTCGGTGATTCCGCCCTGGGGCACGTCGGATTCAGTGTCGGGCATCAGCGTTCACCAGATCCGCGATAGCGGCCAGAGACAGAGACGACGGTCAGGCCGACGACAGCGGCCAGCAAACAGGCCCAGGCAAAGAGATCGCCGTGTCTGGTGTAAAACGTATCCCCCTCGGACAAGCTGACATCGGCGACCCGCACCGCCTGCTCGAACAGCCCGGTTGCCCTAGTCGTTCGACCGTAACGATCGATAAAGAGAGAGATTCCACTGGTCGCGCACCGGGCTATCGCGGTCCGCGTTTCCACGGCGCGCAGTATCGCCAGCTGGGCGTGCTGGTAGGGCCCTGCCGTCCGACCGAACCAAGAGTCGTTGGTGATAATGATCAGGAATTTCGCCCCTGCCCCAGCGCTGCGTCGCACCAGATCGGGAAAGGCGGACTCAAAGCAGATCAGCACCGAAAAGGCACCCTTCGGGTGCTGAAACAGGGTGTGCTCAACTCCGGGAGCGAATTCGGCCGAGCCGAGGTCCCCCGTCAGAGCGGACCAGTCGATGTCTCGAACCAGCGGAATGCTGTCCCGGAATGGGGTGCGCTCGCCAAAGGGGACCAGGTGCATCTTGGCATAGGATTGAGGTGGCAACGGGCCGCCGGTAAACAGAAACGCCGAGTTGTAGTGTTCGCGCGTAGCGCCTTTGACCTCCGGCGCGCCGGTGAGGATGGGCACCTGCAGCTCGCGGACCAGCGCTTCGACGCGTTGCCGACAAGCACTTTTCCCGCTCACGTAGCAGGGCAACGCGGTTTCAGGCCACACCAATAGATCCGCGCCATCGGCAACGGCCAGGCGGGACAGCGAGTCGAGGCTGGCCAGGCTGCGCTGTAGCCCTCCGGGCTTCCATTTCTCCCTTCCCACGTTGTTTTGAATCAGCCCTACGCGCACGATATTGTCGCCTGCGGCAGTGGAGGCCAGCACGTGATGACCGAAGGCCCAGGGACCGATGACCGCCACCAGGCACAGGCCCACGGCGCCGACGGTACGGCGGGTGTTATTTTCGGATTGGAGGACAATCGCGAAGAGGAGGACGTTCACCAGCACCACCTGTGAAGAGACGCCGTAAACTCCGGTGTATTCGGCGTACTGAATAAACCCCGTAAACGCCGCCTGGCTGTTGCCCAACAGCAGCCACGGGAATCCGAGCTCGCCCAGAGTCTGAAGGTACTCGACGGCCGTCCATACACACGGGGTCAAAAGCAACCCGGTCCACCGTTCCCCGCCTCGCATGAGAACACAGTGGCAGGCGGCGAACAGACCGGTGAACAGTCCCATATAAACGGCAATGAGCAGCGTCCCGCCAACCACAGCCGGGCCACCGCCCTGAGTATAGGCGATCCAGTACAGACTCAACAGACTCCAGACCGAGCCAGTGACCCAGCCGGATCTGAAGCCCTCTCGAGCAGACTGCCGCGACAGCGTCACCAGCAGAGGGACGAGAGCCACCAGAGCCCAGGCGCCGCCATGGAGGAAAGCCAGTGGACTGTCCGGGTGGCAGGGGAAAGCCAGGGCGAGGAATGCGCCTGAAAAGATTGGCAGCAGCCAACGCCACTTTGCCCCCACGGCGATAGGGGACGGTGGCGAGCAGATCAAGGAAGTATTAGGACTCCGGAAAGCAGAGGGGGCGTCGAATGTCGAGTCGTCCGGTTGGTCAATATAGGCCAGCGGAGCGCGCGCGGCAATCGGAGGCACGGATTCTGCTATTACATGTGTCGGGCATCCGAGGGTGACTCGGGTGGGAACGCATCTGGTTGTCCGCTGGCCGTTACAGAGGCGTCACCTCGAGGCTACACACCCACAC
>Ga0066376_10001442_pt1 | contig 23080 bp, 16 predicted proteins | sample Knorr_S15_td_Bot_FD_77009 | JGI IMG/M metagenome (GOLD analysis project Ga0066376, IMG submission 77009) | Marine microbial communities from Southern Atlantic Ocean transect - Knorr_S15_td_Bottom_ad_5009_LV_A | ecosystem: Environmental > Aquatic > Marine > Oceanic | place: Southern Atlantic...
CTTCCCGAAGAAGCCGGCTTGCACCGCATCTATTTTGATGCAGCCGTCAGCGAAGTCATTCTAGTTTGCAAAGACCCCGGCGCAGCCGTCGGTCCAAAAGGCGTGCACATCCGAGCAATCCGCGATGCAATCGGCTGGATAGTCAGAATCGAGAGAGCCTCAGCCATCGAGAGCGCGACGATGCACAACATCCGCCGCTTCAGGCAGGAGTGCGCAACCGAGCGCAAGGCGTTGCTTCGCAAATTTGGCACCCGGATTTACCGACCACTGCGACCGGGCACATCTTGGGTCAGATTGACCGCTTTGGGCTCATACCGAGAGGTCGGCCGTTCAATGCACTTGGTTACCACCAATGAGAGTAAGGTGATGGTTGATTGTGGTGCTAAGCCTACTAATAATCGGAGCGAGATAATGCCGTATTTCAACGCACCAGAACTACTGCCATTCGAGAATCTGGATGCTGTGGTAATCACCCACGCCCACATCGACCATATCGGTATGCTACCACTTCTCTATAGATATGGGTACCGAGGTCCGGTATATTGCACGCCTCCAACCCGCGACCTAATGGTCTTGCTACAAGGCGATTACATCAAGGTCGCAGCAGCAGAAGGTAATGAGCCCCCATATTCTTTGGCTGACGTGCAAGAGATGATCAAGCACGTTGTTGATGTGGAATGGAATAAGACGGTGGATATCTCGCCAGACATCAAATTGACCATGGTGAATGCCGGCCATATTTTGGGTTCTTCCTCCCTGCACATGCACGTTGGAGAAGGCAAACACAACATCGTATTCTCTGGCGACATTAAGTATGAGAAATCGTGGTTGTATGAAGCGGCAGCGGTTCGTTTCCCACGAGTTGAGACGCTGGTGATAGAATCAACATATGGTGGGGCAAAGGATTTCCAGCCGACTAGGCAAGAAGCGACGCAAGAACTTCAGGACCTGATTACCAGAGTCCTCGCTCGTCGGGGTAAGGTATTCTGTCCGGTATTTGCGGTTGGTCGCTCGCAGGAAGTGATGATTGCTATTGACCAGTTATTCAAATCTGGGACCTGCGAGCCGGTGACGGTTTGGCTTGATGGGATGATTACTGAGGCAACTGCAATTCATGCAAGCCACCCGGATGCACTGAATCGCGACCTGCGGAAGCGAGTTCTGAAAGGTGGCGAAGATAATCCATTCAACGCGCCGTGGTTCAAACAAGTTGAGAGCCGAGAACAGCGCGATAGTCTGCTGTTAGACCCAACTCCGTGCATCGTTTTAGCTACTAGCGGAATGATGACCGGTGGCCCGATTGTTGAATACTTCAAGCACTGGGCACCGGAAAAGAACCACACCTTGTGTTTTGTTGGATATCAGGCGGATGGAACCCTTGGAAGACGCCTGCAAAAGGGATTCGGAGATGTGCCACTCAATGACGGAGGTCAAACCATCATGGTCAGCATTGAATGTGATGTAGTCACCATTGACGGATTCAGCGGACACTCCGATAGGCGGCAGTTGATGGATTATGTCAAGGCGATGAATCCGAAGCCTCGCAGCATCATTTGTCATCACGGCGATGCTCATACATGTGCCGAGTTCAGAAAAGATTTGAGCAAGACATTCAAAATCAGAACCTACGCGCCGAGAAATCTTGAAACACTTCGTTTAGCATAATCACAGAACCGGCACATCAAAGCCGGATTCTGCAGGGTCAGGTAGACTTTCAGAAGCCGATTGAGGAACGGTGGAATCCGATTTAGTAGAAGCATCCTGAGTCGAGGCATCCGTCTGTTTGTAGTCAGAATTTTCATCTTTCGAAAAGAATGCCATCAGAGCAGCAGCAGCAAGAACTCCGGTGAATAGTAGTAGTGTCCACGCGGCACCATCCACCCCACCTCGCTTCATGATTGTCACCACACTCGCGGCCATCAAGCAAGCGAAAACTACCGCTAATACCGCCGCCCTCTGTCTTCCTGCCACGCTTATGCCTATACCCTGCCCTTGATGAACCGAACCCCTCCTCGCTCGGCCATGGACTTCAATATTGGCAATGACAGCCGCGCCAAATCTTCGGCGAATAGTCGTGCTCCAGCACCTTCTGGTGCTTGTCCGGGCTGGTTGATGACTGCGGTTGCCTCGTGGGGAGAAAATCAAGAGGATGCATTTGACCAAGCCTTGGTTGAATTGGGTCTTGGCGATGCTCGTTTGGTAAAAGTTGAGGGCGCGATGCTGCCGTTGGGATTTGAGCCGGTTCAGCCTCGCGACTTACCGATGGGCAGCCTAGTTGAATGCCACTTGGCCATCGCCTACACATCCGATGGAAGCAGTGCAGCAGCCGGGGTGGCATGGGCAAAGTGTGAGACACCTGAAGGAGATGAATGTGCGATAGTCACCACACTTGCAACCGATTTGGATGTGGAGGAGACCAACCTACAACTTCGTCGGAACCTCAAACGCAAGATGGCTTCACGCGACTTGGAAGTTGACGAATTTGAAGTTGCTGTAGATGAGGTGACGGCAGCAGAAGGCCATCACGGTGTGGTCGTCGCTGCTCTCATCATGCCAGAAAGCCTACGGATTGGTGGAGGCGCACCATCAGGGCCGGTGCGTTCACAACTCTCCATCAGCCAATCCGGCCCGTCGCGGGACAGAAGTGACAACGATTTCTCGATAGGATTGTAGCGTAGTCGTCAAGGACCGTGACGTTTGCAGCATAGATATGGCATCGGGCGATGATGACGCGGTGATTGAATGGAAAGTGCTTCTATGCGCGGACTGTGAGCGAGGATTCGGGCGTTCATCTCGAGCCAAAGATTTGAGCTGTCCTCATTGTGGGTGCTCAGCCCCGCCTCACCTGCTTTCACGACATCTGAATCCAGCAGATGCGCAACAGGCCATTGCATTGGCAAATATTCCACTAGAAATACGCGCGGAGTTGACCAAGTCAATGAGCAATTCTCGCCACAAAGAGCAGAAGAGCAAGCGAATAAACGCTGATGACCTACCGGTGATTCTACGCGCGGCTGCCGACGAAAACGGAGAATTGGATGTTGACTCATTACAGGTCCAATTGTCCATCGCTGGCATCGTAATGGATGGCGAAGTATTTGCTGATGAAGCCGCCGTGGCGGGCATTTTGCTCAATATAGGAGCCGGTCGTTGGCGGATACTTGACTGAAACGTTCATCATTAGGACCTTGCACGCAGCCACATCCACAAGGGTCCGTGGGTTAGCCTGGCCTATGCTTGAGCGTTTGGGACGCTTAGACTCCAGTTCAAATCTGGACGGACCCACTTTAATGCTGAGAAACGGTCACGTGCCCGTACAATTTGAAATCCGTTGGCCAGCGGCGTAGCCTCGATGGAGTTCGCCGCTGCAGCGGCGAACATTCGCTTAATGATGTCAGAAGTCCAGCCGCAAAAGGCGTCCGCCCTTCTTCCGATTGAAATTGTTCGAGCTTTGATTTATGTCTCGGCTCCGCCGTAAAAGAGATTCTTGATGCCGTTGTTAAACAGAAGTTTACGAGATGATTCAATTTTCAAGGATTTCAGCGAGCGCAGTCTTCCAACGACTCCGACTAATCTCCACATCAAGTTCATCCGGCAATTGATGATGCCTGAACCGAATCGCGCACTTCTTCTTAGTAGCAACGAACATCACCTCAAGCACGGTCTTGTGATTCTCCTCCTCAAACCAGATTCTCAACATTTTGCCCGGCCTTGCCGCGCGCACAGTACATTTGGCACCCTCGTGGTCAAAGGTATGACCTTCTTCACAGACTAAACCCTCTAGCCAATCGGTATTGACAACCGCATCCCATGCTGCCATTACATCTCCCGGGTATGCCTTTTGGACTCCAACTTGATAATCCCCTGCCCCGGTCTGATTAAGCGCGCGTCGCCCGCGTCCCCGCTCCCACTCAACAGTAGTCATCTGCGCCCACCATGCGCTCAAGGATTCTTGGTGATCCCTCCAAAAACTCATGACAATTTCAGCCCGATTTAGTGACTCATCCTCTGCCAACGCATCCAAAATTGGGAACCAGTAATCTGAGTCGTGGCCGGTGGCCTTGAACATCGCCTCATCACTGATTTTTCGTGCGTTCATCGGGTTTGTGAGGAGGTGGTGCTCTTTGATTGCCTCGGAAGGCATTTGGAGGGTGGCCGCCGCAGCAAACGTATGGAAATACTGCGTCGTTTCAGGCTAAATCCAATAGCAACAGTAGGTCAATAAATTCTGTTACGGGATCACCACCAAGCATAAAGAAAAAGAGACAAATGCAGTACGTAGGAAAACATATTAGTAATTTCCAACTTAAACAAGGACTGAGGGCTTTGAATTGTATACAAAAAAACGAACCATTTCTGCAATAATCATATTGCTGATTTTATGTTCAGCATTATCAGGTTGCATATCTAATGACGATGATGATTCTAACAGTAATGAAAATGATGCTGATAACAACAACGAAGGAGACGATGGCGATGGTAACAATGGAGGGGGGACTGATAATCAGAGTTCATCCCTACCGGGGGCAATAACATCCATTTCAATTGACTCTGGAGATACTTCACTTACTTTAGTTTGGACAGCAGTTGAGGGGGTAGAAGAGTATAACCTCTACAAAATGAATTTTGATGACACTGTAATGACAGATGACATGAATAATGATATTGAAAGTTGTTCTGATCCTGATTTTAATTGCGATTCAATCCGCTCATGGAATGCTTGGCAAACATCGTTTCTTGATTCCACAGACTATGATGTCATCACCAATTCAGATGGGGGTAATCAAATCAGTTATTCAATGACAGGTTTGAACAACGGTGACGAATACATATTCTACGTCGTTGCTACAAATGGTGCAGGAAGTGGTAATCCATCTGCGATCGTTTCAGATACTCCAATGGCGCCGGAATTGGTTGTGAATTGTGAATGGCCAAGTAAAATCAGTACTGATTTCCCAGGCGACGAAGACGGGGGTGGATTGCGTTCAGTAATTGTATATGATTTATCATGGAATCTTGTCCAAAGTATTACTGATTCCAGTATTCTTTCTTCACGAATATCATTCACTTCTTTAGATGCGGGAAAGAGATACATCGTGTTATGTGAGTGGAATGGTTTTGGAGGAACATTGGGTCCGCTTCTTACAGCAATCACTGATGTATATGAGTACTCATTGGAAGTTGATGTTGACCTACATAGCGAAATGATAGTCAGTCTTGTCACAGCGACTACATCCATCCCAGACACGTTTACTGAAAGCGATTTACCTAGGCCACTTGAAGACTTGATTGTTGATGCGGGAATAGTGACTGACAGAATAATTGATTACCATTCTAGTTCTGATTTCAGTTATCGCCAATTTGAATCCAACGCAGATCGAGATGCAGATGCGATTCATTCCATCACCCGAGAATCTCTTTCTCTTGGAAAGCCGCTGTATACAATGGAGTTGGAACCAGTTAATATCCGAGCTCATGGCGGTGGAATTGATGGGATTCGTACTCTTGCCGAAATGCTTGACAATCCCCTCCCCCCTCTGATTGAAATGGTAATGTTTGATCGTAAGACATCGGGCGGTCAGACCGATATAATTTTGAGTGACCCAATGATGAATCGTTGGGATGTATCTCAGATCGGCGCTGTTTCACCTAGTGTCACCACCGGTGGCAGTAAGACGATATTTGTTTCAACTCCTGATATTTTGCTAGGTGGTGAACAGCAGGATGGATGGATCCCAGCAGCTTGGTCACGCGACTTTGGTCAATCTGAGTTCGTCCGAGTAGTGCCTGCTGATTATTATGTCACTTCTGCCGTGCTTTCTCCCGATGAGACAATGCTCGCTTTCACGGGCATGGATATCGACCTTTGGGAAATGGCTTATTGTAACTTATTTGTCTATCATTTTTCAAGCCAGACGATTCAATCGCTGACCAATTATGAAGATGATGATTGGTATAAAGCTGAGATTTGCGACGGTGTAACATCTGTTACCTGGACACCCGATGGAGGTAGTATTCTGTACGACATGCATGACAAAAAGAATTCAAATGGTACCAACTACACCATTCATTTGGAAATTGTTGATGCAGATGGTTCAAGCGCCCCACGAACTCTACTTCAGAAGGACGGCTGGGTCTTTGGAACTCCAGCCGTGGCCCCTACCAATGATTCATTCGTCTTCTCCTGCGGCTTAGAGAATCAAATTTTCGAATTGTGTCAAGCACCTATGGGATTAGATGCTAATGCCACGTGGAATTCTTCAACCTACTTTGGCACTTTGGCTGCTGAACATGTTGGACACAAATTCAAACCCTCTTATTCAGTAGATGCCTCTAGAATCATTTTCACTCATGTAAGTCTCAATTCAGCAGGTGATTCACAGTATAGTTTTGTAATCATTGATCGGTTCACTGCAGAAGTGCTGGCCGAATCAGTAGCATACGCAGGCTCAGAAGTATTGGGGTCTGCTATATTTTCTGCTACTGAATACACACTGATACCTCGATACGCTGACGGTTACGAATACAATGAATTTGGGCAGGTGATCATCAGCTCCAGCTCTGATGACAGATACTATGGTTCATCGGGATACGGGACTTATTCATATCACTATGAGATAATTCCCGCAGCAAATTCAATGACCGATGCGTGGGGCAACAGTGTTTACACTTTTTCTGTGTACAGTTGGTAGGCGATGAAATGAAGAGATTATCTTGGCCAAGTAAGAGAAAACGCCCCCTTGGTTATCCTTGTACTAATGAGACAGATCTTCTAATGCAATGTATGGAAAATGAAGGCCTGATTTGATGGTTCAGCCACAATTCATCAATCCCCCTCTCACGAGTGTCCAGCCACTACAAGGTGATGATTCCGTCCGTAAAGGCATATTCATAAGATCACTTTTAGCCGTGATTTCTTTGTTATTATTGCCTGTGGGAGGTTGTGTTTTTGAAGTGTGGAACTATCCCGGAAATTGGTTTGATTATTCTGAAACTATCACTGCATTTAGCGAAGTAGGATTATTCCTAATCCCTGCAGCAATAATGATGCTATATTGTTGCGTACAGAGTTTTCGTGCTAAGTCAAATCCCAGTTTGATGCCCGATGGAAATAGAATCAAAAAACTCTGTTTAATCTCAATTATACTATGCTTGGCATCCATTGTGTTGATCCCATTTGCAGCTGAATCTATCGTCATGGACCATACTGCTGATGGCCTCTACGGTACTGACGATGCAGGGGTGAGACTTGATATGTGGTACCCTCACGTAGGGTATTTACTATCACCAATTCTGATTTACATATTGAAGAAACAAGCGAGTAAAATATGAATTAATTAAGGGGAATGGAGATGAATAAAAAAAATATTTTGGCAATAATGATGGCTACTATTATGGCATTGATGTCCGCATCAAATTTGATAACAGTAGATGAAGAAACTACTTTTGAAACACAAGCCGAACAAGATTATTCACCACCCAACCCACAGGATATCAAGAATAAAATATATAATGGCGGTTCTAATGTTAAACTTTCAGCAGGAGAAGATCACACTTGTTCGATTTCTGCATTTAACATAGTGAGATGCTGGGGGGAACTCTATGGCCCAATTCCAATCGCAATTGGAATAAACAATGCAACCTCAATTACTTCTGGTTCACAACATAGTTGCGCCATACTGGTAGATGGTTTGGTCAAGTGTTGGGGTAATTCGCGTGTGGACGCTGGAAGCTCTTTGTGGGATTCACAAGAATGCAGTACTGACTATTACTGTAGACCATTTTATCCAAATCTTGGTAGAAGTCTATTATTGGATTGTGATGATGCTCCAGAAGGCATGGAATTTCTTGCCAGTCAATGTAGAGATCGTACTGCAGTTGCCATCTCTGCAGGAAGATTTCATACCTGTGCCATCCTTGATGAAGGTTCGATTAAATGCTGGGGTTACAATTCGCGCGGACAACTAGGTGATGGGACAAATACAGATCGAACGAGCCCTACCAGAATCGAAACTCCAGAGATTAATGGTGAGGCTGCAATTGGTTATACTGCCAAATCTATCACCGCTGGAGATTACCATACCTGTGCTCTGATTGAATGGAGTCTCAACATTTCTACCGTTTGTTGGGGAAGTAACGAAAAGGGGCAAATCCGAAACCCAGATTCATATCCAAATGATGTGTTTGAGCCAATTTCTGTATTGGATGATGTACTTACCAAAGACGGTTATGCCTTTGACAATCAAGATTTGAATGTCAAAGCAATTGCAGCAGGTGGTGGCCACACTTGCATTATTACCTCGACTTGGACAGCCAGTTTTTCAACGGAAAACCAGGCATTAACGTGCTGGGGTGATAACTCTCGTGGCCAACTTGGACGACTCATACATGGGAATTCAGGCACAACTGGTTGGCACCCATCTATGTTCGGCTCAACCTTATTTTCACAGTATGAAGGATATTCAGGTGATGAAACTGTGGAAATTGGTCAAGAAAGAACGATTCAAACTAGTATTAAAGCCTTACAAGTTGGAACTGATCACACTTGTGTACTGCTAGTTGACAGATCAGTTAAATGCTGGGGGTTTATTGGTGAATTAGATCATCCAAATAGTAATTCCATTTGTCTCGGGTGTCATGGTCATGAGAATTACCCTGAAGGGGCCTCCAACATCAGTGCTGAAATCATCCCATATGGCGCTATTTTCGACCTCGCTACCGGTAAAAGATATACCTGCTTAATGGTCTCTGCAGGCAAAACTGTGCAATGCATGGGTTCAAACAATTTTGGGAATATTGGGGATGGGTCTTACGAGCAGCGGAATGTTTTGACTCCAGTCCGTAACTCTCCTGTTCTCGCAACTGGTGGAAGCCACACATGTTCAATCAATTCTGAAATAGGCGATGAATTATCTAAACGACCCACTTGCTGGGGAGCCAATTCAGAGGGACAACTAGGAGATGGAACAATCGGTGATTTACCTAGAAACTTGCCAAGAGAGATTGTTGGGACAATTAACAAAGGGGAAGGATATCTAGATTGGAATTTGTACGATAATCTGCGAGTAGATCAAATTGTTTCAGGAGCGAGGCATAGTTGCGCACTTTGGCGGACGATGAATGTTGATACTCACCAATATCCTGAAATTGTTTGTTGGGGCAATAATGAGGATCGTCAGGTAAATTATCATAATGTAGTTAATGATGTAGATAATTTTGTAAATCCCACTTTGATGTACGATTACGAAGGCAATGGTTGGGACTTCTTTTCTGGAGAATATTATTCTCCCGATTGGATGGGAGACGAGGTACCTCGAAAGATAACTGCTGGAGTTAGACACACTTGTGCTATTTTCTATTCCAACGTTGCAACATGGGAGACGAGCAGGCCCTATCATAGCAACTTTGTTGGAAAATCATCACTCAAATGCTGGGGTAATATCGATGGGCAAGGGCTAAACAGCCCTAATCCTATTTTTCCTTTGCTAGAATCCCAGGATTTAGGTTCCGCCAATACTTATGCGATTGACGTGGATTCAGGCAACTACCATGTCTGCGCTATTACAAACAGCCAAGCCCTCAAATGCATCGGACTGAATACGCGTGGTGAGATTGGAGATGGTACCACCGATGATGCAGATACATGGAAAGGTGTTGACCTAGGCCCTGGAAGAACTGCTAGGCAGGTGGCTGCGGGTGGGGGTTTCACTTGCGCTATCTTGGATGATGGTTCTGTAAAATGCTGGGGCCAAAATTATCGCGGTGCTCTAGGTGACGGGACTACTACAAGCCGTGCTTTGCCAGAAACGGTCAATTTAGGTGGGGGAACGGCCATCAGCATCACTGCTGGGAACTCCTTTGCATGTGCAATATTATCTGGTGGAACTGCTAAATGTTGGGGAGATAATTCGAAAGGACAACTCGGTGACAGGACCGTTTGCAGAATCTACTATTCTATGTTGGGTAGTGATTTCTCAAATGGATGTAATGGTGCAGGAGGAAAGAGTGAACCAACTGTAGTTAAATTGGGATCATATGAAAAAATCGTCGCTATTTCAGCAGGAAGTTCGCATGCATGTGCCACGCTTTACAGTGGCACAGTAGAATGTTGGGGGAATAATGAAAATGGACAACTTGGAGACGGAACAAGAATTGATCGTTCATTTTCTGCACCCGTGAAATTTGTTTCAATCTCAACGGGAGACGATCATAGTTGTGCCATTACCCCTGGGGGTGAAGGCGTGAGAAACCTGAAATGTTGGGGTCGAGCCACTCATGGACAATTAGGGATTGGCTTTGCAGCCGGGAATATACCGTATACTCTTTCACCCACAACTGTTGATCTTGGTTGGGAATTGGGTAATCCTTCTTCTGCTGTAGCGGTAGCTACTGGAGCGGCCCATACTTGTGCTATTGTTGATGATGGGAAGGTAAAGTGCTGGGGCTACAACTGGTATGGGCAACTTGGAGTAGAGGGTGATGATTCTCATTACACACCATCCACAGTGAATCTGGGAGATAGAATAGCGATTGATATCTCTGCTGGGCAGCATCACACTTGTGCAACACTTGACGATCGTTCTTTGAAATGCTGGGGTCGCAATGATAGAGGGCAATTAGGTGATGGGACGACTTGTCTTAGCGGTTCGACCGACTTCGGTTGTAATGGTCGTAAAGGCAAGAATCAGCCCTCATTGGTAGACTTACCTACACAATATGGTGACATTCAAGCAGTTGATGGAGGCCTTCATCACACATGCGCTATTTTTGATAGTGGTGCGCCCCCAAATCCTGTATCAACTTACTGTTGGGGTTCAAATTCCAAGGGACAGATTGGTTGTGGCCCAATGTGTGGTGACCAAACAAGTCCTATTGAAGTTGAATTATGGCGCCCGTCGTCCAACATTCCCACACTGGGTGGGGATAAGTATCCAATTGATATTGATGTGGGGACGTATCATTCCTGCGCAATCCTGAATGATGGAACTACTCAGTGCTGGGGTTACAACTACTATGGGCAAATTGGCAATGGCAATTTTGCATTCACTTTGATGGATTCTAATACTGGAAGTACTTTTCAATCTGCAAGTAGTATTGAGTGGACACCATCCTATGTGGATACAAACCGTGAAATGACTCTTGTCCGAGGAGGAGGATACCATTCTTGTGGCGTGGATACTGGTGGAAATCTAGAATGCTGGGGCAGGAATAACAGAGGACAACTTGGAGATGGGAGTTGGGTTACTCGTCTAACTCCAGTAAATGTTGATGAATATAGTAATGACAGGGTAATGGATATGGATTCAGGGGGTAGCCACACTTGTGCGGTTCTAAGTAATCCATTTTCAGGGATTGGAATGATAAAATGTTGGGGGTCGAACGTCTTCTCACAGTTGGGTGATGGTACAGAATGTGCAAACTCAAATTCAGACCCCTGCAATGGTGATCTTGGCAAAAGTCATCCAGTAGGTGTGCAACTTGAACTTGGTGCTATGATTGTAGATACACAGGCAGTGCCTGGTTTTGGTCCGCCGTTTAAAATCGATCCGAGCACGATGCCGTGGTGGAATCCACTACCTGAACCAGAACCGGGATCTGGATCTCCACCGTGTGGCTCAACGACAGATGTCGGAGGTGGACTCTCTATCTCTGTTCATTGTAGTTCCCAACAAGGAACCACTGGAGGCTCCAACTCTACATCATCCAACGAATCAGGAAATCAAACGAGTTGTCCCGACGGTACAACCATGATTGCATATGAATCTCTTCTTCTGTGTGTTTCAGATGAGATTGACCCTAATATGCTTGAAGATGAAGAGTGGTTTCAGAATGTCACCTTCGCGGCCCCAAAAGTCTCTGAAGAGGGGGCCAATGACACTTCAAACACTCAAAATTCAGGTGGCTTGGAATCTAATTTCTTCACGATAACAGGAACGGTGCTATTGGGATTGATGTTACTATTAATTGGGATTTATAAAAATAGGAAAAAGAAAGATGATGATGATTTTCTTTGAATACCAAAATGAGTCAAAGAGCCACTTGCGATTAGAGATGTAGACTCACAAGGGTACGGACACACCCACCGTTCTATGTGGTTTGACACATAGGACACCCCCCCCCTATGTCGTATTGAGCTACCAAGAAACTTATATTTACACACAATGTGAGTGAACCATGGCGTGGAATGACCCAAATCCGGTGCAACAACAAGTGGTACAGGAAGACCCTTCTAAAACGATTGTTAAATTAATGAAATGGATATTGGTGTTTCAAATTCTCACAGTTTTTATGCTGATTAATGTATCTGTTCACCTCGCCAATTAAGTTCCAATAATTATGTTAATTATTGGGGTGAATTCCTCAGGAAATCCTGTGAAGTCCGCCATGCTCGCCTGACGGCGTGGCCGCTTTTGACCCCATTCTCAGTCAGAGAGGCCCTCTGCCTCAAGCGAGGTCCAGACCCACAAGGATTCGAACCCGTTCAAATTGTTTGTAAGAGCATTCAGTGAGATCGGCATGTGGTAAAGAAATTAAATCTATATTGACGTATTTCTTACCAAAGGAAATACATCCACATCAACCCCCAAACTCCTGACAAAATCAGAATAAACAACACCTTTTTAATCGCTTCAGACCAAGATTCTTCTTCTAAGGGTTGACGATGCATGGGATTGTGGCTGGAATCGGTTTTACTAGAACTGATAACCTTCAAGCCAACAATTGCCAATATAATGAACAATATAGCAAGAATAGCGCCTCCTGTTTCAATAATCGGGATAAGCAGCATCAAGGACAGTATGCCTACGATAATGAGTACTCCTTTGTTATTTGATTCAGCCAAACGAGCCACCTATTCATTAATGCCTATTGCCGAGAGATATTTGGATTTATCCGAGAAAAAATAATCACTTCTAACTGCCCACCGATTATACAGCAATAGATTGCATTCATTACTCTTGGAACACTATTTTGGATTTCATAGTGGTATATCCGTTGCCCCAATATGGGTCGGAACACAGGGTACCCTATACAATGCGGCATTACATATGGCCACAATTATCCTCATGGAAATATTAAATTGCCTCATTTAATGTGAGAATAACATGACTTTTTGCACGGGATGCGGAAAAGAAGTTCAAGCAGACTGGGCCTCCTGTCCTCATTGCTCTATTTCGCTATCGCCGACAGTCTCTCAACCTAATCTTCAACAACGTCCAGTAGAGCAGAACCTAAGCGTCCAACTAGTTAAGAAAAAGGTGTTTCCAACTATCAAACTAACGGTCATTTTTAGTGATCCACTCAATGGACTAAACGAACAAATTTCTTTCAGCACATTGGCTCGCACATACACGGCAAAACTTGCAAATGGGACTCCGATTGGGAAAATGCCCCTGCAGGGTTTGACGGTGTTTTCCGGTGCTCAAGGGATGATTTCGTTTCCTAGCGGGCATTCATACAACGTAGAACTCATGACTGGTACGTTTGGGCCGAAGGGATTGACAATTACCGACTGGAACGACGGCAGAAAATGCATGATCACCTTCTAAACCCCGAATTTATTCCAACTCGTATAATTCAACCGACACAGTTCAGAAGAAGCGATTTGTGTATCAATCCAAAGACCCATGCGGCCGGCCTGATGTGGTCATTGGCTCGCGTAGGCCGCCGCAGATGCTAAGGTTGGAAATGTAAATCTGAGTACGAAATAATCGGATATGGATTGTTCGTAAGGGTCAATCCGAATGCCCATGTGAATGAATTGTTGTTTGAATTGGATTTGCGTGGGCCATTCTAGTCGCTACCTTTGGTTCCTCGGAAGGCATTTGGAGGGTGGCCGCCGCAGCAAACGTATGGATGAGCGCGGTGTAGCGGCAATCGTGCCGACCCATCGCCTGCTTGAAGGCGGTGGATTTCCGGTTCGTCGCCCGGCAGCGATGGGCTCGTTGATGAGTCCATTTTTGCTACTTGATGAGATGGGGCCGGTTGATTGGCCACCAGGTGGTGCTATCGGCGCGCCTGAACACCCCCATCGTGGTTTTGAGACGGTCACCTATCTGTTGGAAGGACGAATGCAGCACGGAGATTCCGCAGGTAATCGTGGTGATTTAGAGCCGGGAGATGTGCAATGGATGACTGCCGGGAGCGGGGTGATTCACGAGGAGTTGCCACATCCCGACTTCAAAAAATCTGGCGGCGTCATGCACGGTTTCCAGATTTGGGTCAACCTACCGGCAGAACACAAGATGATGGAACCCCGCTATCAGGATATTCCAAGTTCCCTGATTCCTGTAATAGAGAAAGATGGGGTTTGGGCCAAGGTCATTGCAGGAGAGTGCATGGGTGAATCGGCGGTGATTGATACGGTGATTCCAATTACTTTATTGCATCTGAAAATGAAGTCAGGAAGTACTCACTCACAGCAAATAAAAACTGGACTCAACGCGATGGTATACGTTTTTGAGGGCTCACTCACGATAGGCGAAAAAGTGGTTTCAGATGGGCAACTCGCCCTGCTTGAAGATGGCGAAATCGTAACACTTACGGCAACAGATGACGCGCAAATGTTGATTCTTGTAGGTCCAGAACTCAACGAGCCAATAGCGCGTTACGGCCCATTTGTAATGAACACTAACGACGAAATCCAGCAGGCTATCGTTGACTATCAGGCCGGTCGCTTCGCTTGAATACCTCTCTTATCCACTTGTCATTTCGCCTGATTACCAAAGCCTAATTTTCACTCATCAGTACCGGAAACCATGAGGCTCTAAATCGGGTGGCATCACCATGCAGCGGAGTTGGTGGGACGACGCCCCCACGCACGGATTGTTGATTTTGGTCGCAGCGATTTGGGGACTCGGTTGGGTTGCAGGCCGTGTAGTTGCACTCGAAATCCCACCTGCAACTGCTGCTTGGCTTCGCTATGCCATCGCCTCAGCTTGTTTGCTTGGGTACCTATTTTTCAGCACGCGCGCAGAGCAAGGTGCCAACCTATCTCAGCGAATACGATTGCCAGAGCGCGTTGACTTACGTCGCTTGTTGATAATCGCATTTTTCTCAACCATGCTTTACCAATTATTCTTCATGAGTGGGATGAGTCGGACTGCGGCTGGAGATGCTAGTCTTATCATTACCTTGAATCCTGTATTCACCGCCATTCTTGCCATCCCAATACTCGGACAAAAAATGACTTGGCGTCTTGCCTGTGGCCTTGCTATAGGTGCCTTGGGTGTAGGGGTCGTCACCGGTTGGTCACCCAACGTGGATATCCCTGTAATCACTCGGGTTATAGGTGATGTGTTAATCATGTTCGCAGCCGCTTCTTGGGCTACTTCGAGCAACCTCGTCAAGCGGCTGCTCGAGACTTCACAGCAACGGGATAGGCCGGACCCGACCCCCCTTTCAATAATAGTCTGGGCCTCGTTTTTTGGCTGGCTAATGTTGCTGCCATTCGTGGCTTGGGAGTTCTATCAGACCGGATGGACCCCGCCGTCAGATACCGCGTGGGCTGGGATAATTTTCCTCGCGGTTGTATCAACAGTCCTATCCTATGTTTGGTTCGCGCAGGGGATTGACCGGATTGGGCCGACTGCGGCCGCGACTTACGTTTTCCTCGTGCCGGTTTTCGGTATTCTCTCAGGGTGGCTTATCCTTGATGAAAAACTAGGATGGAGTCTCGTGGCCGGCTTCGTGCTCATCCTGATAGGCGTACGGATGGCGCAGTCTGAATCCATCGAATAATTCCACAAAGTTATCCCAAACCTACGGCACACACCAGAATACCACAACGCCACAACACAACAGAGAACAACACCACAACGCCACAAACCCCCCACTCCAATCGTTCCGAGTACCGCTAAAAGCATCAAAAAGCCAAGGTGCTCGCACCGGGATTTGAACCCGGGTCGAAGGCTCGAGAGGCCTTCATGATGGGCCGCTACACTATGCGAGCAGTAAAGCGGCGACCTAACATTCGTATTTCAACAGAACGCTGAAGTCTCATTCTAATCTGATTTGACCGGGATTGAAATTAACGTTCAGTTTCACAGTAGACTAAATGTGAAAAAAACATTACTGCGGGGAAGTTTCACGTTCAGTTTCAGTAGCAGTCTCAGGTCTTTCTTGATAGGCACCCTGACACTGGGGTGGTACATGCAACGATATCAAACGATGCAAAAACAAGATGCCGAGGATCGGACGGTAGTGGCCTTTTCCTCGTTGAACAGAAGTAATGACCAGCGAAATTCGGTGGCAATCAGAAGAATTGGTGCCCTCTCGCTCGTACACTCGAGCGGTTTCGCGGAGCAGGGCAGTTGGAAACCACTTGCAGCCCTGCCGCTTAACAAGTCGGAATGCGGCATGCCACCTTCGTGGCGTCACCTACACCGCAGGTCTCAGGAGGTGCTAGCTTGAGCCGGACCAAGCGTCTTCGCGAAGAAGTCAGTGTATTCCTCAGCAAAACGACGAAGGCAAATACCGTGGAAGTGTTTGACCACCTCAACGATAGGTTTGCTTGGGGCGCAACCATGAATCAAGTTGGCAACATATTGGCAAAGGACCCGCGTTTTGAGAAAGTTGGTCATGTGCGAGGTCTATTCAGGGGCGCAAGATATACGGTGTGTGAGTGGTCTTTGACAGACCGTTCATTGATAGTTGATGCAACTTCAATCCACACCAAACCCGTTGCGCCATTAGCGTGAGTGCAGGCGTAGCCCTCAAGGGCCGACGGCCTACCCGCAGACCCAATGACCGAAGCGGTAGCGGAGTCGGGCCATGGAACATGGTCGGACAAATGGGCGTTATTTCGTGGCAGCAATGTCGCAGTCGGCGCGTTGACTGTGCCGGTCGGCGCACTGATGGTAGCATCTTCATTCACCAATGCGGAATGGCTTGTCATCGGACTTCATTCGTTATGTGTGGCATTCTTCATGGGGGCGTGGAATACCTTCAACGATGTGATGGATATTGAGGCTGACACAATCAATCATCCAAACCGGCCTTTGCCGAGCGGTAGAGTTACGGAAACCGAGGCAAAAGCGATGGGCCGAGCGCTATTTCTGTTGTCAATCATCTGTCTTCTAGTCGCGATGTTCGTATCGGCGCGCAGCACCGATTATCTTGGTGATTGGATTGTATCCATCGTCATTTGGTTCGTCGCGTTCCTACTGATGTTCCACTACGAAATGGTGGTCCCAGCCTCATTCATGCTCAAGCATAAGGGAATCTGGGGTAATCTTGCGGTCTCCGTCCTTGTTGGTGTGGTGATTGTTTTCGGAGCCGCCGCTGTTGGGAAATGGGATACCCCTTTGGTATGGGTAGTGGGTGCAGCTGCCGCTTTGGCCAATGCCGCTCGCGAGATTGTCAAGGATGTTGAAGACGTTGAGGGTGATTCTGAGCGCGAGACGTTGACGATGAAAGTCGGCGCGAATAAGGCGCGCGCATACGCACAGGGATTTGTGATACTGAGTTTGATTCCACTAATGCTTCCGTATGGTTTGGAGTGGTTGCCGATGGGTTTTCTAGTCCTTCAGGTCCCCGCAATGATGGTGCTACTTACCGTGAAGCCGCGGCTATTTCGTGGCGAAGACCACGCCGCGCAGAGAAGTTTGCGACTAGGGATGGTACTCGGCTTGCTCGGATTCCTCGCCAGCGTGCTGCTACAGCCGTGGAATCCATTTCAGTAGAGGTCTTCATAGGTCTGCCAAGCGATTGGATTGCGGAACCAAGTCGTCGCCTAATCATTACGAGGCAATCTTCAAGTGAAATCCGCCTTATTCATCAAGGGGATTCTATGCACCGATGGAACCAAACTGCCGGCAAATCGGGTCTGATAGGAGGCGCGCTGGTGCTGCTGCTTATTCCCGTGAATATCTGGTTCGGTCTTGGAGGAGGGGACCCACGATCCAAATTCTACCTCTACCCATTCCTTCAGGAGATGGTGGGCATTTCATCCGGCCAGCCCGTATGGTCAGCGCTTGGAGTGTGGAGTGCACAGGATTCCGCGCTAGTCTTGTTTTCGATAATTTGGATTGGCTGGGGCTGGATGTTGGTCAAACATGACCGCCTAATCAGCCTGAAAGATCTACTAAAATTGACTGGAGAAATCAAGCGCGATGAGGAAACGAACCTCCGCATGGGAATGAAGGTAACGACTGCGGACGGTCTGATGGGCGTTATTGAGTACATCAGCCCGGAGAAGGTTCGTGTTCGTACTGGAGCTGTTTCAGTTTACATTGACAAGGCAGAACTGGAGGCGCAAGTGAGTGAAGGTGTGGCTGAAGCAGCATCTCCTTACTCAAATGACTGAGGGTTTCCCTCACCGCGAAAGTATCTGCAAAAACTAGTAGAGGTCTTCGTAGGTTTGCCAAGCGATTGGATTACAGAACCAAGTTAGCAGGGACATCTGTGCCCACATTCGGTTTTCTGCTTGGTCGAAAACTATGCTATTCTCACTGTCCATGACTGCATCTGTGACCTCGTCGCCGCGATGCGCTGGTAAGCAATGCATGAAGGCGTAGTCATCCTTTGCGTGTGCAACCAATTCCTCATTGATTTGGAATCCATCAAAGTCACCCGACTTTCCCTCAAGATGTTCCTCGCCCATGCTAACAAAGACATCTGTGTAGATGACAGTCGCGTCGGTAACTGCCTCAACCGGGTCATTGGTTGCGGTGAGGGTTGCGCCGGATGTCTCCGCAATTTTCTTTGCTCTTTCAACGATGTCACCATCCGGCTCATAGCCTACTGGAGTCGCCCATGCGCAGTCTACTCCGAGAATAGCGCAGGCTAGCATCAGATCGTGAAGCACATTATTTCCGTCGCCAACCCAAGCGACCAACTCGCCGTCAAGACTTGGGTTGCGCTCCATGATTGTCATCAGGTCTGCTGCCGCTTGACAGGGATGATGTTTGTCGCTGAGAGCGTTGATCACTGGTACCGATGATGCTGACGATAGGCTTTCCACCATATCATGTCCAAAACATCGGTAGGTGATTCCATCTAAATACCTGCATAGAACTGCTCCAGTATCTGCGATGGTTTCTGATTTTCCCATCTGGATATCACCCTTAAGCAGAGTGAGTGCTTGTCCGCCGAGTTTGTGAATACCAACTTCAAACGATACCCGTGTTCTGGTTGAGGGTTTCTCGTAAATACACCCGATTGACATCTCATCAAGTGGCTTGAAATCCTCATTTGTCTCGTCATCATGCTTGAACCGAATCGCCCATTCCAATATACTTCGCAAATCCTCAGCGATATCGTCTATAGAAAGAAGATTGGTTGTCATGACCACACCTCACCCGCGCTCATCTCCGATATCAGCGGCGAAGCCATCGCGGGTATCCGCCATGCCTCCAAATACGCTTTGGGCGAAGGTAAGAACATCGGCCAACCCTTCTTCAAGTTCACTGGAAAGTGGGATGAGACCGGGCATGATTGCAGCATTCTGCATCATTCTCAACTGCCCGATTGCGAATTCAGTTCTCTGTCCACCGGCCTCTTCGTAAAGTGCGGCTTCAAGGCTGTCAAGGTCCTCGCCCCATGACAAAACTCGCTCGAGATCATCTGGCTCAAGCAAATCCGACTTCGACAGGAAGTTGGCTGTCGGCAGGCCAAGTCGGAAGTGAACTATACTTGAAAGCAGCATTTGGGAAACGAAGCCAGACGCGGTTTGGGACAGCATCGGGTCAAATAGGAAAATTAGCGCAGCACGTCCTTGTCCGAGCACCTCCACCATGTGACTGCTTGCCTCCCTGAATGCGAACAACTCAACTTGCCCGGGCGTATCCACTATCATCAAATCGCCTGAAAGCCCGGCCAACTCTTCATGGATATCGTGTGCTTGAGCGGCGACAAGGTCTGCCGCCAAAATCTGTGCACCATTGGGCCCCAAATCGTATTCATCCATTACATCGGAAAGGGATACGAGGTCACGAACATCAAATTCCGGGTCGTAGTGCACCCTTTCCGCACCCGGGTCTAAGTTGATTGTCAAACAATCCACCTCAAGAAACCGCGACCATCGTTGGAACGTGGTCACCAATGTTGACTTGCCTGCGCCTGCTGTCCCGACCACAAAAATGACCGGGGGCGTACTCTGATCTGATACTCCCATGTAAACGGCCTCCTAAGGCTGGTTCTTCAACCCTTTGCAGCATCCTCCATACTACTAAGTGTAGCCTTACCGGTTCTCTGAACCGCAGCACTATGCGCAACAATCGTTATACCACAACCTCCAATGTCGGAGCGTCGCCATCAATAGCAATCTGGAGGCTTGAATAATGACTGACGAAAACACTGACGAAAACCCACCGATGCCACCTGGAATGCCACCTATGCCACCAGCACCACCTGGAATGGATGATGCTCCACCTGCCCCACCCGCTCCGCCGGGCTTGGATGATGCTCCACCAGCCCCACCGGGCTTGGACGATGAGCCACCCGCTCCACCAGCACCGCCAGCCCCACCGGGCTTGGATGATGAGCCACCCGCTCCACCAGCCCCACCGGGCTTGGACGATGAGCCACCCGCACCGCCAGCCCCACCGGGCTTGGACGATGAGCCACCCGCTCCACCACCACCTGCCCCACCGGGCTTGGATGATGAGCCACCCGCTCCACCACCACCTGCCCCACCGGGCTTGGATGATGAGCCACCCGCTCCACCCGCTCCACCAGCCCCACCTGACCCCTTTGACTTGCTCAGTGATTTGGGAGATGATGAAGGCGGTGACGACGACGAGGATGATGCCCCCCCACCACCACCCGCACCGCCTGACCTAGCGTTGGCGAGCGGAGAATCCGATGCAGATGATTCAGAGGATGAGGATTCCGAAGAAGATTCAGCAGCAGAGGCAGATGAAGATGCAGATGAGGCTGATGAAGACGATTCTGAAGATGAGGAAGATGCACTACCTGTTCCATTAGACCTGCTTGGACCGTCTGATGATGAGGACGCTGGTGAGGAAGAACCCGTAGAGGAGGAAGTGTATGTTGAACCACCTTCAAAAAGAGAGGGTGGAAATATCCGAGTCGCGGGCGACGTTGATGGGATACCCGGAGACAAGTTATATGGAACTCTTACCGAAGCAGAGGAATCTGTTCTCAATGCCGATGGAACCGTCGTCAAGCAAGACGTGTTCGGCACGATGAGGCTACACAATCCGTCGGTAAAAGACCGCTTGTGGGACATTGACATTACCCTACACGGTATTGACCACACTGACCTAGACTCTACCGATGTTCCGTTCAACGAGTTGGACGCAGATGGTGAGCACAATGTTGAATACGGCGTCTCTGGACCTAGAATGCTAGTTCTGCGCGAACGGATTGACACTAATCCAAGTCGTAGTCAAGAACGAAGCACATCGGTTGTTCGAGATGGCGATGCTCACGAAATAAGTCTTGAATTGGAAGTTGAAAATGTTGGCCCAGTCAATATCTCAGAAGTTGTGGTAACTCGGAGTTTTCCAGTACAGATTTCGGTCGGAGAAGGAGATGGCTTTGACATGCAGGGTGACACCTTAACATGGAATGTTGGCAAAATCGCTCCGGGTGAGAAGCAGACCCTATCTGTTCCAACCTCGGTGACAGCAGAGGAGATTGATACCATTGAGGCTGGTGTCGCTTCCGCCACCTACGAAGCCAATGCAACCCTATCCGGGCTATCCTTCCATGAGATAGCGGCAAATTGCCGAGGATTTTCCTACATGGTAGTTGATGAGGATGAGAGGCCGGATAATTGGCGATGTCAAGCGGTGTTTGAGAACCGCTCGTCCTTCACGGTGGATTTAACCAAATTGTCGGTTCAATTGACTGGTGAAAGCGACCCCCTATTCGACATTTCCAATGTTGAAGATGATGTTCTACCAGACGGTCGTTGGGAAAGTGGGGTTGAGGTCGTTCACTCCACAGAAAAGCCGACGTTCAGTCAAGAGTTGCTATACACGGTGATTCCACGATGTTCAGAGGCTACCTCAGGCGCATTGACTCTTGAGCCACACGTCATTGAGATTCTTGAGGCTGAAGTCAGCAAAAGTTACTCAAAAGATGTGTTGCGCTCCTACGTCAGTACTGATTTGGAAGTAGTAATGGAGATTGAAAACTCCGGTTCCGCCAACATCAACCTGCTGAGGATTACCGATGATATTCCGGGTGTGTTCAGCGCACCCACCGCTGACTCGGTGAAAGCCGCAATAGATGGCAATGAGTTGATTCGAGACCAATACCGAATTGAGATGAAAGAGGGAATCACCCTTGAAGAAAACCGAGTCTCGCCGGATGGTCCTGGCCATACGATGTTGCTGACAATCGGCACCAAGGGACCGATTGGACTTGCTCCGGGCCGGAAATTAACCATCTCTTACCCGCTGAATGCGCCCGACCCCTCGCCCGATAACGATGTGGTAGCCGCTCCTGCGCGGATTGATTTCAGTGCTGAGAGATTCGGACCTGTCGCTACCCGCGGCTTGCAGTCTGCTCCGGCGGTGCGAGTTAGCCACCGACGAAGGAAGTTCGACACCGGCAAGGAAGTATTCCCTGCTGGCGGTGCTGGCAAGTACGAAGTGATGATTATGTTCAACAACAGGTCTGACTCGGCATTACAGGACCTCGCAATTCATGATGTGATTCCCGGTGCCTTTGAAGTTGAGTCATGGGAAATTCGGACTAGTGAAGGCGGGACAAGAGACGCCAAGACTTCCGAAGACAAGACCAAAGATGGCAAGAAGATGACTTGGACCATTGGCACGATTGCCAAGGGTGAGCGCATCGAGGTATTGTACCAAATCAAGGGCGACCCGTCTGCAGAATTCACTGTTGGCGACACTCAAGAGGTTCATGGGGCAACATTCGGCGACGAGGTTGACGATGTAGAGGGTCCCGGAATGGTTCCCACCGAAGTTGCAGCACCCACCGAAGAAGAATCGGAAGAAGAGGAAGAAGTTGCAGAGGAGGCAGCCGACGACGAATCAGACGAATCAGACGAGTCCGACGACGGCGATGACGCGGACGATGCAGAAGAAGATTCGGGCGAAGACAGCGATGACGCTGACGACGCTGACGACGCTGACGACGCTGACGA
>Ga0066376_10001443_pt1 | contig 23076 bp, 23 predicted proteins | sample Knorr_S15_td_Bot_FD_77009 | JGI IMG/M metagenome (GOLD analysis project Ga0066376, IMG submission 77009) | Marine microbial communities from Southern Atlantic Ocean transect - Knorr_S15_td_Bottom_ad_5009_LV_A | ecosystem: Environmental > Aquatic > Marine > Oceanic | place: Southern Atlantic...
GTTGTGCCGCCGTCATCACCGCCGCGTCCACGAGGACGGCTGGAAGATTTGTAGCGACAAGAACGGCCAGGTCGTCTTCTTCACCCCGCGCGGGAAGGCGTTGGGTCAGGTACCGACGGCGGGTCAGGTGTGCAGAGCAGGCGAGGTGCCGATGGCGGGTCAACAGCTGAGATCAGCCGAGGCGCTGATCGCGAGTGAAGTCGCGTCGGCCGCATCAGTCGCCTTCGGCGCCGCCGTGTCACCGGCCGACGCTGGAGGGCGCTCGACCGGGGCTGGAGGGTCGGCTACCTGGGCAGCCCAACGTTGGAGGCACGATCGCGATGTCCCGTGGTCCGTCGAGGCGGCGGCGTGGGAGGCGCTGGACCCGCGGGATGAGGACGACGACGAGGCCGCGTAGCGTCGGCGACTTCTATCCAGGCGCGCTAGGAAGGAGGCGCTGCGAACAGGATATCGTACTTCGCCCGAAGCAGTTCCGCGTGATCCTCCAGCTCGTTTCTGACGATGCCGGCGTTCTGTGCCGAGTTGGCCAGCGCGGCCAAAGCGGCCTGCGCGATGCGGTCGGGGCCTAGGCCGTAGCTGAACCCGAGGGCCGACGTCCATCGGTACATCAAGTCCTCCCAATCCCGTATGAGCTCGACCCGTTCACCGTCGGTGATCGACAGCCCGCGACGCTGAGCCTCTTCGATCGCTTCAGATCGGCGAGCCGGCTCTTCACCTCCGGCGTTCTCATCCAGCCATGTCGTCAAAACCGCGTTGGGGTCCTCGATGCGGTCGGCGATGTCGCGCACGATCACGCTACGCCCCTCCTGGAACGGCACGACCTGACGAGCGTCCAGCCGAAGGATGTGGAAGCCGTACTGGGTCTCTGTCACGGGACTGATGTCACCAGGCTCCAATGCCAAGGCGGCGGCCCAGAACTCCGGCACCCACGAGCCGTCTCGTCCGGGCACTAGCAGTCCCTGGCGGCCCTCGGCACCCGGTTCTTCAGAGAGCTGTGCGGCGGTCTCGGCGAAGTCCGCACCGCTGCCGAGCAGCTCCATGGCCCTACCCGCTTTCGCCTCAGCTTCACTGCGGTGAGCCGCGTCGCGCCAGCGCTCACTGAAGAAGAGGATATGGCGGACGGTCAACTCCCACTCCGGGTCGAAGAGGTACTGAGCCTCCAAGACCGCGTCGTCCACGTCGTTCTTCTCGAGGGTCAGCTCGGCGGCGAGAATGTCTATGAGCCGGTCATTTTCCCGTTCGGTGATGAGCGGGGCACCGAGTTCTCGCGTGGCAGAGTCGGCGACGGCCAGGGCGAACGCCGTGAGTTGCGCGAGGGACTCGCGGCGGGCGTCGGAGAGCCCGAGGAGTTGATCCTCGGTATACGAGACCGGACCGACGGTTATGGCCGATGGTGCGTCGCTGCCGCAAGCGGCGAGAAGTGCGGCGCAGGCGAGAAGTGCACCGCGGAGGCGGAGTCCTCGATACCAGTTCTTCACCAGATCGTCATCGACGCTTCGAACAGCGCGGTCAGGTCGGCCGCGTCTGCTGGCCGGGGGGAGAGCTTTGTCACCCGGTGCTGCGGGAGCGTTCCCTCGACCAACGCGGGGATGTCGGCGGCGGTATACCCGACCGCACTCAAGCCGTTTGGCAAATGCAGCAAACGCATGAAGTGGATGACCCGCTCAGCCAGGACCTCACCGGCGTCCTCGGGAGCAGCGCCGGAAATGTCGGCACCGAGGGCGGCGGCGGCGGTGAGGTGTCGAGCGGGCGAAGAGGGCGCCGTGAAGCGCGCGACCGCCGGCGTGTTCAGAATCACCGAGATCCCATGCGGCACCATCGGGTGATCCACGTCGTAACCAGGTGGTGTGTACCCCCGCACCATGCCCGCGACCGGATAGGACATGCCGTGGGGGAGGTGCACGCCCGCGTTCCCGAAGCCGATCCCGGCCAGCGCCGCGGCGAGGAGCATTTTCTCGCGAGCTTCGACGTCCGTCGTGTCCGCGACAGCGCGTGGCAGGTACTCGGCCATGAGTTCGAGCGCGGTGAGCGACCAGATGTCACTGATCGGGTTCGAGCCCTGATAGGCCGGTCGCTCCAGCGGGCTTGCCGGCATCGGGCGCTCGGTGAACGGCATCGCCGTGTACGATTCCAGCGCGTGGCTCAGGACGTCCAGCCCGCTCGACGCGGCGACCGCGGGCGGGAGTGACGCGGTGTTGTCAGAGTCGACGATGCCGAGTGTCGGCTTCAGGTACCGGTGGGCGATTCCGGTCTTCGCATGCTGCTCGACGTAGTCGAAGATCGCGACGCCTGTCGTCTCGCTCCCCGTGCCGGCGGTCGTCGGGACCGCGATGAGCGGCTTTAGCGGACCCGGGACAGGCACGCCCTTTCCGATGGGTGCGTTGACGTAGTCGAAGAAGTCGGCCGGGTAGGTGGAATACAGGTTGGCGGCCTTGGCGGTGTCTATCGCGCTTCCCCCCCCCACCGCGACCACCGAGTCGAAGCCTCCGTCGATGGCGAACTCTGCGGCCGCTCGAAAGCTCGAGTCGGTCGGCTCGACCGTGACTCCATCGAAGACCTCGAAGCCGACCCCGTTCTCCTTCAGAGATGCCAGGACGGTCTCACCCACCGGAAGGGAGAGGAGGGCCGGATCGATCACGACCATCGTCTTGCTCACCCCCATCGCGTCCAGATCCATGCCGACTTCGCGAGTGATCCCGCGCCCGAAGCGAATGTTCGACGCGGCCATCTGGAATGCGGTGTCGTGTTGCATCGAGGCGTGGGTTGGCGGTGTGGGTTGGGTGGACGTGTCTCTGAACGAGGCTCTGAACGTGGCTCTGGCTCGCCACGTGTGCCAGGTTGGCCCACTCGGTGGGGCGCATGGCTGTACGGCCTTGCCTGGTGGGAGGAGAAAACTCGGGAGATCCCGATGGCTGAGCTGACAGGAAAGGTGGCGCTGGTGACGGGCGGGACCAGAGGCATCGGGGCGGCGACCGCTCAGGTGCTAGCGGCTGCCGGGGCGCGCGTCGTCGTCACCCATCGGGACAGTGCGATTGGCGCCGCTGAGACGGTGCAGAGTCTCGCTGGCGACGGCCACCGGGCCATCCAGGCGTCCGCGGAGGACACGGCCGCTTTGTCCGCTGCCGCCGCGTCGGTCGCTGAGGTCGAGGGCCGGCTGGACATCCTAGTGAACAACGCAGCCAGAACGAGGGTCGTGCCGCACTATGACCTGGATGCATTGGACGACGAGTTGTTCGACATGGTCATGCGTACCAACGTGCGCGGAGCCTTCGCCACCGTGCGCGCGTTTCGATCCCTCTTGGCTGAGGGAGAGGGAGGCCTGGTCGTCAACATATCCTCACTGGCGGCGCGCATGGCCAATGGGAGCAACGTCGCGTACTGCGCGTCGAAGGCGGCGATGGACAATATGACGCTCTCGCTCGCCCGTGCGCTCGCGCCCCAGATCCGGGTCGTGTCGGTGGCGCCTGGGCTGGTAGACACCGAGCTGACGAGGGCATGGGCTCCGGAGGTACGCCAGAAGACGATCGACGACACGCCGATGGGACGCTTGGTGAGCCCAGACGACGTCGGGCGAGCGGTATTGGCCGTCGCTACGGGTCTCCCGATGACCACCGGGGCCATCGTCCCCGTCGACGGTGGACATCCGCTCGGCCCACGGCGGCACACGTGATCCGCCGGGGCCTGTACCTCGCCGGGATTATCACGCTTTGCGCGCCTTCAGCCGGGGCCCAGGAGGCTATGTGGCCCACGACGACGTGGGCCCGATCCACCCCCGCCCGGCAGGGACTCGATGCCGCTCCGCTCGAGGAGCTGCACCGCGCCGTTCAGAGCGGCCGATACGGCAACACGGACCGGCTCGTGGTGATCCGTCACGGCTACGTCGTCGTCGATCACGACTACGGGCTCGACTACCGTGAGATCTCGCGGGGATACCGCGGCCCCTTGGGATGCGGCTACGAGGCCTGCGACGCCTCGTGGATGCACGACTTCAACTACTACCATCCGGACTACCACCCCTATTACCAGGGACGCTCCGTTCACAGCCTTCAGTCGGTTACGAAGTCGATCTCGGCTACGACGCTCGGAGTCGTGATTCAGAACGGCGCGCTAGCAGGGCTCGACGCACCGCTGCTGTCCTTCTTCGGTGACTACGATCTGTCCTCGATCGATCCGAGGCTCCGGGCGGCGACGCTGCGAGACCTCCTCACGATGCGCTCGGGCATCGAGTGGCACGAGTCTGATCGGCCGCTCGACGCGAGCAACACGACGATCCAGCTCGAAAGAAGCGAAGACTGGATTCAGTTCACGCTAGATCAACCGATGGACACGGACCCAGGCGAGAAGTGGGCGTATAACTCCGGTGGGTCCCAGCTGATGTCGGGTATCGTGCGTGAGGTGACGGGCGAGCACATGGACGCCTATGCGCAGCGGCACCTGTTCGCCCCGTTGGGCATCGAGGACTTCTACTGGAAGAAGACGCCGAGAGGGTACCCGGATGCTCTGGGCGGCCTGTACCTCGAAGCGCTCGATCTGGCCAAGATCGGCTACCTGTATCTGAACGACGGTGTTTGGGCCGGCCGGCGGATCCTGCCACCAGGGTGGGTCGACCAGGCGACGCAGCGGCATGTGGCTGCCGTGAATCAGGCCGGGTGGGGCTACGGCTATCAGTGGTGGCGGCCGGACAGAGGGGGAGTCGACGTATGGGCCGGGTTGGGCTTCGGGGGATAAGCGCTGCTGGTGATCCCGGAGCTGGACATCGTTGCCGTTGCGAACGCGTGGAACGTCTTCGGCGGGGGTGCGAATGTCCTCGTGCCGTTCATCGACGCGCTGATCGCGTCGGCGGGTGGATAGCTGTCCTCAACGGTGAGCATCCTCGACCTCGGCCTACGCGGGGAACCGCAGTATCTGCGCAGGGGTTGGACCCCCGACCGTCAGACCCCTACCGTTCGTCCGTGATTCTCTACCCGCTCCTTCAAGTCGAGCCGCCAGGCGGCCTCACTGAGTCTCTCGCAGAGAGCCCGCTGCTGGCGCTGGGCGCCATGTTCGTGGCGGGCGTGCTGACGAGCCTCACGCCGTGCGTTTACCCGATGATCCCGATCACATCTGCCGTGATCGCGGGGACCGCGCGAGAGGACCAGCCGAAGTCGCGCACCGTCGGGCTGACGCTCACCTATGCAGTCGGGCTCGCGCTCCTGTACGCGACCCTAGGCGCCCTCGCGGGACTCAGTGGTCAGCTGTTCGGAACCGTAAGCGCGAGCCCTTGGACGCGCATTGCGATCGGCAACCTCCTCGTCCTCTTCGCCCTCACCATGCTGGACGTCCTTCCGGTCCCCGTGCCCAGGCGGCTCTTGGAATACGCGAGCCGGAGCGAGGGCGGCTCCTACGGGGCGGTGTTCGGCATGGGCGCGATGTCCGGTGTCGTGGCGGCCCCCTGTGGTGCACCCGCCTTCGCCGTCGTTCTTACGTGGGTCGCGGCCACAGGCGCCGGACTCATGGGCTTCGTCTATCTGTTCGTCTTCTCGCTCGGCATGACGTCGCTCCTCGTCGGCGTGGGGCTCTTCTCGGGAACTCTGGCGCTTCTGCCGCGTTCGGGTGCATGGATGGTGTGGATGAAACGCGGCGCGGCTGTCATCATGATGGGGATGGCGGAGTACTACTTCGTGTTGGCCGGCTACAACCTCTAGAGGTTCTTATGAGAGCAAAGGTCCTTCTGACGCTGGCGATGGCGTCCGTGCTTTGTGCACCGACCGTCGTGAAAGCGCAGACCGGGGGCGAAGGCTCGGTATCCCTTGCGATCGGGACGATGGCTCCCGGCGCAGAGCTCGAAGATCTGGACGGCAACGCGGTCAACCTGAGCGACTATGTGAAGGGCAAGCCCGCACTGATCGAGTTCTGGGCCACGTGGTGCGAGCAGTGTGAGGCCTTGCAGCCGCAGCTCGACCGGATCCAGATCGAATACGGGGATGAGCTGAACGTCATAGCGGTGGCGGTGGGCGTCGCCCAAAGCGTCCGCAGGGTGAGGCGGCACATCGAGGGGCACGATCCCGGTTACCCGTACCTCTGGGACGCGAGGGGTGCGGCCGTACGCGCATACAACGCGACCACGACTGCGATCGTCGTCATGCTCGATGCCGACGGGCACGTCGCGTACACGGGCGTCGGGGCGGCGCAGGATCTCGTCGGGGCGGTAGAGCGTCTGTTGGGCACGTAACGACCGACACCCCGAGAAGACGAGGGCCCGACGCGGACGAATCCGCGCCGGGCCCTTTTTTCGTCCAGCCGCCTGTGCGGCTAGTTGCCTTCCGGATCCGGGGTTACCCGGTCGATGACCTCGGCCAAGTGCTCATAGGCCGTGGGGTCATTCTGGTTGAAGCTCTCGACGACATCCGCGATCCGGCCGTCAGGCCCGACCACGATCACCGCTCGGCTATCAACCATGTTGTTCCCTCGCAGACCGCCACCGAACGCCGCGTATGTGGCGCCGTCGTTCGATGCGTCGCTGGCGAACAAGAACGGGAAGTCCGCGTCCTTGAGCCACGACCCCAGATCATCCTGGGAGTCATTCGAAATCCCAATGAGGGTGACGTTCTGTCCTGCGTTGAAAAGGCTGGCGTACTGATCACGGTACGCTGTCATTTGAATCGTTCAGCCAGGGGTCCTGACGCGAAAGAAAAACGCGAGGACGACGGTCTCGCCACGATAGTCGCTCAGCCGGACTGGATCCTGGAGTACCCCATATCGGGTCGCTCCCGGAAGTGCGAAGTCCGGAGCCATCTCGCCAACGGCGATTAGGTTGGCACCCTGAGCGCTGGCGTCGGCCGGCGCACCTAGCGCGATCACTCCCGCGAGAAGACCAAGCGCGATCAATTTGCGCATCTTTGTCCCTCTCCTGAGTGTGCGGCATGGTCGAGCGGCAATATCGGTCGGGGTCGCGATACGTGCCACCCCCGGTTGACTGGATTCACCGTTGAGCGTGAATTGCCGCCATGTCGAGCCCAAACCGGTTGAAAGATTTGTCACTGAACCCCATCGCGCCGGTCGGCCCGTGAAACTCACGGGCGGAGCCATCCTCACCCGAGCGTTGGAAGATGCGGGCATCGAACTCGCGTTCGGCATTCCGGGCACGCACAACATCGAGCTGTACGACGCGCTCTTCGAGTCCAAGACGGTACGCATCGTGCTGGTCACCGACGAACAGAGCGCGTCGTTCATGGCCGACGGTGCGTGGAGGTCGTCCGGTCGAATGGCGTGTGTGAACCTCGTCCCCGGGGCGGGACTGACACATGCGATGTCGGGGATAGCCGAGGCGTTTCTCGATCACGTGCCGATGCTCGTCCTCGGGTGTGGCATCAGGCGGGACACGCAGCGGGCGTTTCAACTGCACGACGTCGACCAGGAGGCGCTCGCGCGCCCGGTGGTGAAGGGCACCTACCGCCCGGAGGCGGGGGACGACCTCTACGGCACGATCCGCAAAGCATGTGACTTGGCGCAGCGTGGCGCGCCGGGTCCGGTGTTCGTCGAGGTGCCGATGAACCTCTACCTCTTCAAGCACGAGGTGGATCTCGACACGGAAGCGGCAGAGGCCGCGTGGGCATCCACCGCGGATCACGCGCCCGCTCCCGACTCCATTCGCGCCGCGGCGGAGCTGATCGCGGGTGCGAAGCGTCCGCTCATGTACGTCGGCGCCGGGGCGGTCGGTGCCCTCGACGAGGTCCTCCGGCTGGCTGAGCTCCTGGACGCTCCCGTCTCGACCACGTTTCAGGGCAAGGGCGTGTTTCCAGAGGATCACGCGCTCTCCCTGTGGCCTGGCTACGGCCAGACGGCTCCCAGCTTCGTCAGAAAGATCGCTGAAGACTGCGATCTCACGATCGCGGTGGGGTGTCGATTCAGTGAAGTGGGTACCGGTAGCTATGCATTAGAGCCCCAAGGACCACTGATTCACATCGATATCGATCCGGATGCGCTGGGGCGGAACTACCAGACGGCGGTTGCGATCGCTGCAGACGCGAAACTGGCGTTGCGCGAGTTGATCCAAGCGACCGGCGACGAGCATCGGCCGTATGATGAGGCCCGACGTGAGCGGATCCGTCGGGGGCACGCCGAGGTCTGGGAGGAGTGGCTCGCCTATGTGGGGGCCGAGAGGGTCACCCCGGCCCACCTCTTGAGGACCGCACAGCGCGTCTTCGGGCCAGGCACCATCTACACGACCGACAGCGGGAACGGGACCTTCCTAGCCATGGAGTGTCTCCGCCTCGATCGACCCCGAAAGTACCTCGCGCCGGTGGACTTCTCATGCATGGGGTACTCGGTACCCTCGGCGCTGGGGGCGAAGCTCGCCAGCCCTGAGCACCCGGTCGTGGCTCTGGCCGGGGACGGTGCCTTTCTCATGACCGGTCTCGAGATGCTGACGGCCGTGCAGGAGGGGATCGGAGCCGTGATCATCGTCCTCCGGGATCGTGAGCTGGCTCAGATCGCGCAGATCCAGAGCACCGCGCTGAATCGGAAAGTGGCGAGCGCGGTCCACGAGTACGAGCTTCGGCACTTCGCGGCGGCCGTACACGTCGACTACCTGCACCTCGAGATCGACGGCGACGTGGAGGACACGCTGCGTCAGGCCCAGGAGATAACGCTGCAGGGCCGCCCGGTCTTGGTCGAGGTCGAGATCGACTACAGTCGCAGGACCTTCTTCACGAAAGGGGTCCTGAAGGCCAACCTCCATCGCCTCCCCTTCAAGGATCGGATGCGCTTCATCGGGAGAGCGGTATACAGGAAGCTGACGGAGTGAAAAAACTCAGCGGTGGGGTCGGATGCGTCTATGCTGTGCTGCTGCTGTGCGTAGGCGCCTGCGCCGACGTGAGCGAGGGGCCTACGTTCGAGGTCGTCGACAGCGCGGGCGTAGCGCTTGCTCTCTCTCGCGAACCCGATTGGGCGGATGGATCCGAGTGGAGCCTCCCCGTCGAGCCGGTCCTCGAGCTCGGCGCTCAAACGGGGCCCGTCGATGTGCTCTTCAGCGAGGTCGTCGGCGCCGCGCGGCTCAGCGACCGATCGATCGTCGTTTGCAACGCCGCCGACCGTACGCTGCGTTACTACGGTCCCGAGGGCGTCCACCTCTACTCGAGTGCAGGTCAGGGCGACGGGCCCGATGAGCTGCGCCGCATGGCGCGCTGCTTCCACCGGGCAGGGGAGATCTGGGTGTACCAGGCTCCGGCCCTGCCGATCAAGATCTTCGACGAGCGCGGAGCGCTACTCAGGACGGTCTCTATCCCTCGCCCCGGTGGGCGTGTCGCTCAACTCATCGACGTAGCAGATGATGGATCGATGCTTCTCCGGCAAGACGCACGACGCCAGACGCTGGAGCCCGGTGCATCGCCGCTACGAACGACGATCATGCGCACGGCTCCCGACGGTGGCGCCGCTCTCGACACCGTGGGGACCTTCGATGGGGGGCTGTGGGTGCGCGGGGACGTGGTGACGTTCCCCGCCGCGTTTTCGCCGACGCTCGCGGCGGCCTTCGTGGGCAAGTCTATCGTCGTCTCGTGGCCGGAGATCTCAGATCTCATGGTGATCGATTCTGTCGGGGACGTCGTGCGTCGCGTTCGGACCACAACCGAGCCGCTCGCCGTCTCGGCCGCCGACAGGCGCGCGTTCGAGGACCGCGTCCTCAACGGCCCCATGCCGGCGGGCGATACTCCCTATCAGGACGAGGGGATTCGCCGCCAGATCGTCGGGATGATGGTGTACCCCGATGTCTTCCCGGTTCATTACCGGATGCTGATATCGATCGACGGGTTGGTCTGGCTCGAGCGCGGCGACGCTCCGCGTGACCCGCTCCCGCAGGTTGCCGACGTGTACCCAGCCCCGACGACGTGGGACGTCTTCGACAGTGAAGGGCGGTGGCTCGGCGGCGTGGCGCTACCCGCTCGCTTCGACCCGCTCGAGATCGCCGGTGCCCACGTGCTGGGTGTGCACCACGACGAACTCGGCGTCGAACGGCTGCGGCTCTATGACCTGACCAAGCCGGTCCGCTAGAAGACCGTCGTCGGCATCGTCAGCAGCTGGGCGTAGAGATCGATCGCGTACCACAGGTTCGCGATCCGCAGGTTCTCGTCTGGCGCGTGCTGATTGTTGTCGTGGTTCGCGATAGGAACCACGATCGCGGGCTTGCCGAGCTGCTCCGTAAACGGGGTCAACGGGAGCGTCCCGCCCATGCCGGGCGCGACCACCAACGAGCCGGGCCCGAACGCCCGGTCCGCCGCGGCGCGCGCCGCAGCCATGATGCTCTGAGCGAACGGATTCGCCATCGACGTCCGTGCGGCGCGCGATCCCCCGCCGCCTGTGACCTTGGCGATGAGCGGGTAGCGGAGACGGGTCTCCATGTCGGGGTCCTCCGCGACGACGTGAAAGCCTTGCGCCTCGATGTGGTCGACGATGAGCTGGCGCAGATGCGCCGGGTCGTTCCCCAGAACCAGCCGAATGCCGAGCGCGGCGATGGCGGTATTGGGGATCACGTTCCGGGCGAGTGCCCCGGTATTCCCGCTGGTGATCCCTCGGACGTTCAGCGCCGGGACCATCAGGCGTTCGGGCAGGGACTCGCTCTCGACTTCGGTGCGGACGATGCCCAGCTCTCTCTTGAGCTCTCCGTCCCAGTCGGGCATCGCGGCCAACGCGGCTCGTTCCTCATCGCCGATCGGCTCCACGGTGTCGTACCAACCTTCGACGAGCACGTTGCCGTCCGCGTCCTTCATGGAGGTCAGGAGCCGCGCGAGGATGTTGCCCGTATCCGGCGCCCAGTTTCCGTAGTGGCCCGAATGCAGGTTCCGGGTCGCTCCGTACACGGTGACTTCCATGCCCATCGACCCGCGCACACCAAATGTGATTTGCGGCCGGCCGCTGGGATGCGCGGGTCCGTCGAAGAAGAGCCAGATGTCGATGTCCTCGACGTCGGCTCGGTACGTGTCCATGAACCGCGACATGTTCCTGGACCCGGCCTCTTCCTCTCCGTCGAAGAAGAAGATCAGGTTCGACGTAGGCGTGACGTCGCCCTCCTGGAAGGCGCGCAGTACCGGGAGGATCGCCGCGATGGGCGCCTTGTCGTCCCCCGCCGAGCGTGCGTAGAGCCTCCATTCCGGGTCCACGGCATCGCCGGGGTCGGGCATCGGGATCGGCTCACCGCCGGCGAGCATCGACGCCGAATACAGCGTGGGCTCGAAGGGTGCGTGCGTCCAGTTGGACGGGTCGACCGCTTGGCCGTCGTAGTGCACGTAGATGCCCAAGGTTCGTGACGCTCCGGGGACGTCGAGGCGGCCGTACACGATGGGCGGCACTCCTTCGAGCGTGAGCAGCTTGGAATCGACGCCGACCATGGTCAGCTCGTTGCGGATGTACTCAGCCACCCGCGCAATGTCGTCCAGATCTCTCGCGCGGTTCGGATACGAGAGAAGCTCCGCGAAGTCGTGTAGGATCTCGACTTCATGGGCCTCGCGGTATGCACGCGCGACGTCGCCGCCGGACTGGGCCAGGAGAGGCGCGGGGAGGCATGTGGCCATCGAGGCCACGGCGATCACGGCGGTACCCACAGCCTTCAGACCCTTACGACGCACGTCCTTCATCGCCCTTCCTTGGATGCTGGATTGGAAGGTCAAGGATCCGACGACTGGGGTGGACAGCGCAAGTCGGCTAGGCGGGCGGCCCGCTGAGGACCCCGCTCACTCCTCAACTATCAGCTACCAGGGGCAAGTCTCTCGGAGGGAAGCGGCTGCCTCCATAAGCCCTGAGAGGTCGAACTGCGCCGTCAGGTCTCGTCCGTTGCTCGCCTCTCCACCGACCACCAGGGCCCGGTCCGCAACCAACGAGCAGATCAGGCGCCTGGGATCGCCCCGGAAGGTTACGGTCCGCCCGTCGTTATCCAGCTCCCAGCGTTGCGGCTGTGCACGGCCGCTCCCAACGCGCACCAGGAGGTTGTCGGATCGAAGCCCAGTCGGCCAAATCACGGCCACAGCCAACTGGCTCGGAGTCCCCTGACACCGCAACTCAAGCGTGGCTCCAGAGGCATCGGAGATGCTCACCGAGATAACCCGGGCGTCGCTGAACGGGTCGCGCTCGTCGCTCACGGTCCAGCCGGCAATGGCAGGGCGGGCCGGCGGGTCGATCCCCCCTGCTCCGGCACCGCCGGCGGGCTGCGTGGAGTCATCAGGTTCGGCGGCGCCGGGTCCATCCGCGATCCTACCCACCGCCGTTTCCTCCTCGCCGGTGGTCCCGTCGGCGGCGCGCTCGACCGGATTCTGAATTGAGCCGTCCGGATCGTCGTCGGCGTCCTCGGTCCGGCCGGCCACGAAGAGGCTGAGGCCGACGAAGGCCACCAGGGAGGCGATCACGCCGACCGAGACCGCGCGACGGTCCACACGGCGCAGTCCCGTCTTCGGCGGCGGGAGCAGGTGCGCCGGAGGTGAGACTTCTTCACCCTCGCGATGAATCGCCCAGATCTGGACGGACGTGGGCAGGCCCTTGAGGGTGTGTGTTCCCAGAGATTTCGCGACGTACTCCGGGCGGTTCCGAAACTGCTGGTAGACCGCGTCGGTGACGGCGACCTGGCCGGCCTGCGCGACCTGCTCCACGCGGGACGCCGTGTTGACGCCATCCCCGTAGATGTCCCCGTCGACTGCTTCGACGACTTCGCCTACATGCACGCCGATCCGTATGGAGACCCCGAGGCTCTCGAGAGTCTCTGAGGAATGGAACGCCTGCTGGAGCGCGAGCGCCGACCTCAACGCGCTGTCCGCGCTGTCGAAGACCGTGAGCACGGCATCGCCCAGGTACTTGACGACTCGGCCGTCCTCGGCGTCCACCGCCTCGTTGGCCAGACGCTGCAGCTCGTCTACCACCGTGAGCGCGGCGTCTTCGTCCTTGGCGGTGAGGGCGGTGTACCCGACGATGTCGACGAACCAGACCGCGGCGAGGCGCCGCTTTCGTCGAGCCTGAGTGGTCACGGCACTCCCCCCGATGCGGTGCTGCCCTGGACCCTTCTCCTCAACCGGCGCCGCCGGTTTCGACGGCGGTTCTTTTCGGGGTGCCGGAGTCGGATCCGATCGTCCAATCGGTGGAGCGTAGGGGGCCGAATCGGACAATGGGACGGTTGCTGCTGACTCTGGATCTGACGTAGGGGCATCTGGCGGGCCCGTACCGCCGAGCGGCAGAGTCTCCAAATCGACCCCGCCCGCCCGCGGCGGCATCTGTGACGAGTCCATCAGTAGGGTTGCGGGCTCCTCATCGACCCCCCCCGAAACGCCGAGAACCGCCCGACTGAAATCGGCGGCCGTCGGGTATCGGTCCTCACGACGTCGCGCCAAGGCCCGGTCGAGCACCGCTTGCACTTCACTCGTCAGGTCACCTTCCGGCCACACGTCCGTGAGCTTGTTCGGCTCGCCGGTAATGCGCTGCAGCAGTGCCTCCTGAGTCGACTTCCCCCCGAACGGTAGGCCCCCGGTCAGCATCCGGAAGAAGACCAGGCCGAGCGCGTAGAGGTCGCTTCGGCCATCGAGCGGGTCGGTCGACGCTTGCTCCGGGCTCATGTAGTCCGGCGTACCGATCATGAACCCCGTCTTGGTATTTCGCACCGACGACGGCCGTGTTCTCAAGCTCAAGAACCATGACCTGCTCGGGACCCGCGTGCGCGCGTCGGCCGACGAACTCGGCTTCAAGGTGGAGGTGCGGAAGGGCAAGAAGAAGGAGTGGTTCGAGGGAGACCAAGCACGCCGGGCGATCGATCAAATCTTGCCCAGGATGAACGCGATGGGCGGCAAGCCGGAGACGGTGCGTCATGCCGTGGAGGACATCGAATCGCACGGCCATCCGCACGACTTCCTCGAGGCCGTGGTGCAGGGGGACCGCTTCCGCGACAAGAAGGGAATCCCGGGCTACATCAACAAGATGCCGAAGCCCACGAAGCTGGCCCTCGAGATGGCGCTCCACGAGGAGCAGGAGCGCCGAGCGCTCGAGGGCGAGCTTTGGCGACTCGAACGCGCCTGGGAGGAGGCGGAGGAGATCGCCGCGATCTCGGACAACCTGTTCCTGCCCGACGGCACGGCAGACTTCGTGGCAAAGCACGCCCCGGCGTCCGATTCCGACGCCCTTCCGGCAGGGCGCGACAGCGACGCCTAGCTGCGGCCCTCAGAGCGTGTTGGTGATCGGCTCCGTGAGCTCATCCGGCACGAAGTCCCGAATGTTCACATAGATGAACAGGGCATAGACCAGCACCGCAATCACGAGCACGATCACCGTGGTCTTCAGGTCGAAGCGCTTGCCGCGCATCCACTTGAGCACCGGACTAGTGTCCTGTAGGGGCCATCAGCGATCCTCGGTCGCCGTTCTCGGGCTGTTCTTCAGGAGCGCGTTGAAGAGCAGCTTGAACGTGCCGTGCGTCTGACCCCGATGCTGGACCCGGAAGCCGTACATCAGAATCCGGCCGCTGCCGTACTCGACGTCCAGAATGGCGCCCTTGCCGGCGATGAGATCGGCGCCCACGAGTGCGCCGCTCATGAGCAGTCGATCGGGATCTGTGGCCCAGCTCCCGACCGCACGCACGCGCCCGGCGTTGCCCCCGAAGTCGGTGGGCTCATAGGCCCGCCCGCCGGCCCACTTCCCGGCGACTTCATCGGGGCTCCCCGCGGTGAGGGGGTGCTCCTCGTCGAGCTCGATGCGGAGGAGACCCGACGGCAGGAAGAGATCGGAATTGCTGACACCGCTCAGCGCGTTCCGCACGGGTACGTCGAAGTGCTCGATGACCAAAGCGTCAGCTCCTTCCAGCGTGACGAGCGTTCCACCGCCCTCGACGAAGGCCTTCAGGTTCTCGACCCCTTCGTCACCGATCCCGCCTCGAAAGCCAGGAGGCGCGTCTTCTTCGCTCGCGCCCTCGATGAGTCGGCTGAGGGAGATCTCGGCGGGCATGATGATGACGTCGAAACGCTCTGAGAGATCACCCTCCCGGACATCCTCGTTCATCAACGTCTGGTACGCGTAGTCAAAATCCTCGAGGACGAGGCGTGTCCATCCCTCGTCCATGGCTCCCGCCCACCCCTGGTAAAGCCCTATGCGATTCGCCTGCTGGGGCGTCGTGGTGGTGATTCCGACCGGGTCCGCCGTGACGGCGACCCCGATCTCGTTCGACACCGCGGTGAGCACGGCCCTCGCCTGAGGGTCGGAGGCCGACACGAGGAAGACGTCTCCGTCATCAGATTCGGCCTTGGAAACCGAGATGCCGGCGTCCATGAGGCGGTTCACGGCCTGGTAGCTGCGTGTGACCGCGGCGCTTATGGCGTACCACTCGGTCGCGGTCGGCACGGGCGGCGCGTAGATCCTGGCAACAACAGCCGGTTGCGTTTCCACGTCGAAGGCTTCGTCCACGCGTAGAGCTTCGACGCCCATCTGCATCGGCATCGTGTATGCCGCTCCGTCGTAGGAGCGCTGGAACGGGCCTCCAGGCCACTCGTTCTGCACGCGGCGGCGCCGCGGCTCCAGCAGGTCGAGCACCGCGGCCCGGCCCGGCTGCGCCCCGTAGACGATCCAGGAACCGGCCGGGAACGTGCGAAGCTCCGCATCCGGCTCATCTGGCTCATCCGCGTCGTCTTCGTCGTCGTGCGCGCCCTCGTCGTCATCGTCCGTGCCCGCTTCATCCGGGTCGTCATCATCTTCGTCGTCGTCGTCTGCATCGTCGTTGTTCGCGCCCTCCTCCGCCTCGTCGTCGTCATCCGCGCCCTCCTCACCTTCCTCGTCGTCGTCCGCGCCCTCGTCGTCATCGGTCCCTTCTTCCTCTTCGACGTCGAGCGTTCCGCCGTCCGGCGTCTCCCAGAGGTCGAACTGGACGAGAGCCTCGAACGGCTCGGTCGCCTCGTGGACCTCGACGCCCTGAAGGATCAGCTTGCTGACCATTTCGGCTGCAGCCACCGGGTCGGCTTGGTCCAGTGAGACGACGTAGGCGCGCGGACCCTCGGCCTCCGCCTTGGCGATGGTCTCAGACCCCATCTGCCACCGGCCCATGATGTAGTGCTCACTGAACTTCGCTGTCTGCTCGAGCACGCTCATCGCGGCCACCATCTGGTAGTCCACGATGTCCCCGAGCGTCCACTCACCACCCCACCAGGGGTCGACAAACGCGATCTGGAAGCCGTACTCGCCCAAGCCACGACCCGGCGCCGCGCCGCGCTCCAGCGCCTCGACGGAGACCGTGTCCGGGCTCGCGATGCGCGCGCTGGCCGTCTCCGTCAGGATGCCGACGATGTTGTGGTACCGGCCGGTGAGTGCGCCTTCCTGCCCCCAGATCCTGTACATCGAGCCGGTCACCACGCCCTGCTTACCCTCGGCCTGAAGGTCTGCAACCATGCCGCCGCCCATGAAGCGCAGCTGCTGCCACTGCAGCGGATGGATGTCGGGGTTCATCGGGTCGGGGTAGGGCGGCACGAAGATCCGGGGGCCGCTGCTCCCCATCTGGTGTTGGTCGAGATAGATCTGCGGGTATGTCTGGTGGTACATCAGGTCCATCCAGTACCGCGTCTCGACCAGATTCCCCTGGAAGAAGTCTCGATTGTTGTCGTGGCCTGCATAGTGATGGTAGAGCCAGGGCATGCGGGCCCGCTCGTAGTCCGTGCCGACGTTCTCGCGATACCACTCGGTCACGAGGATCTGCCCGTCCGGGTTCGCCGAAGGCACGAGGACCATCACGACGTTGTCGAGGATCTCGAGCGTGACATCGTCCTTGGCGGTCGCGAGCTGGTAGACGAGTTCCACGCTGGTCTGCGACGACCCGATCTCCGTCGAGTGGATATTGTGGTTGATGAACACGGTGGCCGGCGTCGTGTCGGCGATCCTCTCCGCCTCGGCCCGCGAGATGCGCCCCTCCGCGATGGCTCTCGACGCGGCCTGGATCTCATCGAGCCTCGCGAGATTCGACGCCGAACTAATGGTCACCGAGAGGAACGGATTTCCGAGCGTGGTGCGGCCAGACGAGTCCACTTGGACGCGGTCGGAAGCTTCCCCGATCATCCGCAGGTACTCCACGATGTCGTCCCAGTGCGCCAATTCCTTGTCGGTGCCCATCGCGAAGCCGAAATGCGCCTCAGGGGTTGGCACCTGCTGGGCGTTGACTCCACCCGCAAGCAGGGTGAGCGCCAGGGCGGCGAGTAGGAAGATGGAGCTCTTTCGGCTGGGCACGTGGGCCTCCTGCAGCGGTGCGGACGTCTGACGAGTCAGTCCGCGAATCTAGGGCGTGGACCCACCGCCCGGCGAGGGGAATAGCGCCTCGGGGTTGTTCTCACAGATGGTGCATATTTATTATTTGACCATGCATGTTATTCCGAAACAGGCCGCTGAGATGGCCGTCGTAGAGAACAGGCCGGTCGTTCGCCGAGTCGTCTTGAAGATCGGCAGCCGGATTCTCACCGGCGGTAGCGACCGGCTCGACACTGCGCGCTTCAAGTCGATCGCGGAGAGGATCGTCGGCGCCTCCGGTGTCGAGACGGTCATCGTGTCGAGTGGCGCGATCGCCGCCGGTTTCGCCACGCTCGGTTATTCGGCACCTCCGGAGCGCGTTCAGGATCGTCAGGCCGCGGCCGCAGTGGGGCAAACGAAGCTCATGAGTCGTTGGGCCGACGTCTTCGAGGAGGTCGGACGCGACGTGGCGCAGGTCCTGCTCACCAACGATTGCCTGACGGACCGGCGGCGCTACGTGACCGCACGACAAGCACTGTCCGCGCTGCTGGCGAAGGGCGTGGTGCCGATCGTGAACGAGAACGACACGGTGAGCGTCGACGAGATCATGGTCGGCGACAACGACAACTTGGCGGCTATGACAGCGGCTCTGGTGGACGCGGACCTACTGGTGCTCCTGACGGACGTTGCCGGCGTCTACCCACGAGACCCGCGGGACGACCCTTCCGTCGTGCCGATTCCGTTCGCGGATAGCGCGAGCGAACTCGCCGCCTACACGTACAAGAAGACCGCGGCGGCATCGATCGGGGGCATGGCGACCAAGCTGGAGGCGGCCCAAAAGGCGGGCAGCTACGGCATCCCGACCGTCATCACGTCTGGTGAGGACGCTGAAGCGCTCGGTGTGGCGTTGCGTGGCGGAGCGACCGGAACGTACATCGCGGCTGCCCGAACCCCGCTCGTGGCTCGAAAGCACTGGATGTCGGTACAGAACCGGCCGCGAGGTGCTGTCGTTGCTGACGCCGGCGCGATCGCGGCCATACGGCGCAAGGCCAGCCTACTGCCAAAGGGAATCACAGCGGTGCAGGGACGTTTCCAAAGAGGAGATCTGGTCTCGGTTGTCGATGAGACGGGGGTCGAGCGAGCGCGTGGTCTGGTGCGGTATGACGATCGCGACGTTGAACGCATTCGCGGGCTTCACAGCAGCGAGGTCGGACCCCGCTTGGGAGAGGACGGCGGCGGCGTGGTCATGAGACCCGACAGAATGTTCATCGTGGAGGACGAGGGATGACCGTGACCGTCGAGGCTCCGACGCAGTCCTCGGTTACGGATGTGGCGCGACGTGCGCGCGAGGCGTCGCGGGTCCTCGTGCGGTGCTCCGCGGACGCGCGCCGAGCCGGGCTGTTCGCCATGGCCGCCGCCCTGGAGGATCATGTCGACGCGATCGTTGCCGCGAACCTGCTCGACCTCGCCGCGGGAGAGACCGCGGGTCTCTCCGCGCCGATGCTCGATCGACTGCGCCTCGATGCGGCGGGCGTGGCGAAGCTGGCAGAGGCGGTTCGAGAAGTTGCGGAACAGCCGGACATGCTCGGTGAGGTGACTGACGAGGTGGTTCGCCCGAACGGACTGACCGTAGGACGGATGCGCATCCCGCTCGGCGTGGTGGCCATGATCTACGAGAGCCGGCCGAACGTCACTTCGGATGCGGCGGCGCTGTGCCTCAAGGCCGGAAACGCCGTGGTGCTTCGTGGCGGCAGCGAAGCCGTGCATTCGAACCGGGCGATCGCGCGGGCGTTGAGGGATGGGCTCGCCTCGAGTGACCTGCCCGTCGATGCGGTTCAGCTCATCCAGACGACCGACCGCGCGGCTGTGCGAGAGCTGATTCAACAGGAAGAGTTCATCGACCTGGTGATTCCGCGCGGGGGTGAGGGGCTGATACGCGCCGTCACCAGGGACAGTCGGGTGCCGGTGCTCCAGCACTACAAGGGCGTCTGCCACGTCTTCGTGGATGCATCGGCGGATCCTGCGATGGCGATAAACATCGTGGTCAACGCCAAGGTCCAGCGCCCCGGCGTGTGCAACTCGCTCGAGACGCTCCTGATCCACACCGACGTCGCACCCAGCCTGCTGCCGCAGATCGCAGGCGCGCTTCGGGCCGAGGGGGTCGAGCTTCGCGGCTGCCCCGCGACGGTCGATCTGCTTGGCGATGGTGTCGTGCCGGCCACGAACGACGATTGGGGCGAGGAGTACCTGGCGCTCATTCTGGCGGTCCGGATTGTCGATGATCTCGACCGAGCGGTAGACCACATCGGTGAGCACGGCTCGTCGCACACGGAAGCGATCGTGACCGAGGACGAAGACGCTGCGCGAGCCTTCGTGGGGGCCGTTCAGTCATCGACCGTGTTGGTGAACGCGAGCACCCGTTTCGCGGATGGCGGCGAGCTCGGCCTCGGAGCGGAGATCGGGATCTCGACGTCCAAACTGCACGCCTTCGGGCCGATGGGGGCTCGCGAGCTCACCACCCGCAAGTTCGTCGTGTACGGGGAGGGGCAGGTCAGGAGCTGAGCGAGGCAGGGTAGTAAACTTGCTTATGGTACCAGGGTAGACAATTATCTATCTAGCTACCCTGGAGGCCTCATGTCCTTGAATATCAAGCATCCTGACGCGCATCGGCTCGCGAGAGAGCTGGCCGAAGTGACAGGGCAGAGCCTTACTGATGCAGTCACATCGGCGCTCGCACGGCAGCTGGAAGAGGTCCGAGTACCGACTTCGCTTGCACTCATGCGTGCCGAGGTCGCCGAGATCCAGAGTTTCGTCGCGTCCCTCCCCGTTCTAGACGACCGCAGCACCGATGAGATCCTGGAATACGCCGAAGACGATGGCTTGCCCCGGTAGGCGACGGAATGGTCATCGACACATCCGCCCTCATCGCGATCCTGCTTGCCGAGCCGGAGGCGGATGACATGGTCGGGGCCATCGCGGCTACGTCGCGTCGGTGGCTTCCAGCGCCGGCCTTCGTCGAGGCGAGCGCGGTAATGCTTGCGCGCAACGGTCCGGGCGGAGAGGTAGCGCTCGACGCACTGCTCGAGCGTCTGAACATCGAGGTCATCGACATGACTCCGACGGCGGCGCGCCTCGGACGGCTGGGGTATGCGCGCTTTGGGAAAGGCGTCGGAGATCCAGCCGTTCTCAACTTTGGCGACTGCCTGACCTATGGTGTCGCGATGGCCGAACGTGAGGCCCTGCTGTTCAAGGGTGACGACTTCGCGCGGACCGACGTGGAGGTGGTGAGCGGTGACGGGTTCGCCTAGCCGCTGCTTCCCCAGGCGTCCGAGCCACCGGAGCCGTCGAGCGCCTCCTGGACCGCCTGCACCAGCTGGTCGGGCTGGACGGGCTTTATGAGCCCACTCAGTGCTCCTTCCGCCTCGGCCTCGCCGAGCTGGTCGGCCGCGGCGCCCGATACCGCGATGATCTTGACGGCGGGGTTGATCTCGAGCAACTGCCTGATGAGTTCCAGGCCGTCCACGTGTGGCATGCGCAGATCGGTGACGACGACGTCGATGTCGTTGGTCTGATAGACCCGCAGAGCGGCTTCACCGTCAGAGGCGAAAAAGGGGGTGTGGCCCGCGTCCTCGAGGAAGGTTCGCTCCAGAAGCCGATCCATCTCGTCGTCGTCGACGATCAGTATGTTGGCCATGATGCACCCTATTGAAGCGTCTTCTTCCACCGCCCGAGCGCATTGAACGTGACCAAATAGGTCGTTCCACGGGACGCCACGGTGATGGCTTTCCCGGACGTTCCGCACACCGTGCACAGGCCCCGAGCGTTGAAGGTGAGGCTATCGCCGGCGAAGTTCGTGCTGAGCGTACTCAGCTGAAAGTCGGAATCCGGGCCGAACTGTATGGTGCGGATCGTGTCGCTTTCGCCCCGGATCATGATGCTCATGGCCACCTCATCCACGGCCAGGGTCACGGGGCTCCGCCGCTGGATGGCATACGACCTGGTGAGCGACACGTAGCTGCCCACGACGCGTGCGCTCCTGTCCGGTACGGTCCGATCCCGGTATGAGGTGTACTGGCCGGACGCGATCCCCGTCATGACAGCGATCACGATCATGACGATCAGGAGCTCCATCAGCGAGAAGCCCGCGCGACTGGTCGAGCTATCCCACTCACGCGGGACCTCGTATATGCCGACCGCGTCGTACGTGCGGTGTTGCTTTGTCGTCTGCCCCGGGTTCATCGCGATGAACCACGGATTGAGTTCTGCCCAATATAGGGGCAGATCCCGTGCCAGGTTAGCATCAATCCTTCAAGTGGCTGACAGTCAACCACATTGGCGGTTTTGCAACCGGTCTGAGAACCGCCCGTGAAGAAGACAATTTGTCCGAAGCGGCCAAGATGTCCGCCATCTTTGGCCGATCGGCTCGCGGGCGATTGCCTTCGGCCAGCTCTCTTCGGCAGGAAAGCCGGCGGGTGAGCCGATACTCTTCTCATCCGCCGGGCTCATTCCGGAAGCGTTCCCGCCGTTCGTCTGCCAGCCGCTCGGTAACGGCGGCCTCCAAGGAGAAGCCGGACGCCCCGTATGCGGCCGCGAGGTAGCTGAGGAAGTTCCCCTCGACCTCGCGCGTAGCACCGGGGAAGCAGAGGTAATTTCCAACACCGCGGGCGGTGGCTCCCAGCAGTCGGTCGTTTAGCACCGTGGTGGAGGAGTGGACGGAGAGTGGAGCCCCGAAGAGCAAGAGGCCGTTGTCGTCCGTGTTGATGCGCGCGCCGGTGCTGAGCGCTGCGACTTCGTCGGGCCCGAGTCGGGCCTGAGCGAGCACGACGGCGAGCTCGTGGAAGCCCAAGCACGCGAGGTCACTCTGTACCGCCGGCACCTGCCAGCGCGCACCGAGGCGGGCGACGTCCAACTCGATGGGCGTCTCGGAGCCGACCAGGATCAGATCGTTCTTCCGCAGGGGATGGAACGCGTACACGTACGGGAAGACCGACCGGAACGTGGCGATCGCTGAGCGCAGCAGCTCGGCATCCAGGGTATACAGCTGGATCCACTGCGTGAAGAGTCCACCGTCCCTCAACGCTCGGCTCCCGATTTCGAAGAACTCCTGAGTGAAGAGGTTGGCGGGCCCTGCCATCCAGGGGTTGGAGGGCTCCGAGATGATCACGTCGTACAGCTTCTCCGTGCCGCGAAGGAAGCTTCGTGCATCCGCGAAGCTCAGCGTCGTCCGGGGGTCATCCAGCGGACGCCCGTTCACGAAGTCGAAGAGCTGAGCTGCCGGCTCGGCCGCAGGCTCGATCTCCACGATGTCCAACTTTCCTACCGGATGAGTGAGGACGGAGCCGGCGGCGGTCCCGCTGGCGAGCCCGATGTACTGCATGGTGGGCCGCGGGCTCAACCGGAACGGTTATCTGCACCGCTGAGGTATCTGACTTCACCCACGATGTAGCGCAAGCAACTTCCTCTCACGGATGCCGCTCAGGCAGGTGGTGGAAAGGCGATTAAGGCGCTAGCGACCGCTTACAGCGAGCCGACGCCGAGACTATCTTGCGTGTCGTGTTGGAGCCTGTGCGGTTGAGGGAAGTGGGGTGATTCCGGGCTCCAACTCGTGCACACACGGGGCCATAGCTCAGTTGGGAGAGCGCCTGCTTTGCAAGCAGGAGGTCGGCGGTTCGATCCCGCCTGGCTCCACTGAAGGAAGATGAAGCCCTGTAAGCACTTAGGTTGTTGAGGGGCTTTGCTATTATGCCTCCCCTTATGGCACAGTGAGCCATAAGTGAGCCACAGGAGGTATTTCGAGGGGTGAATCGCCTTTGGTATGCCCCCCCTCATTGGCGGCGACGGGGCGGTACTGGTGCAGGGCCGCACACATCGACGCCA
>Ga0066376_10001448_pt1 | contig 23043 bp, 20 predicted proteins | sample Knorr_S15_td_Bot_FD_77009 | JGI IMG/M metagenome (GOLD analysis project Ga0066376, IMG submission 77009) | Marine microbial communities from Southern Atlantic Ocean transect - Knorr_S15_td_Bottom_ad_5009_LV_A | ecosystem: Environmental > Aquatic > Marine > Oceanic | place: Southern Atlantic...
CACATACAAAACCTTCGCGAAAAGGGATCGATGGTGCGCTCACTTATGGTCAATGGCTGGGTTGTGCTTGGATTCAACGAGGTTCAGGAATTACTGCGGGACGAACGGGTGAGTGCAAACCTGGCGACTAACAAGTTCGTAAACCTCGTCATCCGTTCTGCGACTGGGAATAGACCCGTACCTTTCCTTGACCATCCGTCAATGCAGATGGTTGATCCACCAGATCATACGAGATTACGAAAACTCACAGCGGCTGGTTTCACGTTCAAGTATGTTCAGTCTCTTGCTCCGGGCATCGAACAGATCATCGCTGAACTCATTGCCAATATCGATGAGCCGGAATTCGACGTCATGAAAAAATTGGCCCGACCATTACCCGCAATCGTTATCGCTGAAATGCTGGGTGTACCCCGAGAAGACCGACACCTTTTTGAGAAGTGGTCTGCCAGAATACTCGGGTTTACCCAGGTGCTTAATCCGGGCGCAATTAACATCGCCTCAGTAGCAGATATTGAGATGAGAGCATATCTGGCGAAACTCGCCGATAAAAAACGGTCCAACCTGAAGGACGATCTCTTGTCGGAACTTATCGTCAGGGAAAATGAGCAAGACCATCTGACCATAGACGAGCTTTACTCTGCCTGCGTTCTACTGCTCCTTGCTGGCCACGAGACAACTGCCCGATTGATCGGTAACTGCTTATTCGCACTGCTAAAAAACCCGTCCATCATGGCCGATGTCAGGGCGAATCCTGATCTGCTGGAACAAACGATTGAAGAAAGTTTACGATTTGATCCGCCCGTCATGATGTTCAGCAGGACCATCAAAGAGTCTTTCCTCTATAAAGGAAATTACCTGAAGAAAGGGAAGATTTTGCTCCTGTCGCTCATCGGTGCGAATCATGACCCGGCGGTAAACCCGGACCCGGGTACTTTTGATATTTATCGGGAAAACCGATCTCACGTCAGCTTCGGCCACGGTATTCATTTGTGCCTTGGCATGTCGCTGGCTCGACTCGAAGCGAAGCTGGTGTTGAAACATATCCTCGATCGGTTCGAGAATATTGAGCTAACTGATAGTGTGCCCGGATGGGAGCACACGCCATTTTTTCGCGGACTAGAGTACCTGAATGTAAAGGTTAGTTAACGGCTGAGGGATTTTTACCTCTCTGACCTGTCATATAAAGGGAAAGCCCCTTAGTTGTGATGCGAAGGATCTCGGTCCCGCGAGATTATAAGAGAGATCCTTCACTCTGCTCGTGCGCGAGCTCCGTCAGGATGACGGGTTGGTTGTCTGGCTAGCCCATCACTCTTCCGTACATCCCCTGAAGCGCTTCACCCATATTGGCTGGATGCTCAGACGAACTGAAATCAATGATCTTGTCCCAGTTGTCTGCAATCGCATCAATACTGACCTCATCAGTACCGGGGACCAGGTTCAAGCCTTCACTTCGCTCCCAGCGCACCTTCTTGAATGATCCCGCTGAAGCCTCAAACATGCTGCCTGATTCCAGGCAATCTGGATGCGCCAGATACGCCACCAGGGGCGCTACATAATCAGTCTTGATAGCAGCTTTGAGTTCATCTGGAAAGTTGGCGCTGTTCATTTCTGTGGCGCCGAATGGTGATACGCAGTTACAACAAATATTCGCCCTGGCGCCTTCGATGGCAATCGATCGGCACAGTCCATACATACCCATCTTTGCTGCCGCATAGTTAGACTGGCCAAAGTTGCCATACAATCCTGCAGAAGAAGACAGAAACACCAACCGGCCGCCCCCTTGTTCTTCAAAATGAGGCCATGCAGCCCGGGCTAACTTAAAGGATGTTTTCAGGTGAACATCCAGAACGACATCCCATTGCTCATCCGACATTTTTCGGAGTGATTTGTCCTGAAGAAACCCGGCATTGTGCACGATCGCGTCGATACGGCCGCATTGCTCAACGACGCGCTCAACCAGCGAGGTACTGTCTTCAACCCGTCCCGGGAAATGAATCGCTGTGCCACCCGAGTCAATGATCGCTTGTGTTGCTCCCCGGTCGTCTTCACTTAAGTTGTTAAGTGCAACCGTCGCACCTGCATCAGCAAGGCATCTCGCAAACGCGTTACCAAGCCCCCGGCTTGCACCGGTGACCAGTACTACCTTGCCGTCAAATCTAATCGTCATGAATGTTCCTTATCGTTGCAATTGTGCAATATCGGGCGTCTTAATTTCATAGAGCTCAATGATATTGCCACAAGGATCACGGCCATAGATCGCAGAAGAAGTGTCACCGAAGTGCACGACCTCCCCAACGAATTCCATGCCATGTTCTTTCAGCCTGTCATACTCCATCTGAATATCGTCTACCTGAAGCGCGAAGTGTGGATACCCGTAGTCGCAAGGTCGCGACCGCAGGTCTTTTGGTTCCGGATTCGTGTATTGCCAGAGTTCCAAATAGGCATTCGGCCCCTTCAGCATCGCCATTCTGGCTTTTGCTGCTTTTAATCCGATAGCCTGATCAATTTCCGGCTGATCATCAAAAGTACTTTCCTGAACGACTTCAAATCCCAGGCCCTCGGTATAGAACTTCAGCGCTTTCTCAAAATCACTCACACCCAATGCCACATGATGAATTCCAACAATCATAAAACCTCCGCAATCAATCTCCGGAGCATAAACGAGAAATGGCAATGCTTCTAGAAACGCGCAAGGGAACTTCTGATTAAGATCGGCACGTGGTAATCGCTATTTTCGCCATAACCGCGTCGGAGTCGTAATCTTCCTCCGCTCGCCTCTTCCTTGTTTTAACTAAGGTGTTCTGACGAAAATATCCTTTTAATCAGAGGTTCCCTGGAAATGCGGACGCAGCTAATTGCAGATGTGAAGCGTCCTCACTTTCAATTTGTTTTGGCTACTTCAGGCGGTGCTTATAGAAAGCAAGGATTTCGTCCAGTGCTTCTCGGGTGGGTTGTCCTTCTTCATCTATGAGATGCAAGGTAACAACGCTGTGTGGTGACATATCGGTCCCGGGGCGGCCAGATGCTGCTGGCAGGATTTTCCCCTGGAATCGGTCACCCAGCGCCTTCCGATACTCTTCGAATCTCTCCGGCGGGCAAAAGCTATCACCTTCGAAGCAATAGCCCAGGACCGTTAGATCTTCGGTTTCAAGCCGATCTTTGACACAACGTAACTCGCCAGGGGAAATATGCATTCCGCCTTTTCTACCCAGCGGCAGCGATGGTTGCGAGAGTACCGGGGCTAATACGGAGGGCTCCAGCATCAGATTGAGCGTAAAATTACCGCTAAAACACATGCCGATTGCACCCACGCCTTTGCCGCCACTCACCCCATGGGCATGTTTCGCCAGGGCTCTTAGCCAGTCGACAATCGGGCTCGATTTGTTGGCAGAAAATGCGTGGAATTCCCTGGATATGCAGGCTCTAGCCATTGATGCCAAAGAATAACCAGTAGAGGGTGGCTTGCCGGCCTTGCCGAACATGTCCGGCATCCAGACGGTGAAACCCTCGTCCCGAACTGTTCGCACGAAATCTGCTACCAATTGGTAGATGCCAGGCATTTCCGACATCACAATCACGGCCGGACCAGAACCGGCCGCATAAACGTTTTTGGTTTTGCCTATAAACGTTAAAGATTGTTTATCAAAGTCGTCAAACGGCTCCGGATAAATTAACAGCTCATCCGACATGCGGGGAACCTCTGATTTCCCTACGCGATCATTGTCAGCTTTTCGTGCGCACCTACCATCCAGGTCTTGATATCAATATCCTGTGGACAGGCCCCGAGGCATGGGGCCGGACAGGTAAGACACTTGTCCGCTTTCTTATCAAGTGCCGCGTAGAGCTGCATCGCTTCTTTTTCATCACCGTAATCTTCAAAGTACATTCGATGCCGTAGCACATCGTTAATCGGTAACGACTCCGGACAGCTGTTCAGGCAATCACCACAGGATGAGAAGCAATGTGTGCCCGCAATCAGGTCATCATATTTATCGAGGACAGCCACATCGTTATCGGTGAGAGTTTTACCGGATGCATACAGATATTCATCGAGGTGTTCCGTCTCAAAGAACGACACCACCAGGCAAGACACGCTCGGATCGGAATTGACCCACTTGAATGCCGCCTGGGTATAAGACGTTTCCTCATTCTGAAATTCCATGAGGCCGCGATGTTTGGCACCCTTGAGCGTCTTCATGGCAACGATACCCATACCGTTTTTTGCCGCCTTCTTGATAATATTCTGTTGCTTTGGCCAGGCTCCGTGATGAAACGCCAGCATCATCACATCAAACTTGCCGCTGTCGATTGCCGCATTGGCGACCTCTTCAAGATTTGGCGTATGCGTGGAGACCCCCAGAAAACGCACCTTGCCCTGTTCCTTCGCCATATCGAAGGCTTTCATCATGTTGGGATCCAGCAGTCGGTCAACATCATCGCAGGCGTGTACATGAACCAGGTCAACATAGCTCGTTTGTAATCGAGACAAGCTGTCATCCAGTGCAGCCAGGTAAGCCTCCGGTGTAGAACCATGCCTAACGTGGCCTTCCGAGGTGCACCACTTGGTGACAACGAACAGCTCTTCCCGGTTTCTGTCTTTCAGTACATTGCCTATCGTTGTCTCAGACATGGCCCCGGCATAATCAGGCGAGGTATCGATGTAGTTGATCCCCCGATCCAGCGCTTCACGAAAAAGACCTTCGGGGTCGCTGTGCCGCATGATTCGCCCAGTCCCGATAGAAATATCCGAGACCATAAACCCGGTACTGCCCAGCGGTCTCTTCTGGACGATAGTCGAACCCTTCCAGTCAGCATGAGGTGAAGTAGACGTCAGTACCTCTTGGCCAACCTCCTGCATCATGGGAATAGTGGATTGCATCCATGGTGCCAACTTGCCTGCGATCGCGGCGGTGGCACCGATGACTCCACCGGTAACGGCGGCGCCACCCATTAAAAATTTACGTCGGCCGGTAGGCGCAGGTATCTGGCTACTGCTCATGTTTCTTGCCCACATCACGCTCAGCGTGATACTGGCCAGGAGCCCGATAACAAAAAGGACGACCGGTGCCTTGGGCACCATATTCAGGTCCATACCTTCCATGAGCTCATACAGGTAGCTGCCAACGCCAAAGTATCCCAGTAGAAAGGTTACTAACCACGCAGCCAGAGTGATATTGCCGATATTCTTCATCCCGCTCTCACGAATTGATACGTCGAACTCTCTAACTGTAGCGTATTTCTGGACTGATGTAACATGTTGGCACACGTAGAATCAGGATCAGCGATGAGTATTCAGGACCTAGGCGCCAGCCGCGAAACGCTGACTTCGGGAGGCAATCTCCAGAAACGCGATATTGACCGATGAAGAAGAACTGGCCGCATCGACCTCAACGAGGATTCTTTCTGAAGAGGTACATCACCGAAGTTACATGACGAATGACTTTTCCACTGAATTCATCATCAGCAATCTTCATTAGTCTCAACAATATGTTCTCGCGTTCGTGATCGTCCAATCTCTGGATATCGGAAAAGGTTGAATACAGTTTCCCAACTTCCTGGGCATCCAGCACAAGGGACCATCGCTGCTCCAGGTAATCAGCCAGTTGAAATCTTCCGTTTCCCGTAAACTCCATTTCCCTTTCGTTCTTCCGTAAAGCAAATGGCTTCTCACCCGACTTAGCCGAAGGGCTGATTTCCAGATCCTGCAGGATTGTTCTGGTGGCTTCATGAAAAGGATCTCGCCGCTCACTATCACTGAACACATGCCAAAGTAAGGCAACGTACCCCCCAGGTTTGAGTAACCCGCTAACCCGACTTATTCGCGTTACCGAGTCAAGCCAGTGAAAAGCTGTGCCGACAGTTATCAGATCAAAAGATTGACGATCAAATACCGCCTCCTCAAAGGAAGCGCAATGAACGGCCGCCCCATCGATATCATCCAGAAAGGGTGAAAATCGATCATCAGGTTCGAGCAGGGTCACGTTCATCGCGGTCCGGCCACGAAGCTGCCTGGCAATACGTCCATCACCAGAAGCTACATCCAACAAATCATTGCAGGAACACGCTACTAGCCGTTGATAAAATTCTTCTGGATAGTCAGGGCGAACTTCTGAGTAATTGACGGGGTTAATACCAAACAGGCTTCGACCTGCGGAAATTTCTATCTCTTGCTTCATGGGGAAATTGAACGGCAACTCAACTTAAGACAGATTGATTTTGGCAGTGCGGCGACCGTATGCCAAACTACAGCTCCACCTCTGCATTGTTGAATCGATTGGACCCCACTAACGAGAGGCCAGATTAAATGTCCACCAATGGGCTGGTCTCGGCGAAAGCTCTCTGCCTAATTTGGATAGCCGTGCTGCCCACACTTTATCCAGATCTTCATCATTGATCACCCGACGATAGCGTAGACGCGGCCCGCTGCCAGCACCTTTCCTTCAGGATAGGCTAATGCTCTTGCTGACCAATGCTTACCTGCACATTGAGAACAACTGACAAACAGGTCACCACCGGATGACATGCAGTTAACATTCATTGATCGTGGTATCAGGAAATCAACTTCTATCTGGCAAAGTGGCACCGCTTCCAGATCGTTGACAAACGACCAATCTGAATCAGGTGAGGGAAACTGATCACCGGAAAGCGGACCACCGGGAATGTATCCTCAGGGACAGCCAAACCAGCAGGTTGCGCCTGCCACGAAGACAAGAATAATGCAGAGAAATCCAGCAAGCTTGCCCACAAGTCTCACGGAAACGAGTTGAGCCACAGGTCGCCGGCCATACCCATTGGTTGCATCCCGCCCATTTCCTGCTGCACGCCAGAACCACCTGTAGTTAACAGTACGATACGTCCGTGGTTCTCGAGAACTGGCTTTTTATAGGCTTTCTTTTCCGGTTTCGGCGACTTGTGGTCACTGTTCATATCCATAACAGCCTTTCGTTGCTGGAGCGTTGCTCAAATTATCGGTCAATTAATTGACCGAATATAGCAATCTTCGTTACAGCACAAGGCGATTGCCAAAGAGTTATGACAACCATCTCGGAAATGTCGAGTAGATCTGTGCCGGTGGCCTGTTAGGTGTTTTCCCAATAAGGTGCGCGTAGCTTGCGTTTGTTAATTTTCCCCATGGTGTTGCGGCCCAGGTCATCTACAAAATCCAGGCTTCTTGGGCACTTGTAGTGGGATAATCGTTCTCGGCACCAGGCAATAACTGCTTCCGGCGATGGCAACTCGATACCTTCTTTGGGAATAACCAGCGCCCTTAATTCCTCACCCATTTCCTTGTGGGGAACACCAATACAGGCCACGTCCAGCACAGCCGGATGTTCAATCAGGACCTGCTCTGCTTCTGCGGGGTAGAGGTTTACGCCACCGGATAACACCATATCGCTGAATCGATCGGTGATAAAGACGTAACCTTCTTCGTTCATGTAGGCAATCTCACCCAGGGTAAATACGCCAGGGGCAATATGCGCTTCAGCGGACTTTTCAGGATCATTGTGATAAATCACTCCACGTCCTGTTGCATCTTCAAAATACAGTTTACCTTCAGTGTTCGGCGGGACTTCGTTGTTGTCGTCATCCAGGATCCTGGCGGTAAACGGAGGAATCGCCTTGCCCACGGAACCCGGGTTAAGCAGCCATTCCTCGGAAGTGATCAAGCAGGTTGTACCCACTTCACTCGCACCATAGGCATCGAGAAAAACGGGCCCCAACCATTCTATCATGGCGCGCTTCACATCCACCGGACACTTGGCGCCGGTATGGCTGATCGACACAATGGACGACAGGTCATACTTCGCTTTGACATCTTCAGGTAAGCCCAGCAGTCTCACAAAGTGAGTCGGCACCATGATAGATGAAAATATTCCATACTTTTCAATAGCTTCGAGTGTTTTTTCAGCATCGAAACGACCGAGGATAATGGACGATACACCGGCGATTAACTGACGAGTCCCAGAAAGTGGGCCTGTATGGTACATGGGACCAACAATCAGTTGCGGGCCGATGACGCCACCGGTGCGCTCCAGAGTACCCGCCTTAAAATTCGCAAGATGCTCATCGACGGTATCGCCCCCCGCGAACATCGTTGGCGGCAGGTCGGTGCCCTTGGGTCGCCCGGTCGTACCAGAGGTGTAAAGAAGATTCGGTTTCGGCGCAACGCTTTGATCGGGCTCTCCGGCATCATTATCCGCAAGCCAATCTGACCAGACCGTTAGGTCGGCATCTGCTGGAGCACCCCATCCAATCACTACCTGAACATTGGAGTCCCTGGCTGCTTCGACGCCACGCTCCCAGGTTTCAGGGCCCACGAACAGGACCCTGGCATCGGAATCAGACAGTATGTATGCGACTTCTTCGGCGGTCAGGTGAAAGTTCACGGGAACAACAGATGTACCTGCAACGAGCCCGCCGAGATTAGCCAAAGCGGTTTCCACATAGTTCTCAGCAAATACGGCAATGCGTATTTCAGGCCCCAAATCCATCGCTTGCAGCCCATTCGCACAACGGTTCAGCACGTCATCAACATCCGCCCAGGTTAAAGCTTTGTCGGGATCACGAATCGCAATCTCTTCGGGATGTTCTTTAGAATAGGGTTTTGCAAACGTCATTAGGTTTCTTCCTTGTTCGATATAGGAATACTGTGGTTCTCAGCAAATTATCCGGTACCCGCTGCTAGAGGTTTATTGTTCTGCCATAGGCCGAAAGCACGGATTCATGCATGGCTTCTGAAAGCGTTGGATGTGGAAAAATGGTTTCCATCAATTGTTGCTCAGTGGTTTCCAGCCCGATGGCGATGGCAAAACCCTGAATCATCTCGGTAACCCCGGGTCCAATTAAATGCGCGCCAAGCAATGCGCCGCTTGATGCGTCAAAAATAGTTTTGACCAGGCCTTCAGTATCGTTTATCGCAACCGCTTTACCGTTAGCAAGTAACGGGAATCGGCCGACTTTGATTTCACCTTCTTCACTTGCAGCAGCTTCCGACAAACCGATACTGGCGATTTGCGGATGACTATAAGTACAACCAGGAATACGGGCCTTGTTTATTGGATTCGGCATTTCGCCGGCAATACCCTCGATGGCAACGATGCCTTCGTGACTCGCCTTATGGGCCAGGCAAGGCACTCCCGCAACGTCGCCAATAGCATAAATCCCATCAACGCTTGTCTGCTGATACTCATCGACACTGATAAAACTGCGGTCAATTTCTACACCGATGGCGTCCAGTCCCAGGCCATCGACGTTACCTGAAACACCGACGGAAAGAATTGCCGCATCGAACTTTCGTTCAGCTCCAGCAATCATGGCGGTCAGTTTCTTATCGGTCACCTTGAGCTCATCAACGCCGGTCCCGGTCAAGACTTCAATGCCTTGTGCTGCAAAAGACTGTTTTGCCAGTTCAGCAATTTCTACATCTTCTGCAGGCAGAATCTGATCCATCACCTCTACCAACGTGACGTTCGCCCCTATGGTGTTATAAAAGCTCGCGAACTCGACACCTATTGCGCCCGCACCAATGATTAGCAGTTTTTTCGGCATGAAAGATGGCGTCATTGCACTACGCGCATCCCAGATACGTTTGCCGTCCACAGCGATGTGCGGTAAGTCCCGGGCGCTGGCTCCTGTGGCAATAATGATGTTGTCTGCAACAATCGTGTCATTACCGACGATCACGGTATTCTTATCTGTAAAAGAAGCATCGCCCTCGAAAACAGTGATCCCGTTCTTTTTCATGAGGAACGAAATACCGCCACTTAATTGGCCAGCGACATCGCGGGATCGTTTGATGACTTTTTTCAGGTTAAATTTCGGTTTGCCAATGTCGAGCCCCAGGACCGACGCTGATGCTGCTTCCCGCATAACGTCAGCCGTATGCAGGAGGGATTTCGTGGGAATGCAGCCCCAGTTCAAACAGACGCCGCCCAGTTCTGCCCGTTCAGCCAGACCGACACTAAAACCCAGTTGGGTTGCCCGAATCGCAGCAGTGTAACCACCTGGGCCACCGCCGATGACCAACACATCAAAATTGTGATCAGACACGCAAACCCCCTAAACCAACAGACGATAAGGTGCAGCCAGAAGACTACAAACTTCGACCAGAAACTCTGCGGCTGGCGCTCCATCGATGGTTCGATGATCCCAGGTGAGCGACAAGTTCATCTTTTTCGTTTTCACCGGGACATCACCATTCCACTCGACCCCATCATAAATTCGATTCACGCCCATGATGCCTGATTGTGGTTCGTTAATGATGGGTGTAAATGAATCCACTCCATACATTCCCAGAGCCGTCACAGTGAAGGTGCCACCCGCATAATCGTCCAGCCCCAGGGCACCGTCACGTGCCGCCGTTGCCAACCGGGATGATTCCTGGGCAAGTTCTTTCACGGACAGTTGGTCGGCGTTTCGCACGACGGGCACAATCAGCCCTTCTGGCAAAGCAACCGCCATGCCGACATTGATCTCTTCCATCAACACAATCTCATCACCCATAAACTGGCTGTTCATCATGGGATGCGCCCGCAGCGCTTTGGCTACTGCCTTGATCACAAGGTCTGTATAGGTAGGTTTAATGCCTTCACTGGCCCACTCTTCAACCAGTGAGTTACGCATTTTAACGGCATCATCCATGATGACTTCCATATCCATGGTCAGTTGCGCGCTTTCCTGCAGACTGTGATGCATGCGTGACGCAATCGTTTTTCGCATGCCCTTTACGGCGACTCTTTCACCTGCGGCGGGTCTCTGCACTGAAGGCGCAGTGGTTCCAACTGAAGCACTTTCTATATCTGCCTGAACAATCCGTCCGCCTGGTCCCGTACCTTTAATCAGTCGTAGATTGATACCCCTCTCCGCTGCAAGGCGTTTCGCCAGGGGCGATGCTTTGGGAAGGGGTGTCGCTATTCTGGATACCGCTACTGTTGTAGCGCCGCCTGCCTGCGCTGCGAACACATCAGCTTCGACAATACGTCCACCTGGCCCGGTGCCCGCCAGGACCGTGTAGTCGACGCCGAGTTCACGGCTAAGTCTGCGCGCGGCTGGTGATGATTTTATTCTGCCATCTCCTGTTGGTTGGGCTGATGGCACCACGGCCAGAGGAACAGTTTTTGCTGCAATGGGAGCGACAGGAGCGGGCTCGGCTGGCGTTGGTGCTGATTCTGTTGACGGAGGCGGTGTCGATGTCGGTCTCGGGGCGGGACCAAAATCATCGGGAATTTCTTCCCCTGACTCAAATATATAACCCACCACATCACCTGGCTCCAGGGTCACACCAACTTCAACCATGTGCTTTACGATACCGCCATACTCAGCATCGACATCAAGGTTTATCTTCTCGGTTTCCAGCGCATAAACCATATCGCCTTTTTTCACTTCGCCACCATCCGGGATAAACCACTCGGACACCATTCCCTCGGTCATCGACATGCCAACTTTTACGAGGTAAATTTCTCTAGGCATCAGTTACTCCTGATCTTTCGTTTTCTGTTTATGTTCGTATAAACACCTTGCGACAAGCCGCAAGATGCATTGTTTTTTCTATGTCAAGCACACTCGGACCGCTTCGGCTCACGCTCATGCGAATCTTCTGGTCATCCTGCACTTCTCTTTCTCGCTCACCATCAAACGCAAGAACACATGGGCCTTTTAACTCGATAACTTCATTGAACAGCACGGTCTCGATCTTTTTGATTTTTAATGTCTCATACAGCCCAGGTGCAATGGGTGCGCGCACTTTATACTTACCCCTCGATCCAATCGTTAGATGCAAACCCGCGTCCTCGCTCTCTGACAAGGGCGCAATTAACCCTCCAACCGAAGTCATCCCGACCGCCATGGGATCAGCCCTTGTCAAAAAAATTCGTTCAATGGCATCACCATCAAGCAATGCCCTGCTACCAATAAATCTATCCCGGGTCACGACTGCATCTATTAATGCGATATCCGGCTCTTCGCCCTCAATCTCAATATCGATGATCTTTACCGGTACTGTGACTTCGTCTATATCCACGCCGCCTGATGCCAGCACACCTAGTGCAGCGCCAGCAACTGTCGCTTCTGCAAATCGTGGAAACACATTGTTGGTACCCGTCGACAATGGCAATAAAACTGCGTTACGCCAGCCTTTCACAAACGCCCGGCTGGTGCCATCCCCACCCAAAATGAGGGTGGCAATACAATCATGTTCCTGCAGATTCCTCGCACCCTGCACGGTATCTAAGGCTGATGAAGTCTGAAGGCACGGCACCCGTATCGCATGACAGTCTTCACCCAGTTCTTCGAGTGCGCTGCCCGCAATATTGTGAGAATCGTCAAGAAAAGCAAACCTGTCCCCGCCCGCATTAATGGCGCCAGATAAAGCGCGCCTGATGATGGCGCACTTCTCTCGATTGTCAAAGACGGACGCCCGCGCAACAAGGCGCCTCACGTCTTTACCAGATGCAGGGTTGGCGACAATGCCTATCGTTTGAGCTGCCACCAATCAATCCGATTACAGCTCAAGCGTCTGTTTGACCTGGGCAACTATCGAATCCGCGCTTGGGATATAAGCCTTCTCCAGCGGTGGACTAAAAGGTACCGGTGAGAAGGGAGCGCCAACGCGCATCACAGGCGCATCAAGATAATCAAAAGCAAATTCCTGAATCTGCGCCACAATCTCACCGCCAATACCACAGAATTTGACCGCTTCATGAACAATCAGGGCACGATGGGTTTTCTTGATCGAATTGATCACCGTTTCTGTGTCAAATGGTTGAACGGTGCGGGCATCGATCACTTCAACATCCAGTCCCAGTTCTTTGAGTTGCTCTGCAGCCGCCATGGCCTCATGCACCATTCTGCCGATGCCCACGATAGTCAGGTCTGTTCCTTCACGCCGCACAATCGCTTTACCGATCGGTACTTCATAGGCACCTTCAGGCACTTCCATGGACAAGGCCAGTGATGCCTTATTGAGGACGACGAATACAGGGTTATCATCACGGCAGGCCGCGATGATCATGCCCTTGGCATCATAGGCATCAGAAGGCATAACAACCTTCAGACCAGGTAAATGTGCCAGCCAGGCTTCGAGGCTCTGTGAGTGCTGCGCAGCCAGATTACCACCGGCGCCCCCCATGGTTAATACCGTCACGGGTAGAGTCGCGCCACCGCCAAACATAAAGCGCATCTTTGCCATCTGATTGGCAACTTCGTCCATGCACTCGCCGACGAAATCCATGAACATCAGGTCGATGATGGGGCGACATCCTGTCGCCGAAGCGCCAACCCCCAAACCCATAATGCCCTTCTCTGAGATTGGCGTATCAATCACTCTATCTTCACCAAACTCGGCCAGCAGACCACCGCAGTAGCCATAAACTCCACCTGCCTCGGCAACATCTTCACCGGCTAGAAATGCCATCTCCTGCTCTCGCAGCACCTCGGCAATTCCCTCGTTGATTGCCAATACATAAGGCAGGATTCTTGGTTCTTGTTTAATCGCTTCAGACATCCTTAGGCCTCCTTTACGCAGTAAACATTATCGAGCAGATCTTCGACATTTGGATATGGGGAATCATTGGCAAATTCAACTGCCTCTTCGACTTGCTTATCCACGCTTGCATACACATTGTCGATTTTCTTTTGCGTCATCACACCCAGTTGAACAAGGCGCTTTTCAAATGATTCGATGGGATCTTTCTTGCGCCATTCGGCCACTTCTTCATCCGTCCGATAGTTTAGACCCATGCCGCGAATTCCCACGTGGTCGTAGTAGCGATAGGTTTTACATTCCAACAACGTTGGCCCATCACCGGCTCGAGCCCGGTCGATGGCTTCTCCGGCAGCTTCATAGACTGCCATTACGTCCATTCCATCACAGACAACACCTGGCATACCATAGCCTGAAGCGCGATCAGCGACATCGACGATAGCCTGGTGCTTGGATTGGCGGGTATATTCACCGTAACCGTTGTTTTCGCACAAGAAAACACAAGGCAGTTTATAAAGCGCTGCCATGTTGGCAGCCTCGTGGATGCTACCCTCATTAGAGGCACCGTCACCGAAGAAGGCGATGGAAACATTTTTGTTCTTCTTGAATTTGTTTGAAAAGGCTGCGCCCATGGCAATCGGCGGGCCGCCGCCAACAATGCCATTTGCACCCAGCATGCCGAGTTTCATATTGGAGATATGCATACTGCCGCCTTTACCACCACAATAGCCCGTTGAGCGCCCGAACAACTCGGCGTACATTGGCTTGAATTCGCCACCTTTGGCGACCAGGTGACCGTGCCCCCGGTGTGTGGAGGTTATCCAATCTTCATTTGAAAGGTGCTGCATCACGCCTGCCGCAATGGCCTCCTGGCCAACGTATAAATGCAGAGCGCCAGGGATTTTGCCATCTTCCATTAACCGGCCAGCGGTCTCTTCGAAGCGACGTATGCGCACCATTTTCAGATGCAGTTCCAGCAGAACTTTATCACCGGGTCCCTTTATTGCCTTTTTAGGGGCTCGCCGCGGCGTTGATTTTGCGACTTTGACAGCTTTCTTTTTTGTTGCTGGTTTCTTTGCAACTTTCTTTTTTACGTTGGGTTTCTTAGCCAAGAAACTTCTCCTCTATATCATCATGGTGCATCGGGCCGAGGCGAGACTATATCGTAAACGAGGCCCATAAAACATGGGCCTACGTATAGATCACCCACCCTTGAGGGCTGGTTTTGTAACACGTTGCAAATTTCAATTCCAGTCGATAGGCTGTCGTGATATCCGGCTAGTTAAGAGACTGAACATGGGCATGAACGAACAACAGATTTCCGACATTCGCAAGCTGATGGAATACGAAGCTGCGCGAACAGAACCACCGATTGGTTTTCCTAATTTGCCGGACCTTCCCGGTGGACGATATACGGATCAACGCTTCTTCGACCTGGAGCAAGAGCACATCTGGAGAAAGTCCTGGTTGTTTGCTGCACATATCGACGAAGTCCCTGAGCCCGGCTGTTTCATCCTCTGGGAAAATGCCGGACAACCCGTGGTTATCGTTCACGGCGATGACGGCAAGATCTACGCCCATTACAACACCTGCAGCCATAGAGGCGCCCCGATTGTCACCGAGCAATCTGGTCGAAAAGCCCGACTCACGTGCAAGTATCACGGCTGGACTTATACCCATCAGGGTGAACTCATCTCCGTGCGAGACCCTGAAGATTTCCGTGACCTGGATTTTTCATGTCGCGGGCTCAGTAGTGTCCGTTGCGAACTATTCGGCAATCTCATCTTCGTCAATTTCGATGAGAACGCGATGACTCTGCTTGAATATCTGGGTCCTATTGCCGATGAATGGGAGGAGTTCCAGTTCGACAATGTCCGCCTGGCGGCGCGGCACACATTTGTGCTGGACTGCAACTGGAAAATTGCCATGGAAGCCAATACCGAGGTCTACCACGTCAAGAGCATCCACGCCGCAACGGTAGCACCTGTACTGGACGATCGGCGCAACGTTAATACTTTCTACCCGAATGGCCATGGCCGGATGATTGCGCCCAGACCCGCCTCGGCTAATAACATGAGTGCCATTGAATTACCCAACCTGCCAGAGATCGAAACCGTGGGGGAACTTGGCCGAACCTGTACCCAGTCTTATGGCATCTTCCCTAATTGGGTGTCCCCGCTCAGCCATCGCGCAATTCCGCCTCTGCTGTTCTGGCCCATCAGTATCAACCAGACATTATTTGAAGTCTGGACCATGACACCCGACTGGGGTGATGGTGAAAGGCCTGACTACTGGACAGTCAATGACGGCGAGTCGCTGAATCCGGTATTACTGGAAGATACCGAATTTGGCGTCTGGATTCAGAAATCAGTCGAATCCTATGGATTTAAAGGCGTACCCCTGTCCTATCAGGAGGCGCGCATTTATCACTGGAATCAACAGACAGACCGCGTTATCGGCATCGAAAACATTCCACCTGAACTCCGCGTCGAACAAGTAATCGGAGATGAATGGATTTTCCCCAACGATCCACGTATGGCGCACGTATAGAGGTCTACACCAATGACACCCCTGGACGGCATCAACGTTGTTGAACTGGGGATAATGATTGCTGTACCAGCCGCGACAGAGACCCTGGCGGGATTCGGCGCCAGTGTTATCAAAGTCGAAGATACCGGTCGAGGTGACGAGCTCCGCAATTACGGCAGCACTCGCAATGGCATGAGCGGCTGGTTCGCGAACGTTAACGCGGGGAAACGCTCAGTTTCGATTGACTTAACCACTGACCGTGGACAGGAAATCCTGTGGCAGCTTCTCGAAACTGCGGACATTTTCATCCAGGGCTTCCGCGCCGGAGTAGTCGGCAAGTTTGGCTTCGATTATGAATCCGTATCCGCACGCTTCCCAACACTGATCTATTGTTCGTCTACCGGGTTTGGTGAGTCAGGGCCCTACGCCGACCTGCCCGCCTATGACCCGATCATTCAGGCACTTTCAGGCTGGGCTGGTATTCAAACCGTGGATGGGCTACCGACTTTACACAAAACAATGGTGTCCGACAAAATCGCTGCCGTGTATAACGCACAGGCCATGACCACTGCGTTGGTCCAACGCGGGCGGACGGGCAAAGGTTGTTACATTGAAGCGTCCATGCTCGAGTCCAGCATTATGTTCAATTGGCCGGACGTCATGATGCAGTGCTCTATTTTGGAAGACGATGCGAATCACGTTGCTAATATTTTCAATTCTTATCAGCTCTACCAATGTTCGGATGGCTACGTCACCATCGCATGCGGCAACGACAAACAATGGCAGGCCTTTTGTACGGCCTTAAATGCAACCGAGCACCTGGAGGACGAACGATTCAGCAGTGCAGCAGTCAGAGGCGCAAACATTGATGCCTTTTTTAAGATCACTGCGGAGATCGCCTCCGGGTACGATGTGGCGGCCCTGGTAGAAGCGCTCAGAATCGCTGATGTACCTGTTGCTCCGGTTCACCTGCCTGAAACTGTCAAAGACGATCCCCAGGTTGTCGCGCGAGAATTTATTGAAGAAAAAGTACATCCGCGGGTCGGGCGTTTCCTTGGTGCCAAACCTGCCATTTCCATGTTCAATCAAGAAATAGTGTTATCACCGGCGCCAATGCAGGGTGAACAAACTCGCGAAGTACTCCTCGAACTGGGCTATGACGAGACAACTATCGATACCTTGAACAAGGCTGGTGTGATTAACTGTCTGGCATGACCAGCAGTACTTCTTCCGGACCCCCTTTTGTTTCCTGGCGCGTAAGACTCGCATTTGGTGTCGGCCAAATACCTGAAGGCATCAAGTCAGCCGCCTTCGGTTTCTTCTTGTTGTTCTACTACAACCAGGTACTTGGCCTATCGGGCACGCTTTCTGGAAGCGCCATCTTCATTGCGTTGCTATTCGACGCCATCAGTGACCCCCTGGTGGGTTCGCTGTCTGATGTTACTCGTTCGCGCTGGGGACGACGACATCCTTACATGTATGCTGCGGCGATACCCTTTGCAGCATCTTTCTATTTTCTGTTTGTGCCGCCAGCCGGTCTGGATGAAATGGGTCTGTTCTGGTGGCTCACCATCTTCTCCATCGCCACCCGAACCTTTATGACCTTCTACTCAGTGCCGCATATGTCTCTCGGGGCTGAGTTGACCAACGACTACGACGAAAGAACGTTGCTGTCTTCAATTCGAATGGTATTGCAGTTGCTCGGCATGTTCGCGGTATTGATTGGCGGTCCCATTGTGTTTTTTGGTGCAACGCCGGAATTCGCCAATGGCCAGTTGAATCCCGATGCCTATCCGCCTTTTGCTCTAACCTGCTTCTTCATAATGATCCTTGGTGTCTGGGCATCGGCCCTGGGTACTCACAGCCAGATTCCAAAATTGCCGCAACCGGGCCCTGAGGACCGATTCTCCCCGAAAGACATGCTTCGCGACATGTCGCGAGCCTTTCGAATTAGCTCCTTCACGGCTGTGGTTTTGGCTTCAATCATTGCCGGATTGAGCCAGGGCATGGTGCAAGCGCTCATTATTTATACGGGTACCTACTTTTTCGAACTTTCACCGAACGAGATGACCTTTCTATTTGCCGGGGGCGTCGCCGGCGTTGTGACCGGCAGCATGCTGACCCGGCCTCTATCGAGTATCGTCCGCGAGAAGAAGCATCTTTATATCGCCGGTCACTGCTGGTATGCGGTTTTCACATCCTATGTGATTATCCTGCGATTACTTGATCTGCTACCGCCGAACGAAGATCCGATCATTGCCCCGCTCTACATTATCAGCGGTATGATCTCAGGTGTTGGACTCGGAGTTGCCGTGTCTCTAACTTCGTCCATGATTGCCGATATCACCGACGAACACGAACGCCGCTATGGTAAAAGACAAGAGGGTATCTACTATGCTGCTGCTTCTTTTGCAGGCAAGGCAATTGGTGGTTCCGGCGCTATATTCGCGGGTCTGATTATTGACTTTGCCGGTATTCCACAAGGCGCTGACCCGGCGACAGTACCCGCCGAGGCGGTCATTCGATTCGGGTGGGCTCTTGGACCCTCGGTTATCGTGTTGACCGCTATCGCGATAGGCTGTATCAGCTTTTACAGCATCAGCAGGCAGCGCCATCGGGAAATTCTAGAGGAAATTAATACCCGGAGCTAATCATGATTGAGTGGCGCCACCGACAGCCAGTGGCGGATTACGAAAAGCTGGAGATCTTCCGGTATCCTTTCTACCTGGAGAATGCCCTGCTCATCGGGCTCTTTTCCATAATATTTGTTATCGCCAGCATCTGGGCGTCGCTACCTGCCGGAATGGGTATCAGAAGCCTCACCCTCTGGTTTGTCGGCGTGGTCATTTTCTTCAATTATATATTTGTCATTGTTGACTACACTTCACGCGGTATACAACGCATACCCAAATTGTCAGGTGAACTGGTATTCCCCACCCATGATTATCGACTTTTTACTATCGCCGTGCTGACCATCTGCCATATGGCTTTTGTCTTGGGCGGTGGGGAAGACACCTCAAAGACCATGCGGCTTATCATCGCCTTTTTTACGTATCCGCTGATGTTCTCTTTGTTGGTCGTGAACATAAACCCACTCACCCTGTTAAACCCTATTGCCCTCGCCAGGTCTCTGTGGATATTCAGCACCTCGATGGACTCAGCAGTTTTCTATGGGTTACAGCTAGCCACCAGCTCACTGCTCTTTTTCGAAATCCAGTCATTTGGCAAGATTTCAGTCGCCCATGTGCTCTGGCAGGTACCCATCACAGTGACCATGCTAATCATGCTATTTCGCAGTCTTGGTGTTGTCCTGAATACTCAGGGCCCGAAATTTGGGCTTTTAGTTCTGCAGAACGCGGAGACTCATCAGGCTGCGCTGGAAGAGCAGGCCCGGGTTCAGCTAGGTGAATTCATACTAAAATTGCACCGATGGGTTCGAGTTCATGAATACAAAAAGGCCTGGGCTCTCATAGAGGAATTCCAGCGTGAACACCAATACTCATTGGATTCAGAATTGTTCCATCGTCTCGGCCAATGGGACGACCAACGGTTAGCGGCAATGTTGGGAGCCAGCCTGGCGGAAAGGTTGCTCCATGAAGGTGAAACAGAACGATCGCTAAAAGTATTTAGAGAAAGTTACACCATGGCCCCGAACAAATTTGTTTTCTCTTCCGGCTCGGTCGCTTTGCTGTTCGCGGATGCAGCCCTAGATGAGGCTTCCCGCGAACAGGTCTATCTATATCTGCAGCGTTTTGACGAGCAATTCCCTAATCACCCGAACATCGTCGGCGCAATGGTGAGGGTTGCAAGCTTGGCGCTTGATCACTTTAGCGACCACGATACCGCCGACAAATTTCTGCAAAAAGCGCTCACCCTCAAGCCCGATCTTTCTGACAACTCAGAGTACCAGCGTCTGGCAGCGTTGCTTCTGCAATAACTTGGCCTCTGGCTACCCCTGCTGGTATCCTCGACCCCACAAGGCCGGGGCGGGCGCCAGGGAACCTCTGAAAAATCTTCTGGAGGCATTCCGGAATTCTGATAGAACGCGGATCCACTGGCTTGAGAAATCGATTCGAGTGCGTTAGACAGGAACAAAAACAATGTCCAGCTTTCCAACTTCGCCTGAAGAACTAAACGTTGAGTGGCTCAACGAAAAACTAGATTTCCATGTGGACGCTTTTACCACTGAACGGCTAGGTGAAGGAGGCGGTCTGCTGGGGCTGGTAATACGCCTAAATCTGAAATCCAAAAACGGACCCAGGACGCTCATCGCCAAGTTCCCTACGCCAACGCTTGAAAACAGGGCAGTGGCGAACATGTACGACATGTACGGCCGGGAATTTCGTTTCTATACCCAGGTTGCCCCGACAGTACCTTTAAGGTCCCCTGTCTGCTATCACGCTGAGTTTGATCCCACCAATAGTGACTTTGTATTGCTATTGGAAGATTTGCAGGGCTTTCGGCTCGGAGACCAGGTGAAAGGCTGCACTGCAGCTGAGGCTCATCAAGTCGTAAAAAGTATCGCGATGCTGCACAGAAACACCTGGCAGCCTGATCACATTACGGATATTAATCCACACGACATGCCCTATCAGCGAGAAGGCATGATTGGTGGTTTTCAGATGGGTTGGCCTGTTGTAGTCGACCAGTTTGCCGACGTGCTTAATGCAGAACTTAACGCGGATGAAATCTCTCTGCTCGCAACGATGCCGGATAAAGTGAACAAATTACTCGACCAGATTCATGATGGGCCGGTAGTGATCGGTCATGGCGACGTGCGACTCGACAACATATTTTTTGCCGATGACAGCAATGCCCTGGTCGACTACCAGGCGGTATCCAAGTCAGCGCCCGAACACGATCTGGCCTATTTCGTGTCGCAAAGCCTGCCCGATGATGTTCGACGCGGTGAAGACTGGTTAGCGGTGTATCACAAGCAGCTCACGAGCGAGGGTATCGACTATCCGCTGGAAGTCTCTCGACGTCGATATCGCCTATGTGTCCTGTATCTGGTTTGTTACGCTGTCGTTATTGCCGGTACTCTGGATCAAGCGAACGAACGCGGCCGCAGACTTGCAGAAACATTGCTGGGAAACTCTTTGCGTTCCCAGAAAGAACTCAACACATTCGAACTTATCAGTTAGGAACAACAACATGCAGCTAGAAAACAAGATCGCCGCTGTCACAGGTGGATCGGCAGGAATTGGCAGAGCTATCGCAGAGGCATTTTTAAATGAAGGCGCCAAAGTTTGCATCATGGCAAGAAATGCCGAGAAGGCAGCCCGTGTTCTTAAAGAGATCGGCGCCGGTGACAAGCTGGTATTTATTCAGGGAGATGCAACAAACCAGCAACAGATAGAAAGTTTTGTCGATAAAACCATCGAAACGTTCGGCCGCATCGACATACTGGTTAACAATGCTGGCGGCGCGGGTGCTGATTTGCAACCCCTGGTCACCTTGCCTGATGCAGAATTCGATCTCTGCATGAAGTGGAACGTCTACTCGACATTCTGGGCAACTCGCCGCGCCCTGAAAACCATGTTGGAGGAAAAATGGGGCCGAATTATCAACATCTCCTCCATGGAAGGAAAGAACGGTAAACCGATCCTTACCGCTTATTCAACCGCCAAACATGCAATCAACGGCATGACCAAGGCTGTCGCCAGGGAAGTGGGAACCGAGGGGATCACGGTTAATGCGATCTGCCCCGGAATCATCGTCACCGATATCGTCAAGGAAAACGGACCCGCAACTGCGAAGGCCATGGGAATGACACTGGACGAAATGATCACAGCTTTTTCTGCCGAAGCAGCCATCAAACGCCCAAACAAGGTCGAGGAAGTTGCCGCCGTGGCTGTCCTGCTCGCCAGCGAAGCAGGCGCAGGTATTACTGGCACCCAGATCAGCGTAGACGGCGGGACTGCGCAGTACTGACGACGTCATCCTGAACCCGAAGGGTGAAGGATCTCTCCTCTATTCTCGCGAGACCCAGATCCTTCAGTTCACAACTTCGTTGCTCCCTCAGGACGACGATCGGCTAGGGCTCGGCTATGCCGAGCCAAGGCTCTCTGTCGACTCACACAGAAATACGGGAATATTTCGGTCAGTGTGATCCTGGTAATCCTGATAAGGCGGGTAGTATTCCACACACGTCGGCCACAAAGATTGCTTTTCCTCATGGTTCAACCGGCGTGCCTTCATCGATTTAGTTTCACCGCCATAGGTGATTTTTACGTCAGGGTGGGCAACCAGATTGTTAAACCAGACTGGGTTCTTCGGTGCACCGCCCTGGGACGCGACAAGAAGAAAACCCTGCTCGTGAGGCACGTACATCAGCGGGATGGTCCGCCTCTTACCTGACCTGGCGCCTTTCATTTCCACCAGCAGGATGGGCATGCCCGCCAACCGGTTCATCAATCGTCCACCGGATAACTTGTAGACAATCACGTTGACCCGGGTAAACAACTTGAGCACCCATCTTGGTGGCGGAGCGTTGGACTTGTCGGTTTGCTCACTCATAATATGACTCCCTCATAGTCTTTCTTCCCGCAACGCTTTTCTTCTTAACTTCCCCGCATCATCGCGGAGTGGTTCGCTGGAGAATTCTATTGTTTTTGGAATTTTATACCGCACCAGTCGTTCTTCTAAATGGGCCAGCAAGGCTTTTTCTGCAATTCCATCCGGTGCATCAACGATAGCATGCACATAATTTCCCAAATCCTCATGGGGTAGCCCAATGACCGCGGAAGATCGTATTCCCGGGCAACTGTCTATCGCTGCTTCGACCTCGGCGGGGTATATGTTCGCGCCACCCGACAAGATCATGTCTGTCTGCCGGTCAGCAAGGTAAAGATAGCCATCTTCATCGAAATATCCCTTATTGCCAATACTTTCGAAACCACCGTTGATGGCTTTCGGTTTCAAAGAACGCATACAACTCTGGCCCCTTGAACCCGGCGTCCAGGCGGATGCGGATACGTGCCCGGGGAAAGGCCTGACGGAGTCGTGGCAATAATCGCTTTAACATACCGATA
>Ga0066376_10001449_pt1 | contig 23027 bp, 14 predicted proteins | sample Knorr_S15_td_Bot_FD_77009 | JGI IMG/M metagenome (GOLD analysis project Ga0066376, IMG submission 77009) | Marine microbial communities from Southern Atlantic Ocean transect - Knorr_S15_td_Bottom_ad_5009_LV_A | ecosystem: Environmental > Aquatic > Marine > Oceanic | place: Southern Atlantic...
GGTCGTATTTGAGAAAAGAATCGGTGACACGCTCGCCCGGATTGTTGTCTTTAAAGACAATCCGCTTGCTACCACCCATCCTGAACTCGCGGTGATCGACCAGCGCACGGGTCAGCCCTGGCGGGACCTGGAGGACCTGGCCTGGACCGATCCTTTCAGTGAAGAAGTCTGGGACTACAATATTGCCATTGCCATAGAGGCGGCAACAAAGGGCTTTGACGAGATTCAGTTTGATTACATTCGTTTTCCGTCAGATGGTGAAATAAGGGAGGCTGTGTTCTCACGACCGAATGTAGAGAAAGCCCGGCGGTCGGCGATCACGAGATTCTTGAAACGCGCACGAAGTGCTCTGTCACCGTTCGGGGTCAAGATTGGCGTGGCTGTTTTTGGGTACACGGTTTGGAGCGCAGGCGACACTGGAATCGGTCAGAACATCGAGGACCTTGCACGGTATGTCGATGTTCTCTCACCCATGATCTATCCTTCATCCTTTCATCTGGGAATCCCAGGCTATCCCGTAGCGATAGACCATCTCTATGAATAGGCTCATCAAAGTACTCAACGAGCTGTTAAACGCCTACAGGGAACAGGTGTGGTTGTACGTCCGTGGCTTCAGGACTTTCGCGATTATGCCTTTGATCGGCGAAAGTTCTCTCCCCAGGAAATACGGGATCAGATGGAGGGTGTTTTGGATGGGGGCGGGACAGGGTGGATGCTGTGGAATCCAGGCGTTCGCTTACACTCGGGAAGCCTTGAAGTCTGATACCGTGACACCTTCCGCTGATCTGACGGAGTTGTTGGATTTTACGGAGAAAGTAAATCCCCGTTGCCACCCTGGGTCGTCCCATCCGGGGTCGCTCTTTTGCGATGTGGTCCAACCCGTGTTCGTCCAGAATCCCAGGCAACCGCGGGTAGATGGGCTGCCTCTGTGGGGTGGGCAAATGCGTTTGGGCAATACAGATCGCCCCCTGAGGCTCTTGCTTCCCTTTCCCGATCGCCAGGTTAACCAGGCAGTCCCTGTATCGGACATTCCTCCAGTCGACTGTGCCTGAACTGTGCCGCGTTAGACCCGTTCCACGTCACTTGCACGTTCCTCCTTTCTGGTCACAACAATCTCTACCCGAAGTCTGTTCAGCGAACGATACCCTGATGGAATCCTGAGCCTTGCGCAGGCATCGTCCTTGCCTCTCCTGGGCGGGCAGGGCACAATACCTATCATTATTTGAGGTACGATGCCCGGAGGAGGGGCCTTACCATGAAACAACATACTATTCTTGCCGTCGTTGCGGCGATCGCTTTGGGCTCGTCTCCGGTGTTAGCTCAAGACCAGGATCAGGAGCCAAAACCGCCATTGGGCTTCTTTGTCACCAGCACGATGCATAGCGGTAATCTGGGTGGTCTTGCCGGTGCCGACGCGGAGTGCCAGCGCTTGGCTGCCGCCGTGGGGGCGGGCGACCGTACCTGGCGTGCTTATTTAAGCACCCATGGCACCCGCACACAGGCAACCGTCAATGCGCGCGACCGCATCGGAAGCGGGCCTTGGAACAACGCCAATGGCGTGATGGTAGCCGGTAGCGTCGCGGATCTACACGGCGACATTCAGCGCGGCAGCAATCTCATCAATCAGGACACGGCGGTGATGGAAAATGGCGATCCGGTGAACGGCCGCGTGCGCCCCGAAGGCACCAGAAACGAACACGACATACTCACCGGATCGGATTCGCATGGCCGTCCCTTTCCCCCGGGCCTGTCTGCTCGAGGGGACCTCACCTGCAACAACTGGACCTCGGACAGCTCCGACGCCCGCGCCATGATCGGCCATCACGACCGCCTGAGCGGATGGAATGTTTCGTGGAACTCGTCGCATGGGACGGCGGGATGTTCGCTGGATGACTTCAAATCGACAGGTGGCGCCGGACGGTTCTACTGCTTCGCTGCCGATTGATGAGGTTTCTCGGTTCATCGCCTTAGAGGGTGGGAAGAATGAACATCAAGCTGAAGCGAGCCTATGAAGAGGCAGACTCCAGCGATGGTATTCGCATACTCGTGGAACGGTTGTGGCCACGCGGAGTCACCAAACAGCTGCTGCCCTGGATCACTGGTTCAAGGACATCGCTCCAAGCCCGGAATTGAGAAAATGGTTCGCTCACCGGAGGGAGCGCTGGAGTGAATTTCAGAAACGTTACCGGGCCGAACTGACGCAAAATGGCCAACAGGTCACTGACCTGAGAGCGATCTGTTCGAAAGGTACGGTGACCTTTGTCTTTGCAGCCCGAGACACCGCTCGTAACGGAGCTGTTGTCCTAAAGAAGTACCTGAAATCCTGAGCCAGTAGCCTGCAGTCCTCTGTCCTTGGAATGTTTTCAAATATTCTTGCAACTGTAAGGTGAGTCGTTATTGGTCCAGCCAGGATTCTGGTTCGTAAACTTTTCGCCACAACCGTTCGTAGGTGTTGCCATCCATGGGTTCCTTGAGCTGGAACTGGAAGTTCCTGATGCTCCCTGAGTGGGAGTGCTCCCATGCAGTAACGCGGATATGGGTTCCGGACATGCGACCCAAGCTCTCAATGTCTTCTATGGGCCAGAAACGACTGTGGTCGGAACTGGCGGTACGGTAATAGAGACCCTCTTCGCTGAAGAGCAGTTGACCTTCGCATCCTCGACCGAAGGCATGCTTGTGTTTGACCGGAACCCTGTAGGCTGCATCATCTGGAGGGGAGAAAACAGCAGATACCAGCACACTGGGAAGCCGTTCGCGCAAAAAATTCACGACTTCATCGCTCATTTCTCCTTCGACCAACTCAAAATGAAGGGTCCTCTCGCGATTCAGTTTCCACCAGACGTCTTCATAGGTGCGAATGTGGATGTTTTGCGGCGACTGGATCTTCACTTCCTGGATGTCGGAGTAGGACCAGATCGTATTGTGTCCGTCGTCTTTTTCTGAGGTGTAAGAGATGCCTTCCTGGTCGATGGTCAAGGTCCCAGAGCCTTTTCGGAAGAAGTGATCGTGATCAACGGAAAACTGAAACACAGCATTGTCGCTGGCCATCACCGACCAGCTAAACAACAGAGATAGTGCCAGAACTGAAAGAAGGACGGTTTTCATAGACTTGTTCTCCAAGCTGGGGTCATTTGCTCTTATTTCACAAAAACGAAGCCCAACGACTCCTCCAATCGGACCAGATTCTGAAAATAGACACTGGTTTCTTCATGGTATCGAAGTTCATAGTTCAGTACAGTGAGCGCGTTGTCGATCAAGTTGAGAAAGTCGATGTTGCCCACCTCATAGGCCGATAGGGCCGAATCCAGGGATGCAGTAGCCTGAGGAATGATTCCCTGTCGATACAGTCGTATCAGGCTCTGTGCGGTACGAGCTCCAATGTAAGCGTCCTTGATGCGGAAGGTGACCTGTTGAAGCTTACTCTGGTAGCTATGCTTTGATCTCTCGATCTCTACTACCTTTTCCTCTACCCCAAAGCGTTCCTTTCTCCAGAAATAGAGGGGTATCTCCAGACCCAAACGATATTCATACATATTGTCAAAGGGACCACCGCGCAGCATATAGGTTGTTGAAATGCTCAAATCGGGGAAAAACTGTTTCCTGGACAGATCGAGTTGCAGGGAAGCCTTTTGAATCTCTAATCTTTCCGCCTCGATTTCAGGGTTCTGTTCTCTCGCTGTGAGATAGAGCCTTTCCAAAGAAAAAGGCAACTCAACGGAAGTGTCTTCAACCGGCACCAGCTGGGGAAGAACAACGTCCGGAGATCGATTGAGTAGAGTGTTGATTCGAGCTTGGGCAATTTCCCGTTGACGATCCAACAGTTCAAGCCGTTCCACGATCAGTGAAACTTCCACTTGAGACCTGAGCACATCAGCCTGAAGACCCTCTCCCACGGCGTACTTCGCTTCGGCGATACGGGAAAGCCTTTGCAAAAGATCTCGATATCGAATCAGGATGCTGGTCGCCTGGTCGAAGTAAGTCAACTCAAAATAAGCTGTCTTCAATTGACGAATGATCTGGAAAGTCGCCGCTTGGTAGACTTGCGCCTTTTGAGCTGCCTCGGTTTCCGCGATATCCCCCTTGAGACTCAACTTACCGGGCCAGGGGATCTTCTGCTTGAACATGAAGGAAGCCCAGGATAGAGGGCCGCTGCCAATTGTCGAGTAGGGCAAGGGGTTTCCCGAACTCATCGAACCGAAACTGAGCTCCGGGTTGGGAAGGGAAGCGACCTGCGAGGGTCTCTTGGTAGAGGCTTCCCACGTTTTTCGAGCTGCCTGAATGGAAGGGCTAGAGCGTAAGGCTTCTTCGACCAATTTGTTGAGAAATTCGAACGATTGTTCGGGCTGCTCTGCGGTAGGCAAATCTTGAGCGGACAGAGCCAAAGATATCCCAAAGAAGCTTCCCGCGAGTATCAATACCCATAGATGAGCTTTCCGACATCTTCTTTTGTTCATCATACAAACCTCACTGTGAGCGGACACTAATTAGGGCCTTTGGGCCGATTGCTAAAAGGGATCCAGTCGCGTAGGGTAGCGGACAGTCCTTCCATCTCGTAGCGTTTCCAGAGAAAGAAGACCGCCGGATAAATGGTGAGCCCCAGAATAAAGGAGGTCGTCAATCCCCCCACCATGGGTGCCGCCATGCGTTTCATCACGTCGGCCCCAGTTTCGTAGGTCGATGCCCACATGATGGGAAGCAGGCCCATAAAGGTTGTCAGTACGGTCATGAGCTTGGGACGCAATCGCTGGACTGCGCCGTAGTGAATGGCCTCCTTGAGATCAGCCACATGTCGCATTCTTCCCTCTTTCTTCCATTTCTGGTAGGCGAGTTGCAGGTAGAGCAGCAAGACCACTCCCATCCCGGCCTCCAGACCCGCCAGAGCAATAAGCCCCACCCACACCGCGGTGCTGAGGTTGTAATCCAAGAAGTACAGGAACCAGAACGATCCAATAAGCGAAAAGGGAACCGCCAGGAACACGATGAGGGGTTCCTTCCAGGACCCAAAGTTCAGGTAGAGCAGGACGAAGATGATGAAGAGTGTAATGGGAATAATGTAGGTCAGCCGTTGCTTCATGCGCATCAAGTATTTGTACTGTCCAGCCCATTCGAGACGATAGCCAGGCGGTATTTCGACCTGGCTTGCAACGACTTGTTGGGCTTGCTCGACGTAGCCCTGGTAGTCATCGTGGGTGACATCGATGAAGACGTATCCCACCAGCTGGCCATCTTCGCCCCGAATCATGGGTGGTCCCTGCGAATATTCCATATCAGCCACCAGCGAAATGGGGATTTGGGCACCGGAGGGGGTAGGAATCAGCACTCTTGCCAGCCCCTCTATATCGTTGCGAAGCTCCCGTGGATAGCGTACGTTGATGGGGTAGCGTTCTCTGCCTTCGATGGTATAGCCAATGTTTTTGCCCCCGATAGCCGTCTCTATAATCTCCTGCACAGCTCCGACGGTCAGGCCATAGCGGGCTGCTTCTTCCCGGTTAATTTTGAAATCAAAATAGTAGCCTCCCATGACTCGGTCTGCGAAGGCACTGCGCGTACCGGGTACCTCCTGGAGGGCCTTTTCGATTTGAATGGCGATCTCCTCGATCTTCTCCAGGTCGGGGCCGAAGACCTTGACTCCAAGATTGCTGCGCATGCCGGTGGACAGCATCTCGGTCCGAGTTTGAACAGGCATCCACCAAATGTTGGCCATTCCTGGAAATTTCAATTGGGCATCCATTTCCTGAACCAACTCCTCCCACGACTTGGTGCGCTGCTCGGGCCAAATAGTTCTGAAGATGGGTTGGACCTTGTCTGGCATCCAACTGGAGTACCAGCGTTCTACATGCACAGGTTCCCAGTCTTCCTGAGGCTTCAAAAGCACCACGGTTTCAACCATGCTCAAAGGAGCTGGATCGGTGGATGTATCGGCTCTTCCGATCTTTCCAAACACCCTCTCCACTTCGGGAAATTGGCGCAGAAGTTTGTCCTGTGTCTGAAGGATTCTGGAGGCTTCCGTGATAGGCATTCCGGGGACCGCAGTGGGCATGAAAAGCAAGGACCCTTCATTCAAAGGAGGCATAAACTCCGATCCGAGCTGCATGAATGCCGGAACCGTGGACAGTACCAGCAAAAAGCTCACAAAGATGAAGCTCTTCGGAAAGCGCAGAATGAAACTCAGGGTGGGGGTATAAATCGCCTGGAGGAAACGGCTGATAGGATGCTTCTCTTCGGGGCGGATCTTACCCCGTATCAGCAAGGTTCCCAGAGCGGGCACCAGGGTGATGGCCAGCAGAGCCGCAAAGAACATGGAGAAGGTTTTGGTATAGGCCAGTGGTTTGAACAGTCGGCCTTCCTGGGCTTGTAGAGTGAACACCGGGAGGAAGGAAACCGTGATCACGAGCAGGGAGACAAAGATGGAAGGTCCCACTTCGCAAAATGACTGGATGAGAACGTCGGTTCTGGTTCCGGATCTTCCCTGAGATTTCCATTCGGCCAGCTTCTTGTGGGCGTTTTCGATCAGGACAATGGAAGCATCCACCATAGCCCCGATGGCGATAGCAATTCCTCCCAACGACATGATATTGGCAGTGACCTTCATGTAATACATGGGGATAAACGCCATGATGATGGCCAGGGGTAAAGCCAGGATGGGAATGAAGGAGCTGCGCAAATGAAGCAGGAAGACAATAATGACGACACTGACGACAATCATTTCCTCAGTCAGCTTTTCCTGAAGCGTTTCAACGGCTCTCAAGATCAGCTCGGAACGATCGTAGGTAACGACCAGTTTGATGCCCTCGGGAAGAGAGCCTTCCACTTCCTTCAACCTGGCTTTCACTCGATCGATGACGGTCAGGGCATTTTCCCCGTAGCGCATCACCACAATGGCGCCGACCACCTCCCCTTGACCATCCAGTTCTGCAACACCCCGGCGCATGTCCGGTCCGAATTGAACCGTTCCCAGATCTCGGACGTAAACCGGAGTGCCCTTTCCATCGGTCATCACAGGAACGGTCTCGATGTCTTGGAGCGATTGGATGTAACCCCGTCCCCGCACCATGTACTCGGTGCTTGCGACTTCAATCACGCGACCTCCGACATCGTTGTTGCTGTCACGGATGGCATCGATGACTTTCCCTAATGGGATGTTGTAGGCCAGGAGCTTGTTGGGATCGAGTTCCACCTGATACTGCTTGACGAAGCCACCCACACTGGCTACTTCGGCTACGCCAGGTACCGACTCCAACCAGTAACGCAGATACCAATCCTGAAAGGAGCGAAGTTGGGCCAGGTTGTAGCGCCCGCTTTCGTCAACCAGTGCGTATTCAAAGACCCATCCCACTCCGGTAGCATCGGGGCCCAGTATGGGATTGGTTCCTTCGGGCAATTGCCCGGTGATCTTTTGCAGATACTCCAGAATTCGGCTTCTGGCCCAGTACATCTCGGTTCCGTCTTCAAAGATGATGTAGACGTAGGAATAACCGAACTGGGAGATGCCACGGACGAGTTGAACGTTGGGAGCGGAGAGCATGGCCGCCACGATCGGATAGGTGATCTGGTCCTCCACCAGGTCAGGACTTCGCCCCGGCCATTCTGTAAACACAATCACCTGGACATCGGAAAGATCCGGGATCGCGTCCAGCGTGATGTTTGAGAAGGCCCACAGCCCCCAGGCTGTGGCAAAGGTCATGACCAGAAAGACCAGGAACCGATTCTTTGCGCTGAATCGAATGATTGTTTCGATCATTTGTTTGAACTCACTCCTAGCCCGGACTATGCATAAATTTTCTGCTGTGGCGCCCAACACCATCCGCCCTGACTGCGTTGCTGCTCACTCGGGCTCCTCGACGTGCCGTACAGCACGCCTGCGGTGCCCTCGGTCGCGCGCCTGGTCAGGACGGCGGCGTCGGCGCCTCGCGACGAAAACCTATGCATAATCCGGGCTAACGTGGTTTCGGTGTTTCCCAGCTTGCCTCCACTCCCTGTACCTTGCTTTCCGCATCAATCAGAAAGTTGGCTGCTGAGACAACCCTTTCGCCTGTTTCTAGGCCCTTCAGAATCTCGTAGTAGCCTCTCGCCTGGGCGCCGACCTGCACCTGCCGCAACTGCATTGTTCCTGATCCCAGGTTCACAAAGACCAGGTCTCGCTTGCCGGTTCTCAAGACTGCACTTTCCGGAACGGCCAGGGTTGCTCCAAGAGGCACCTGGATTTCGATGTTGGAATACATTCCTGGTTTTAGCCTCAACGCGGGATTGGAAAATTCCAGACGCACCCGCATGGTGCGTGTTGTTTCATTGAGATGTGGATACACATAAGTGATATCTCCCCGGAAAATTTCTCCTGGATAAGCAATAGTGCTCATCGCGACCCTCTGACCTTCGCGGACGTACGAAATCTCGTTTTCGTAGATCTCAGCGTAAGCCCAGATGTTTGTGTAGTCGGCAATGGTATAGATCTTGGTTTCGGGAGTGACATACATATTTGGGAAGGCAGCTCTCTCCACGACATAGCCGCTAGAAGGGGAATAGATGATCAAGTGTTTCTGCACTTGCCCGCTCTTCTCGAGTTGTTCTATTTGCTCGTCAGTGATATCAAAGAGTTCCAGTCTGCGGCGAGTTGCCGCAAACAATGATCGAGCTCCACTGGAAACGTTTTCAAAAGGACTGTCTGCCAGGTTCTCAGCGGTCTTTAATGCCAGTAGATATTCCTCTTGAGTCGAAACGAGTTGCGGGCTGTAAATCGAAAAAAGAGGATCCCCCTCATTCACGTGCTGAAGTGTGAAGTCGACGAATACCCTTTGGATCCAGCCGCTAATCTTGGGGTGAACGTATGCGATCCTGGTTTCGTCCACTTCAAGTGTCGCCACCGTCCGAATGACTTTCTCCAGAGAGTGAATTTCGACTTCAGTGGTCTGAACATTGATCAGCTGCTGCCGGCGAGGATCGACCGTGAAAGTGGACTCATCGCTTGTGATTTGCTGGCCGGAGTTCGTGGCGCCATTATCCAAGGTTGCAGGCGCCCTCTTCATGACCGGAACCAGATCCATCGCACAGATGGGACATGTCCCCGGATCTTTCATCCTCACCGAAGGGTGCATGGTACACGTCCAGTACTCGATGTCTCCGTCCTCACCTCTGACTGCAACGAGCTGATGCTCACCCGAAAATATTTCCTGCAGCCACGATGCGGGTGCCTGGCTCCAGAAGAGGATCAGGGCACTTGCCAGGACGATACTGACAAGGATTAAACTGACGGATAATGTCCTACTCATATTCCTCACTAAACCTTTCTCACCATCGAACTGGATCAAGGGAGGTGAGCTTAAGCCACTCACCGCTGAGCACTCCTCAGATCAGTTCAAACAATTTGGAGAACAGCTTCCCTGAGACGGGAAGGGAATCAAAAATAGGAGAGACTAAATCAGAAGGGAGGCGTTCAGGAGATACACTTCTCCTCTAGGGAGTGGGTTGGGAACTTCGAATCGCGAAGTCTTATGAATCCAATGAAGATGAGTACTGATTGGTGGCACTAAAGGCAGGACTAAAACGGAAGTAATATCGGAAGAGACTTTCGGCTGTGCCTTTTCAAGAACAAAGGGTGATTCGTCTTGGCCCAACTGGCACATCTTCTTGCAATGATCCATGTCCTGAGAAGTTCCAGACATTCGAGCCATACAATCAGGGTCCATAAAGTCGCGGCACACTGAAAGGCCGATACCCATCAGGCTGAACGTCATGAAAACGGTGAGGGCAAGAATGCCAACTCTATGCATTTGTGACCATTGTAGAACGAGAGTGGCGTCTTCTTCAAGTTTGTTGACCGTTTTAGTAGGCCCAGAGGTAGAGGCCGCTTGGCCGAAAAGAATGGGAGAAGGAGAGGGGCAAAGACCTAGCCCGGACGATGCAGCATTCGGGCTAGGGGGACTTCACGAAGTCAACGGCCTGCTGAGCCGTGCGGCGTGCTGTTTCGATGCAATCAGGCATGCCCACACCCCCGAAATAAGCTCCCGTCAAGAACAGCCCGGGGTGCCCTTTGAGGGCTCGACTGATTTGATCCAATCTCTGGGCATGGCCGAGGGTGAGTTGCGGCAATGCTTTTCGAGCGTGAAGGACCTTGGTGAAGACAGGTTGGCAGTTCATTCCCAAGATTCGCTGCAGCTCGTTGTGAACCCTCTGGACAGCTTCTTGATCCGAAATCTCGGCTCGTTTGTGTCGACCATCCTGGATGGAACATCGAAGCAGCACGGTGTCGGGGGGACAACGGCCTTCGAACTTACTGCTGACCCAGGTGCAGGCATCGATAACGGTGGCCTCCTTTCGGGGCACGACGAAGCCATGTCCGTTTAAAGGGTGTGCGAATTCCCCTTCTTTGTAGGCCAGGTACACGATGACCGTCGAGAAGTAGGGGATTTGCCTCAAAACCCGGGCCGCTTCAGAACTCACCGGATCCACGATGTCAGCAGCTGGCGATGCCGGCGTCGATAGCACGAGCGAGTCGAATGCATCTTCGAACGAGGCGCTCTTGAGGCGATAGCAGGAGGAGTCCCACTGGACCTGGATGTCCACCACGTTTCGGTGAATTGAAATATCAGAGAGTTGCTCGGTCAACCCGTTGATGAGAGAGGACATCCCGGGCCGCAGGGTGAGAAAAGCAGGTTGGGAGGAGGAAGAACGCTGCCTTGAAGTCCTGCGCATGCCTTTCCACAGGCTCCCAAATGTTTGTTCGATCTGGTAAACGCGGGGAAGTGCACTGGCTGTACTCAATTCTCGGATGTCCCCTCCGTAAATGGCTGAAACAAGCGGCTCAGCCACCTTTGCCGTCAGCTCGCGTCCCAGACGACGGGTAAGAAAAGCGTCTACGCTCATGTCTTTGTTACTGGGTCTGACCAGGGGCTCCATAAAGGCGCGAAGCTTGCCTTGGGTACTGATCAGGCTGGAGGCCCAAAAAGGCCGAATACGAACAGGGGAGAGAAACTCCATACCCTGGGGAAGGGGCTGGAGCTTGGAGTCCTGAAGGACAAAGGTTTGACGCAGCTGGTCATTGGATCCCATGACCTCATCCCCAAGTCCCAGTTCCTTGATCAACTCAAGGATTTGGGGTTTGAAGGTCACAAAGTTTTGGGGTCCACCCTCAATCAAAAAACCCTCAGTTTTCTCGCTCCAAATAACCCCGCCCAAACGATCGGACCGTTCCAGGATCGTCACCTCGATCTCAAGATTCTGGTGACGGCTCTCCTGGAGTAGATAATAAGCGGTGGCTAACCCCGAGATGCCTGCTCCGATGATTCCGATTTTTGCTGTATGGGCCATAACTGGCGTCAGGTTAATGGATCATCGCTCGATCTGGCAAGAGATCACCGAGAGTCAAGCTCGAGTCGGAAACCCAGCCCTACCCAATGGGTTTGATCATCCCTTTGCACCCGATCTTGCATGTGAATTACCATACAGTAGAAATGAGAAGGGACGATGGAACCCAAGGGCATTGAAACGGATCTCCCGCAAACCAACCTAGAAGCCGTGATCCCTGAGGAACAAAAGGTTTTGTTGGAGGTGAACTCCGACCGTTACGGCATCCATCAACAGATGGAGAAGCTGCTCCTAGAGATCAACACCGACGACGTGGACTGGTCGCAGACTTTAGAGAATCTGCACTCCCGGGCCATGAGCGACTTTTCCTATTACAACACTCACAAACGAGGGGCCGATGCGATTGGGGTCTACTGTGGGCTTTACACCCAGGTGGCTGAGCAGTCGACTCTGGATTCCCTACGTGAAGTGGGCATTCGTAACTTGCTTTACTACCTGGAGAAAGTGGTCAGTACCTCGGAGGAGCACTTGGTGAGAAATGTTACTCCGATAAATCAGGCTCTTCGTCGTCTGGGGGAGATTTTTCACGACGCGCCAACCTACGCCGTAGCCGCAACCCCGGGCCTGAGGCGTGTAACCCAGGCCGCGCTGAGGGCAGGAAAGCCGGTTAAGCCCCTGCTGAAACCCCTGGTCAAGTTATTCAGCTCGGCTCTCGGGCAGTGCTATGAAGACTGGTTGGCGCGGGAAGATCCCGCGGTGTGGTTTCGCCAGCGCCGGGTCACGGACCCATCCAGGGAGGATCCACTTCCCGAGGCGGTGGCCTGCATTTCTCACGATCGCCTGAGATCCTGGCAGGCTAATCTGGAGGATCTACGCGGAGGTAAGGGCTCCCTGGAGAAACGTGCTCAGGAACTGCTGGCTCTCCCGGACAATGCACAAATCACGCGCAACTATCTGGAAGCTGTCTCAGCCGTGGAGTCCGAGGAGAACGAAGAGTGGCAGAACCTGTTGGAGAGGATCCACTGGCTTGTTCAGGTGGTGAGTACCGAAGCCCTCGCTCCCGTACACGAGATGGCTCTGCGCGAGATCCGGCGCTGCTACGAGGAAGTACTCGAGAGCGCCGACCGCAGCAAGGTGCAGGGGTGTATTCAGGAAACCTTTGCCACCCTTCGTCATGCTCGGCTGCCCGAAACCCAAACAGTGGACCACCTGGTCACGACCGTTGGTCTGAAGGTGCTTGCTGCCCGGGATCCCAACTGGGCCGATGCGGTGATCGATGAGATCATCGACTGGGACTTTCATTACCCCGAATTTCATGGCTACACCGAGAAGTGGGCGGTGCAGGTCAATCCCGCCCATCTCAAGAACATTCGCACCTATCTCACCCTGATTCAAAGTGATCCTCATCTGGCCCGCCGGCTGCTGGCCGCTTTGGTGGTTCACCTCAAGATGGGGGGAGTTTTCATCGCCGACACCGATCTCTTTCAAAAGGATATCTCACGATTTCTGGGTAGCGACATCGGAACCGTTTACCACCAGGCGAAGCACCTGTTGAAGCTCTTTCCTGTCTACTTCAGCGACATCGGCGCAGAGGGAGAGCTGCGGGAGATCTCCACGCGTATCGACGAGATTGGAAAGCTCAAGGATCCGCTCTGCCACTTTCTCCGTAAACTCTGCCACGTCGAGAGCAATCCACAGCTGGTTTCTTACATTGAAGCCATCGCCCATTTTTGGGCCACAGGCGATCGCAAGCCATTGCGAGCGTACATTCCCCCCAACAGATACAACGGTCTCGACATTACCAGTGAGGCCTATAAACCACTGCACCGCATTATGAACAGTCTTGGGGATTCGGCAGGAGGTATCGAGGAAGCGTTCACTCTGGAGGGCGAGGTACTGAAACAGCGCCTGTCGGAAGTCCCTGGGACAGAACCCCTCGATGTGGAGAAGGTGGAACTGCTATTCCGACTAAGGCTCTTGCTGCTGCGTAAGTATGCGCTCAATCATGAGGACCTGCTGGATCAGTTACAGGCTTTTGAGCACCTCAACCGCAGCCAGGTCAGGGAGCTGGAACGGGCCCTGACAACCCAGAGACACGAAGCCTCTCTGGGGATTCTTTTGGGGATGCTCGAGAAGCTCAAAGAGATGATCCTGAGCGAGGAAGAAACCCAGGCAATCGAGGATATCTACCACAAGCGCCACGTTGCCGTGGGCATTCCCAGTATGTCCGGCCGTTACCTGGAGATGCGGTTTCAGGCCATGGGTCTCACCTTTCGCATCGAATCGTTGGCCAACGTGCTCTTTGAAGAAATGGTCGCGAGCCAGAACCTGGAGTACATCACCAAGAGCGACTTGCAGCGGGTCTGTCGATGGCTGCACCTGGTATATAGGGCGCTGCGGGTCGACGGTTGCCGGGCCACGGGCCTCAGCATGGGGATTTCCATGCTGGAGCAGGCGCTCCAAGCCCAGGCCTTTACGGTGGACCAGTTCATCAACATCTTTCAGTTTATTTCCCACAGTATTCACTATCTGATTCGTGTTCGCTTTCTGGATGTGTACGAAGGCCCCCTTCAGCGGATCGTTGAGCGAATGTTCCAGAAAGGTCTGTTCACCTGTGACGCCGAGAGCAACGTGCAGGAAGAGATTTTTAAGGTGAGCGAGACCTTTTTGCGTGATTTGATCGCTGAGAGCTTTGGCCTGCAACGACTGGACAACCTCTTGGGCAAGATCCTACACACCTTAACCGAACAGAGGGGGAAGTTGGATCGCACGGGACTCAACCTGCTGATGACCTATGATGTGGACCGGTGCTTCTCGGACATCTACGGGCACAAGACCTCCGGGGAAGGCAACATCTTACTGGGATACAAGGGCTATATGCTCAAGGAGTTAGCTTGCCAGGGTTTCCCGGTTCCACCTGGCTTTATCCTGACCACCGAGGCCTACCGCTGCCGGTCGGCGGTCCTGGATTTCGCCGAGTTGCGGCACGAAAATGTGGAGCGGATCAGGAAGCAGATTGCCAAGCTGGAACGTTTGACGGGCTCCCGCTTCGGAGACCCGGTGAACCCACTTCTTCTTTCCGTGCGCTCCAGTGCGGCCATCAGCATGCCCGGCATGTTGGATACCTTTCTGAACGTCGGAATGAACCCCGAGATCGCCGCCGGCTTCGCCGCCAAGACGGACCGGCCCTGGGCGGCTTGGGATGCCTACCGGCGCTTTCTACAGTTTTGGGGGATGAGCTTTGGCATCAATCGCGATCTGTTCGACGGGTTGATGGGGGAGGCCAAGCAAAAGTACTCGGTGCTCAAGAAATCCCTGTTGCCCCCGGAAATGATGAAGGAGCTGGCACTCCGGTACCGCACGCTGCTTCACGACCACGGTCTGGAGATTGTGGACGATCCCTTTGAACAGCTCATGAGATGTATCGACCTGGTGATGCAGTCCTGGCAATCGAACAAGGCGCGCGTTTACAGAAGCGAATTGAAGATTGCCGATGAATGGGGTACAGCGGTTCTTGTGCAGAATATGGTCTATGGTAATCTTCATGCGAAGTCGGGTACGGGAGCACTGTTTACCCACCACCCGAGAGAGGGGCCGGAGGACGTGCAGCTTTATGGAGATTTCATTATCCAGGGCCAGGGAGACGACGTGGTGAGCGGACTGGTGGATACCTTTCCGGTGAGTGAAAATCAACGTCTCTCGGAAAGCGAGGAGACCAAAATCTCCCTGGAAAAGGATTTTCCGAGGATCTACCAGAGCATGCGTCGTTATGCCGAGAACTTAGTCCATGAGCAGGAAATGCACCACCAGGAGATCGAGTTCACCTTTGAAAGCGATAATCCGAAGGACCTCTATATTCTCCAGACCCGGGACATCGTGTTCTTTCAGACCTCTTCTTTGCCCACCTTTGTGGCCGGCCAGGCCCTGGAGGACTCGAAGGCGGCCACCGGTATCGGTGTGGGCGGCGGTGCGCTGAGTGGGCGCGTGGCTCACACGGCTGAAGACCTGACCCAACTGAAGAAGCAGTATCCAGACGACCCGATTATCCTGCTGCGACCCGACACGGTACCCGATGACATCCACTTGATCCTGAAGGCCGATGGGCTCTTGACCGCGCTGGGAGGGGCCACCAGCCACGCTGCACTGGCGGCTCAACGGTTGGGACGAATCTGTGTGGTCGGCTGCCGGTTATTGCAGGTGAGCGAGGAAAAGAGGGAATCCGAGTTGGCCGGCCACGTCATTTCAACAGGAGAGTTTCTTTCCATCAACGGCATCGACGGATCCGTGTACCTGGGAAAGCACCCGGTCACCATCACCAAGAGACACGGGCTGGTGCGGTAAATCCTTAAAACGGAACAGAGGGAGCTGTGACGAAAGTACAGACAGAAGACGCACTGGGTATTAACGGATCTGGCCGCACCGGCAAGCTGACGTTGTGGCACCATGTTGCCCGTAAATATTTCTCAAACATCGTGGTCAACTTCGGACGGGAAGTGGGTACCAACCTGGAGGCCGTTTGCGGCCTGATCGAAAAGGACTCAACCTACGGCTCCCTTCACCGCTTTCTTTTTGGAGTCAACGCTGAGCCCTGCGTCAAGATCATTGATCGCCAGAAAAACCTGTTGGAGGTCGCCGGGGTTCCCGTCACCATCCTGCAGAGTGCTCGTAATCCGAAGGACATCGGATGGCGAAATTATGGGGTGCGCATCGTGGTTGATGCCACCGGCGCCTTTAATGATCCGACCCGTCCCGTGGATCATCCCCAGGGGTCACTGCGGGGACATCTGGAGGCGGGAGCGGAAAAGGTCCTGAACAGTGCAACCTTCAAGATCAAGGACCAGGGTCAACCGCAGCCCCAAGACGCGGTGACTCTGATCTATGGCGTGAACCACGATGTCTTTAGCCCCGGTAAGCACCACCTGATCTCAGCCGCTTCCTGTACCACCACTGCTCTGGCTCACATGGTCAAACCACTGCTGGACAACCTCCATTCGTCGAACATCATGACTGCCTCGATGAGCACGGTGCACGCGGCCACCAACAGCCAGAGTGTGCTGGACTCGGTTCCCAAGGCGGGAGCCCGAGACCTGCGCCGCAACCGCAGTGTGCTCAATAACATCATCTTGACCTCAACCGGCGCTGCCCAAGCCCTGGAGCAGGTGCTCCCGGAGATCCGTTCGATCGGCTTCATGGCCGATTCGGTCCGTGTCCCCATCCTCACCGAGTCGTTGATCATCCTCAACGTGACTTTCCAAACCGTTCTTGAGGGAGACGATAGAAGCTCCGTTCACCGCGATAAGCTCAACAAGATTTACTCTGATGTGGCTGCGGGTCTCCAAAAGGGCCTGTTGGTTTACAGCGAGGACCAAAACGTGCCCTCTGACGTGATGGGTATGAAGGCCGCTGTGGTAATCGAGGCGGCAGAAACCCACACCCGTACTGGCTTTGTGAATGTGGACCTGGCCCAAATACCGGGACTGGACCCGGAGGTGATCCGAACTCTGGACAACGCCATCGTCAAGATGCCGGTGACCCACGCCAAGGTCTTCGGCTGGTACGACAACGAGTATGGCGGGTACACTAACCTGCTGGGTGACCTGGCCGTTCACGTTCACCAGATCCTCGATTGAGCGCCACGGGCTTCCGCGGCCTTCCCCTTAACTGCCAGCCTTCTTGAGTTGAACTGGGGTGTTGACATCCTGCCAGGCTGTGACCAGAGAAGAGGGTGGTGAGGGCAGGATGATCTTGGGATGGGTGGCCACACGAGAAATGGAAAACTCACCCTCGGAGGCTAGGTTTTCCAGCGGGAGACGAGCTCGGAAGTCGTAGTGAGCCAGAAGAGGTTCGACTCCATCCTCGGGTCCTTCGAGTCGGGGAAGCGTAGCCCAGACTCCTGGAGCACGGGTGGAGAGGAGCCATTCTAAAGCAGATAAGGAGAGCAGCGGCAGGTCGCAGGCAGTCATCAGCCAGGAGGCACGCGGAGCCCATCGCAAAGCCGCCAGAATCCCGGCCATGGGACCGCCGATATCAGGCACATCTACGAGACGAGTGCAATCCTTCACGCTTTCTGGTAAAGCTCCTCTCCCTGCAATGATCACCGTGGAAGTCACCTGATGCAGGAGTTCCACGGTTTGTTCAATCCAAGCCTTTCCATTTGCTTGAATCATATGTTTGGGGTGACCCATGCGTGTGCTTTGACCGCCGATTAAAACGCATCCGTGTAGAGGTGTTTTCAACCATTGGCTGGCGAGCCAATCATCCAGAATCGAGAGGAAGGACTCGAGGCGGCCTGAGCCCGGGGGCAGGCTCGCAACAATTCCTCCGATTTCTGGGGGAGCTGAGGCTTGAGCCGGATCCTTCAGCCAGACCTTGGGGAGCGGCAGATTCTTGTGGCCCTCCACCAGCACCAGGTCGTAGGTCCCGGGGAGTGAATTGAGAGTAGCCGCCAGGCTGAAGTCCGCTACTTCTCGCGACCTCATAAGCCCTTCCTTTGACCCTTTTAGAAAAACATCGGCTCCGGAACGAAAGAGTCGATCGCTGTCCTTTCCAGGATGGTCCACCTGGATCTCGTGGTCCGTGTGTTTGAGCACCGCCACCTTGAGCCCTTTTTTGCAAAGGTGTGGAACCACACCCTCGATGAGGCTCGTTTTCCCGGAACCGCTCCATCCGCATATTCCGAAAGCAGGAAAATCGGTGAGCACCGTTTCCACGTTCTGATCTAAAGGCTCAATTGCATCTGCCATCGGTCAGGAATCTCCTTAACAGAATCTCCTTAAAAGGTGTATTGAATCATTATATATTCAAAATGGATACCCTCGGCGGCTCCGGATTCCTGGATAAACGGACCCGGGAAGAAGTCGCTGTAACCGCCTGTAATGGCAGTGTGTCGATTCATTCGATATGGAACAGTCCAATCCATTTTCGAGCCCACGGGGCGAAACACAGGGAATCCGCGGCGCCTACGATCCCTTCACATTTTCAATCAGGCGCGTTTTCCCACAACCACATCAAGCGCAGTTTCTGAAGGCAGGAAAATCGGTGATGGTCGTCGTCGCGTCGCTTTTTCCCAAGGGTTCAATCGGAATTTCCATCGGGCAAAAATCTCGTTGTTCAGTGTTGGTTCTAGGCGAAATCTAGTTTGTCTTTGTAAAAAGGTATGCTAAACTCTCGCGCTCGTGACGCAAGTTCGAAGCCGGCTGTTGCAGCAAAACCCCCGTCCTGCACAGGCAAGAAACGACATTTTTTGGAGGTGAGTTTTCATGATTAACTATGAGTTCGACAGCGTCATCATCGGCGCTGGCCACAACGCCTTGGTTCTGGCTGGATACCTGGCTAAATCGGGTTTAAAGGTGGCGGTCCTGGAGAGAACTGCTTTTATCGGTGGAGGAGCCGGTACCTTTCCGAGTCCGTTTCATCCCGGTTTTGTCCACGAATACCATTCCCAGTTCCACCGGAATATTCCGAATCTCCCTTGGTACAGCGACTTGGAACTGGATCAATATGGCTTGGAATACATTTACCCCCAGGTGAACAATGGTATGCCTTTAAGTGACGGCCGCTGCCTGATCGTTCATGCGGATCCCAACATCACTAAAAAATCCATCGAGCGGTTCTCTAAGAAGGATGCCGAGACTTATTTTAGAATCTACCACGAGTACGCGGATATGGGCCGCAAAATCTGGTTCGTGAGAGATTACTCTCCTCCTATTCCTCCTGACGAAGAACATGACCTGTGGACAAAGAGCAAGGTCGGTCGGGAGTTCCTGGAGCTGAACAAGAAAAGCGCCTATGAAATGGTTCACGAACTATTCGAGGACCCCGCCCTGCGGGCCTTCTATCTCTTCCTCTTTTCGGTCCGAGGATATCTGCCGGTGCCCACGGTAAAAGGCACTGGTTTCTCTATTGTGGCCATGACGGTGATGGGAAACAAGGCCATGATGCCTCGAGGAGGCGCCCGCCAGTTGACTCATGCTCTCGGCTCGATGGTTATTCGCCATGGCGGCGTCATTTTCCCGGCCACAGAAGTGGGCGAAATCATCATTAAAAACGGAAGAGCGGCGGGCGTCGAAACGACTGACGGCCGTAAGTTCATGGCCAAACAGTGCGTTGTCAGCAGTGTGGATCCCACTCAGACCTTTCTAAAGTTCATTGGGGAAAAACATCTGGATAGTGCCATCGTGGAAGGGATCAAAAACTACAAGTACGGTATTTCCGGCAAGAGCTTCGGTGTGCTCTTTGCCCTGCACGCAGGCACTCATGAAGCCCCTAATTACACCGCTTCCAAGTGGGACCCCATGATTAACCAGGCCTTCAACACGTGTGTGGGATATGAGACTCCCGAGGCCGTGCTTGCTCACCTCACAGGGGTCATTGAAGGAAATCCCACGGATGATATCGGCATTCAGTGTGCCTGCCCGACCCTGTTTGATCCCACCCGGGCGCCGAACGGAAAGCACGTCCTTCTGGCCTGGCAATTCGCTCCCTATTCCATCAAGGATGCCGGTCCCCAGGAGTGGGAAAAGATCAAGCATGAATACCTCGAAAAGGTCCTGGCCCGCTGGGCAGAGTATGCTCCCAATTTAGCTCCCAAGGGCAATAACATCATGTATAAGTTTCCGGAGACACCTCCTGACACGGAGCGCCATCTCATCAATATGCGGGAAGGCGATTTTCACGTGGGTGCCCTGATTCCCGAGCAACTCGGCTTTAACCGTCCCTTGCCTCAGGTCTCCGGGTACAAGGCTCCCATCGATCGTCTGTACTTGACCGGGGCTGGAACCCATCCGGGCGGCAACATCACGGGGGCCCCGGGATACAATGCCGCACAAGTGGTGATTCGAGACCTGGGCAAGGATGTCTGGTGGAATCCACCGGACCCCAGAAAAGTCTGGGCTGAATTGGACTGAGTTCTGAGGCCTGAAAAGGACCTCATTCGGAGGAACTCTGGGCGAGAGGGTCTTGGGAGATTCCGCCGCTTAGCCTCCACCTCAACGGAAAGCCATCAGATCCTGGCCTGGTAGGTGTAGAGCTGATGATATCGGCCTTCCTTTTGGATCAGCTCATCATGGGTTCCCCGTTCCACGATTTGCCCTTCTTCGATCACCAGGATTTGATGAGCCTGGCGAATCGTGCTCAAGCGGTGGGCGATGACGAGGGTGGTTCGCCCCTTCATCAAGGTCTTTAAACTTTCCTGGATGTAGCTTTCGCTTTCGGTGTCAAGATTGGAGGTGGCCTCGTCCAGGATCAGAACTCTGGGGTTGGCCAGGAGGGCTCGAGCGATGGAAACCCGCTGGCGTTGTCCGCCTGATAGTTTGACGCCGCGCTCCCCGATCAGGGTTTCCACACCGTCGGCAAGGCGATCGGTAAATTCCTTCACGTGGGCCGCTTCAACGGCCTCCTCTATTTCGTTCTGGCTGGCTTCAGGTCTTCCGAAGAGGATATTTTCCCGAATGGTTCCATCGAACAGAAAATCGTCTTGAAGAACCACACCCAATTGACTGCGATAGCTCTCGAGAGTCGCTCGGGACAAATCCTGGCCGTCGATCCTCACCACTCCGGTGCCGGGCTTCATGAAGGAAGCGGTGAGTCCGGCTATGGTGGTCTTGCCCGAACCTGAACTGCCCACCAGTGCCGTGACAGTGCCGGCGGGAGCCTGGAAGCTGATGTTGATGAGCACCTCGGTGTCTTGGTCGTAGGAGAAAGACACGTTCTCGAAGGAGAGGTCTCCGGTCAGCTCCTGGAGGACGACCGTCCTCTGGTCGTCCTCATCTTCCCGAGCGGTGTTGAGAATTTCTTGGGTTCTGTCCAGCCCAGCGAAGGCTTCGGTCATTTGGCTGCCGATATTACTCATTTGCACGATGGGAGCGATCAGAAAGCCCAAATAGAGGGTAAAGGCGAAGAAGTCACCCAAAGTCATTTCGCCCTCCATGATCATGGAACCACCGATGCCCATAATGGCAACAGCCGCCAAACCCAGCAACAGGGAAGCGGAGCTGGTCACCAGACTGGTGGCCGTTAGAGACTTCTTTACATTTTGAAAGAGCCGCTCCACGCCCAGTTCAAAGACTCGAACTTCGTGGGCTTCCGCGTTAAAACCTTTGATGACTCTGATGCCACCGAGTGACTCGGTGAGTCGACCGCTGACCTCGGCATTGATGCGCCCACGCTCTCGAAAGACCGGACGGATGTAACCAAAGGCTTTCAGCGAGACCACGCCGAAAGCGGCAAGGGGTACCAGCACGTACAGGGTCATGAGGGCATTGATTCTAATCAGCAGGGAAAAGGCGACTATGGCGGTCAGCGTCCCTCCCACCAACTGGACCAGGCCCGTTCCCACAAGATTACGAACTCCCTCCACATCGGTCATGATGCGGGAAACTAATTCCCCGGATTTGGTGTTGTCAAAATAACTTACCGGCAGCTGGATGATGTGTTTCTGTACCTTGGCCCGCAGAAGGGAGATCAAGTGCTGGGCTTCCACACTGAGGAGCCGGGTCAAAAAGAACGACGTCGTGGCCTGCACGAGAATGGCAGCGGCCACGATCAGAAGGATCAGCCTCAAGAGGGAGAGATCACCCTCGCTGATGGCATTGTCAATCAGGTACTTGCTGGAGCCGGGCAGAACCAAACCGGCAAGTCGATTGAGGACGATGAGAACCAGTCCCACGAAAACCAGTTTTCTTCTGGGCCAGACAATGGTGCGAAGGGCATAGCGCACGGTGGTCAGTGAGGGCTTGCTGGATTTTGTTTGCTTCATAATCAGATCTTCCTACATTTGGGGACAGACTCGTCTATGATATCTAAGACTGCTCTGTCCCCCAATTCCTTATGATATTCTTGCTCGCATCAGGCAGGAGGCATCTCCATGACGGAATGGATCATCAGCAACGAGCCGGTCATTCGCCTCGGTTCCTTCGCCGGAATTTTTGGGCTGATGGCCATCTGGGAGATCTTGGCGGCCCGTCGTCAGCTCACCACCGGTAAAGGTAGGCGCTGGCTGGGCAACCTGAGCCTGGTATTCTTGGATACGCTCCTTGTACGATTGCTTTTCCCCACGGCAGCACTGGGAATGGCCTTGATGGTCAAGGACTTGGGTTGGGGTGTCTTGAATGTTTTGTCTGCCCCCTACTGGGCCGCCGTTTTGATCTCGGTCGTCGTCCTGGATCTGGCCATTTACCTCCAGCACGTTATGTTTCACGCCCTGCCGGCCTTGTGGCGACTGCATATGGTCCATCACGCCGATCTGGACCTGGATGTCACCAGTGGCTCTCGATTCCACCCCATTGAGATCGTTTTATCGATGCTCATCAAGCTGGTGGTGATCTCCGTACTTGGGCCTCCCCTCCTGGCCGTGCTGATCTTTGAGGTTGTCCTCAATGCCCTGGCCATATTCAACCACGCCAATGCCCGCATCCCACTGCCGCTGGACCGTGTCTTGCGCTGGATCATCGTCACGCCGGACATGCACAGGGTGCATCATTCGGTGGAAAAACCGGAGCATAATACCAACTTTGGTTTCAACCTCTCCTGCTGGGACCGGGTGCTGGGCACCTATAAGGACCAGCCGGAAAAAGGGCATGAGGGGATGACCATCGGGCTGAAGGGTTTTCGGGAGCGCAGCTGGCAGTCGCTTCCCCGGCTGTTGTCCATGCCGTTTTTCAAGCCAACTGAAAGCAACATGACATCGGGCAGCGAAGGGTCACCGGGTGAAATGGGGAAAGAATGAA
>Ga0066376_10001450_pt1 | contig 23022 bp, 18 predicted proteins | sample Knorr_S15_td_Bot_FD_77009 | JGI IMG/M metagenome (GOLD analysis project Ga0066376, IMG submission 77009) | Marine microbial communities from Southern Atlantic Ocean transect - Knorr_S15_td_Bottom_ad_5009_LV_A | ecosystem: Environmental > Aquatic > Marine > Oceanic | place: Southern Atlantic...
AAGGCCAGCCCGCCGAAACCGCAGCCGCAGGTTCGGAGCATCTCACGCCGGGATATCGCCGGCGTCTGGTAGTGGGGATAGCGCATCGTTCGTTCCTGACCGGCCTTCAGGCTAGTGCCCTGTAACCATGCTTCGCAACATAAGTCGCCAGCGGGGCATTACGCCTGAATGCGTTGTTCCGCGGTCACAAATACCCAATTTGCTCCCTTGTCACGCCTTTTCAGGCGCACGCCGCGCGACCGACTTATGCAGCGAATCACGGTTACAGGACACTAGCTACTCGAGGTAAATGAACTCGCTGGCGCCCACTATCACGTGGCACAGCCGTGACCAGGCGAACGTCTCTTCTTCCCCATTCGGCGCGCTGCTGCGCATCAGAGACAGGAACGCCAGACTGTCCTCGACCTCCATCACGGTGGCCGGGCGCCCGTAGGCTTCGACGAACGCCGCTTGGATCCGTTCGGTCGAATTCCGGGCGGGCATGGCCAGCAGTCGTTGGGCGAACGCGCCGGCCTGGGTTTCGACGAATCCGCTGTTCATCATGAGCAGCGCCTGCGACGGCACCACCGTCGACGGTCGTCCCCCGACGGAGTCACTGGCGTTCCCAAAGTCGAACCCAGCAAAGATGTCGTAGATCGCGTTGCGCACCACCGGCATGTAGACCGACCGCCTGGGAGCCGCGTAATAGTCGAACCGCCCGAACGTGCTGCCCTCGCTGAACACATACCCGCGCGGGTTGTACTCCTCGACCCGGCCACCCATCGTCAGGTCCAGCGTGCCGGCCAGTTGCAGCAGCGCGTCGCGAATCGGCTCGACTTCCAGCCGCCTCCGGTTCATGCGCCAGTGCAGCAGGTTCCCTTGGTCCACCGCGGCGTTCGCCTCGCTGTAGTCGGTGCTAAGCCGGTAGGTGCTCGATAGCACCATCTCTCGGTGCAGGGTCTTCACCGACCAGCCGCTCTCGATGAACCGGCGCGCGAGCCAATCAAGCAGCGGCACATTGGTGGGGGCCGAGCCACTCGTGCCGAAGTTGCTCGTGGTGTCCACCAGACCGCGCCCAAAGTGCCAGTGCCATATCCGGTTGGCCATGACCCGCGCCGTGAGCGGGTGCTCGGGATGCGTGATCCACCGCGCCAGCTCGAGCCGGCCGCTGGCCCCCTCCGGAATCGGCGGCGGCGGCACCAGGTGATCGGTGACCCGGAGGAACCCTCGAGGTTGAGGGGTGTCGGCCAGGTTGAGGTGGCTGCCGCGAATGTGGACCGGCAGGTCGACAATCTCGTCCTCCTCGACCGACATCGCGTAGGGCGGTCGAGGCGGTGACGCGGCTTCCCGCTCTTCGACAATCGCCCGCAGGCGCACCAAGTCGGCGGTCACGTCGGCTGGATACTGTTCTTCCTCGTCCGTCTGCGGGAGACAGAGGATACACAAACCACCGCCGTAGACCAGCCGACGGAGCTCTTCCTGCTCGCGCGGCAGCCGGAAATCACGCGGCGAGAGGTCTTCTTCGGCCTTGAGACCCAGGCGCTGGAGGTGTTCGCCCCAGGCGATCTCGATCACCGCGAACAGACCGGCGTACCGCCAGGCCAGCTCTTCGAGACTGCTTGGCACCGGCCCCCGCACGAGGCTCCGGGTCAACGGCGCGATAAGAACCTTTTCTGACGCGATCAGCGCACGGAGATCGTTGGTGACCTGCTCGTAGGTGCCGGGGTCGGCCGCGGCGTAGGCGTCCCAGATCTCGAACACCACGCTCGGGTTCGGTGCGTCACCCTGGACAGGCGGACCCTCGCGATAGCGATAGAAGGCTCGCACCCACCGCTCGAGCACCGCCGCTTCGAGCCCGTCCCGTTCGGCGATCCTGGCGACGTCGCTGAGCGCCACCCGATTCGCTTGCTCGTCGTCGCTCCACCCCGGGTAGGCTTCCTCCGCCGCCAGCAAATACCCGGCCAACACCGCCCGACGTGGGCGTCGCAGAATTTCGTTCTGGGCCTCGACCACCGCGTCGACTGCATCCTGCGCCGCTTCGACCTCTTTCTGCGCCGCCTCGTAGGCCTCCACCGTCGCTTCGTCGACCAGCGGTCGCTCGACCCACCGAGTGCCTTCACCACCCATCGTCTTGGTGGACCGCATGATGCCGGCCAGGGCGTAGTAGTCGGCGGTCGGGATCGGATCGAACTTGTGGTCGTGGCACCGGGCACAACCGACCGGTTCGGCCAGAAACGCGCGGCCGACCACATTCACCTGCTCGTCGACGATGTCGATGAGCATCTTGTCGACGTCCTGCTCGGCCAACACCTTGGCGCCCATGGTCAGAAAGCCGGTGGCGATGAGCCGTACGAACCGCTCCTCGTCGGTGCCCCCCGGTAAGAGGTCACCGGCGATCTGTTCCTGCACGAACCGGTCGTAGGGCTGGTCGCGATTGAACGCCTCGATGACCCAGTCGCGATAGCGAAACGCGTTGCGGTGCGCGACATTCTCGTCGAGCCCGTTCGAGTCGGCGTATCGGGCCACATCGAGCCAGTGACGGCCCCATCGTTCGCCATAGCGGGGCGATGCCAGCAGCCGGTCCACCACCCGCTCGTAAGCGTCAGGTCTCGTGTCGGCAAGAAACGTGTCTATCTCGGCCGGCGTGGGTGGCAGCCCGGTCAGATCGAATGTGATCCGTCGCAAGAGCTGCCTCTTCGTGGCCGGGGCGACGGGCGCCAATCCGTCGGCCTCGAGGCGGGCCAAGATGAACCGGTCGACCGGCCCGCGGACCCAGGCCTCGTTCGCGACCGCCGGCGGCTCGGCGCGGGCCATCGGTCGGTAGGCCCAGTGCTCGCGCCCCGGACCAAAGTCGTACGCGCCCCCGGAATCGGACCGCGCCGCGACCACGGGTGTGTCGGTGGCTCTGGGGTCCGGGGCGCCGAGGGTGATCCACCGCTCGAAGTCGGCGACGACCGCGGCCGGCAGCCGGCCATCCGGCGGCATCTTGATCGGGCCCTCGTAGCGAAGCACCTCGACGAGCAGGCTGTCATCGGGCGCGCCAGGCACGATGACCGCGCCGCTGTCGCCACCGGCCCGGAGCCCCTCGGCGTCGACCAGGGCGAGCCCGGCGCGGATCCGTTCCGGATCAGCGCCGTGGCACTGATAGCAGCGCTCGACCAGGACTGGCCTGATTTTCGACTCGAAATGCTCGAGATCTTCTGGGGCAAGTTCCTGGGACTGCGCCGGCGCAGCAGCGCTAGTGACCAGGAGCGCGAGCAGAGCAAGGGTGCGGCCGATCATTGGGTCCCACACAGCATCGAACGTAGACGGTATCCCAGACCAGCCGATCGGCCAAGGTCACTCGCCAGGCCGGAGCGGTCCTGGTCTGACCTCGCTGATATATGACATCATATGTCATATGAAACGCACGACCATCTTCATCGATGAAGCGGTCGAACAGGACCTCCGGCTGCTCGCGCGAAGTCGTTCGAAGCCGATGGCCGTCCTGGTTCGCGAAGCGCTGGCGACGTATGTGACGGAGCACCGCCGGACCGCGCCCGACCTGCCGGTGTTCGTCGGCGCCGACGGGAGCGGCCACCGGGACACCGCCGAGCGCCATGAGGACATCCTCTTCGACGATCTCGAACCGCATCCGCCGGCTGCGACGGCTGCCAAAACACGTCGCCGGTTAACGCGGGCACGGTGATGCCGTTGCTGCTCGACACCGGCGTCGTCTACGCGCTGGCAGACACGGACGACGACTGGCACGACCGGGCCCGGAGCCTGTTGCGACGGCTGCGCGAGCCGCTACTGCTCCCAGTGACGACCGTGCCGGAGATCACCTACCTACTTCGCAAGCGGTTGCGACCGGAGACCGAACGCCTGTTCGTGGAGTCGATAGCCGCGGGGGAACTGGGCATCGAGCAGATGACCCCGCCTGACTGGCGGCGCTCGGTGGAACTGCTCGACACCTATCGGGATATCGGGTTCGTCGACGCCTCGGTGATCGCAATCGCCGAACGCCTGCGCTTGACGACCATCGCCACGACCGACCGCAGGCACTTTTCGCAGATCAAGCCGACTCACGTAGACCGATTCGAACTGGTCCCCTGACGGCCAACGCCCACTTGTATATCGTCGGTCGGCGGCCGTCAGGGGTCTCTCGTTCGGGCTATGGCGCTACCGCGTACTTCGTGAAGGCTCCAGTGGCAAAACGGAGTGAGTTGGGTCCCTCGGCGGCGTACACGTTGCCGTCCGCGTCAACCGCAACACCTTCACCGGCGGCGCCCTGGTAGGGTCGCGTCTCGGCATCGTGGGGCGGGATGTAGCCCGTGATGCGGTCGTTGTCCACGTGTCCGATGCGCACGCCGTTCACCCAGTTCGGATGACTCGTCCCGCTCGACTCGCTGTCGATCGCGTAGAGCATGTCGTCCCCGGTGATGAAGATGCCGCTGATGCGGCCATACGAGTACCGGGAGTCGAGATAGTTGCCGTCCTGGTCGAAGATCTCGATGCGATGGTTGCCGCGATCGGCGACGAAGAGACGCCCCTGCGAGTCAAACGCCAAGGCGTGGGGGGTGCGGAACTCGCCGTGGAGCGTCCCGATCTGTCCCCACTCTTTGATGAACGTCCCGTCGGCCGAGAACTTCATGATGCGGCCGGTCGCGCCTGACTCACGTCCCGCCGCGATCGCCTGGCCGGTGGTCATGCCCTGACCGCTGTGTCCGTCCCCCACATAGATGCTACCGTCCGGCCCGGTGACCACGTCGTTGGGCTGGTTGAACTGGTTCGGGCCGCTGCCCGCCTGGCCTGCCGTGCCGAGGCTCATCAGCAGCTCGCCCGAGGGGCTGAACTTGTGAACCTGATGCCCCTTGGTGCCGTCCTCGTTCCCGGCGAAGTCGGTGACCCAGACGTTGCCGTCGGCATCCACGTGGATGCCGTGCGGGGTCATCATGATGCCTCCACCGAAGTTCGCCAGCACCTCTCCCGTGTTGCGGTCGAACTTGAAGATCGGGTCGACGGGATTGGAGTCGCAATTGATCGGTACGCCGCCGCCGAAGGTGCCGGCGCCGCAGCGTTCGTAGGCCCAGATGTGACCGTCGTTCGGGTCAATATCAATGCCGGCGGTCGAGCCCCACTCGCGGCCCTCGGGCAAGTTGCCCCAATTCAACATCACGGTCGGGGCCGGGTTCGGCAGCCCCTCACCGGTGATGGTGTTGCCCGGTGCCGGGGCCGGAGCCGGAGCCGAAGCCATCTCAGTGGTTGGCTCGGACTCGGTCGCGCACCCGCCAAGTACGAGGGCACCGCAGACGAACACGGTGGCCGTCAGATTTCGTGACAATGACATAGCATCTCTCCCATCGAACAGGCGTCCAGTGGAGAACTGCGTTCCCAGCTCCACCAGCCCACCCAACAATCACCTCGGCCGACCGTCGGATGATAGCCCGAAACGGGCCTCGTTCCGAAGCGCCGCCGCGAGACGGATATAATCGGCCTACGCTCAAATGGTTCATCATCCGCACGCGACGCGAGACAACGGTCCGGAGACAAGGAGAATCCAGATGCTGAAGACGTGCACCCTCGCGGGCGTCGGTCTGACCGCTGTACTACTGTTCGTTGCCCCGTCGGTGAGGGCCCAGTCGGGCGACGGGACGCCGATGCGCACACCCGATGGACATCCCCACATCTCGGGTACCTTTACCTTCCGCACGCTGACCCCGATGCAGCGTCCGGCCCAGTTCGAAGGGCAGGAAACCCTGAATCCCGAGGAAGCAGCGGCCTTCGAGGCGTCGGAGCGCACGCGTCAGAACCGAGACCTCTTCGACCCCGAAACCGGCCAACCCAGCGCGGGTTATCAGCCGAGAGAGGCCGGCGGCGTGCTCTCCTACAACGAGTTCTGGTACGAACGGGGCGTCGAGCTGACGGCCGACAAGCGGACCTCCCTGATCGTCGACCCGCCCAACGGACGGTACCCGGCGATGACCGATGCGGGACGCAGGAGCGGGCAAGAGCGGGCCGCCTACCGGCGGGAGCACAGGTACGACTCCTACGAGAACCGTGGCCTGGGCGACCGCTGCATCATGTTCGGAAAATCGGGCCCACCGCTCCGACCGGGCGCGTACAACAACAACCTGATGATCTTCCAGACGGCCGACCACGTGGCGATTTTCACCGAGCAGTCACGGATGGCCCGGATCATCCCGCTCGACGACACGCCCGCCCCGGCGTTCGATCAGTTCACCGGCGTGTCACGTGGTCACTGGGACGGGGAGACGCTGGTCATCGAGACCACGCAGATCCGCGACTGGGGCGACGGGCGCCACGGTCCGAGCATGCACCTGGTGGAACGCCTGACCCGGCTCGACCCGGACACGATCGCCTACGACTACACGGTGACCGACCCGTCGGTCTACACGGCGCCCTTTACGGTGATGATGCCGTTGCGCCGCACCGAGGGGCCGCTCTTCGAGTACGCCTGCCACGAAGGCAACATCGGCTTGCACGGCATCCTGGCCGGCGCGCGGAATCTCGAACGTCTAGGACGCGAACTGCGCCCGTAAGGCCGAACCGCGCTGGTGTCCTCCTACTGGCGCTGTACCAATCGCACGATTTCTAGTCGATCCAGTACCGATTGCCGGCCGCTTTCTGGCTCGACGGTATAGGCGGCGACTTCGCCGGTCTGGGTGTCGAGCACCCACATCACCATCAGTTGGTTCGCTCCGGCCGCGGGTCGTTCCATGACATAGCGACTTCGTCTGGGTTCCTGGGCGTGGGTGGTACCGCACGAGGACACCGCGAGACTGCCGAGGAGGACACCGAAGATGGACCATCGCATGGATCGCACTCCTTTAGTGGCGATGCTGGAGGTCGCCGTGGACACAGGGATGCAATTACACAGCCAGTGTGAAGCCCGGACACACCCGTGGCCTTGGCCTCACACTCCGGGGGTCTTCGGACCCGCCGGTGGCGACGAGGGGACGCGGGCGGGTCTGAATATTCGCGACTACGACGGTGGGACACGGGGATCCTCAGAACGTGGCACACGGCTTGCTGTAACCACCACGTAGCGGTAGGCGCTCCGCTCGTAGGCACTCTCAGTGGGAGCCGCACGCGAGCGTCAGCAGCAGATTGGAGAGGCGAGTCATGACTCTGCAGCACTTCCAGCAACTCACGGCCAGGACGCCGGAGCCCGATCTTCGCTCCGCGATGACACTCGCGTTGCGAGTCGAGGCGCCGAGCGACGCCGAGGCCTACGCACGGTTCTACCGCCGCATCGTGCAACACGTCGCGCACCTCGACGTCATCCGCCACACGGCGGGACGTCGGCCCAGATCGGTCACGGCGTCGAGCCCCCACCCCGCCGCCGCCTGAAGCGGTCGCGCCGATCACCTCCCCAAGCACCCCACCTGCGCCGGTGATCGCGGTGTCGTTGTCCTCACCCAGCCTCCAGCCGTAGCACCACCTCGCCGCAGAGGGGTTCCGACAGGCCGTCCGACGACGCGATGGCGCTACAATGGCGGCACATTCTCATCCGAGGTCCTGTCGCAGGAATAGAAAGGTATCGAGCATGCATCGCCGAGACCTGTTGAAGTCGGCCGTGGCGGCCGGTGTCGGTGTGATGTCCGCCGGAGCGCTGCCGGTCGAGGCGGGCCGCGCCGGTCAGCCCCGTCGTCAGCCAACGGGCGCCGCGGACTACGAGACCTTCGACCTGGGGGACTTCCCGCTCCTGTCGGGCGAGGTCCTCCGGTCGGCGTCCCTGGCCTACCAGACCCACGGCGAACTCAATGCCGCACGGGACAATGTCATCGTCTATCCCACCTGGTATGCTGGGCGCCACTCCAGCAACGCCGGCTCGATCGGGGAGGACCTGGCCCTCGACCCAAGCCGGTACTTCATCGTCGTGCCCGACCAGTTCGGCAACGGGCTCAGCTCGTCACCGAGCAACAACCCGGCCCCGCAGGACCGGATGCGGTTTCCGCTGGTGCATCCGTATGACAACGTCCAGGCCCAGCATCGGCTGCTGACCGAGCGCTACGGCATCGACCGCATCATGCTCGTGGTCGGCTTCTCGATGAGCGGGCAACAAGCCTTTCATTGGGGCGCCCTCTACCCGGACATGGTCGAGCGCATCGCCCCGATCTGCGGCAGTGCCAAGACGGCAGTGCACAACTTCGTCTTTCTCGAAGGCATCAAGGCGGCGTTGACGGCCGACTGCGCCTGGGCCGGCGGCGAATACACCAGCCCGCCCGTGGCTGGTTTGCGCGCGTTCTCCCGGGTGTATGCCGGCTGGTATGCCTCGCAGAGTTTCTTTCGCGAAGGCCTGCATGACACCGGGGGCGGGGTCGAGGGATTTCTGGCCGGGGCCGAGCGGTCGTTCGGTCGCTTCGACGCCAACGACCTGCTGGCGATGCTGGCCACCTGGCAAGCCGCCGACATCAGCGCCCATCCGCGGTTCGGCGGTGACCTGACGGCCGCCTTGGGGGCCATCCGAGCGCGGGCCTTTGTCATGCCCTCGCGCACGGACCTCTACTTTCCGCCGGAGGACAACGAGATCGAGGTGCCCCAGATGCCGAACGCAGAGCTGCGGGTCATTCCAAGCATCCGGGGTCACCTGGCCGGCGGCGGGGGGAACCCCGAGGACCGACGCTGGGTCAGCGACCAACTTGCGGAGCTGCTGGCGACATGAGTGGACGCCCCCGTATGATCGGGCGCCTGGCGGTTCGACGGCACGACGTCGCTCTGGCTGCGATCCTGGCCGCCGCCCTCGCCGCGGCGTGCGGCTCATCGTCGGAGCCCGCCACCAGTCCGCGTTTCGAGGTAATGGAGCGGACGATTCCCGAACTGCAGGACGCGATGGCCGCGGGGCGCGTCACGTCCCGCGAGTTGGTCGAGCAGTACTTGGCTCGCATCGAGGCGTACGACCAGCGGGGCCCGTCGCTCAACGCGATGATCAGCCTCAATGCGGCCGCCCTCGAGGAGGCCGACGCGTTGGACGAGGAGCGCGCGAGCAGGAACGTGCGTGGTCCGCTGCATGGGGTACCGGTCGTGGTCAAGGACAACTACGACATGGTGGGTCTGCCGACGACCGCCGGCTCGGTGGCACTGGCCGACTGGTATCCGCCCGACGACGCGTATCAGGTCGCCCGGTTGAAGGAGGCCGGGGCGGTCATCATCGGCAAGACCAACATGCACGAGCTGGCCTATGGTATCGAGACCATCAGCTCGCTGGGCGGGCAGACCCGAAACCCGTACGACCCGACGCGCAACCCGGGCGGTTCGAGTGGGGGGACCGGCGCCGCCGTCGCCGCCAACTTCGCGGTGGCCGGCATGGGCAGCGACACGTGCGGCTCAATCCGCATTCCGTCGTTTCACCATGCCCTGGTCGGCTTGCGGGGCACACGGGGACTGTCGAGCCGCGACGGGATCATCCCGCTCGCGCTGACGCAGGATATCGGCGGGCCGCTCACCCGTACCGTTACCGACCTGGCGCTCGTGCTGGATGCCACCGTCGGCCACGACCCGGCCGACGCCGTCACGGAGCTGGCCGACGGGCACATCCCGCCGACCTACGCCGACTTCCTGGAGACGGGCGCCCTGGCCGGGGCGCGTATCGGCACCCTCGAGTTCCAATTGGGCACGACGCCGCTGGACCAGCCGGTCCGGCGAGTAATTCAGGCGGCGCTCGACGCCATGGAAACCGCCGGCGCGACGATCGTGGCTCTCGAGATTCCGGAGCTCCCGGACCTGTTGCAGGGGGCGTCACTCGAGCGCCGGGAGTTCAAGACCCAATTCGCGGACTATCTCCGCACGCCGGGAACACCCGTAGGGTCGATCGAAGAGATCCTCGATGCCGGCCTCTACCACGAAGCCCTCGAAGCTCGGTATCGCCGGTCGGCGGCGGCACCCGGGTTGGATGACCCGGAGTATCTGGAAATCGTTGCGCGTCGTGACGTCGTGCGTCGCCATGTCCTCCAGGCCATGACCGACCAGCAGATCGACGCGATAGCGTATCCCACAATTCGTCGCACCGCCCGGCCTATCGGCGAGCCACAACCCGGCACCAACTGTGTGCTGGCGTCGGTCGCAGGGCTGCCCGCCATCGTGGTGCCGGCCGGGTATGCCGCGGACGGCATGCCGGTCGGGATCGAGTTGCTCGGTGAGGCGTGGGCCGAGGGTGCGCTGATCCGGATCGCCTATTCGTACGAGCAGCTGACCCACCATCGTCGTCCTCCGCACACCACCCCGTCACTTGACGCCCCGCGCCAGACGACCGAGGAATGGGTGGCCACCGGCGCCGACCACGTGCCACCGGTGGACACGGCCGCGACCGCCCGGGTGCGACTGACCTGGAACGCCGCCACCGGTGAGCTGGGTTATGACGCCCGGGCGTATGGCGTGATGGACGACGACATGCTGTTCATGCACCTGCACCGCGCGGACGCGAGTGAGGTCGGTCCCGTGACGCTGATGCTGTCGAGCCCAGGCGAGGCGCGCAACGCGGGCTCGGTCGTGCTCACCCGAAGTCAGCGCACGGCGTTCGAGGCCGGCGAACTCTACTTCGACGCACACACGCGGGACCATCTCACCGGTCTGGTGCGAGCGCAGGTCGGGCCACCATCTCTGCCAACGGCCCCGTAAGGCTCGTCTCCCGCGATCGATTCAGTATCTGACGAGATACTGAATCTTCGTAAAGACGGCGCGATTGGTTCGCGCGTTCAACCTGTCCAGTGTGAGTGATGCGATTTAGATCGGAATTCGGCAGTTTCGAGGAGGTTGGGACATGAAGGGACGACTGGTCGAGTCGCTCGGTGTGGTCATGGTGCTCGGAACCGTCGTGGCGCTGCTCCAGTTCACGGCCGTCCCGGTCGGGGGCCAGGCGGCGGACACGACCGCGTGGGGACATCCGAACCTGGAGGGCATCTGGCTCGACGTCTACGCGACACCGCTTGAACGGGCGCCCGAGCTGGGCGATCGGGAGTTTACGACCCCTGAAGAGCGGGCTGCACGGGATCAGGCCGGCCGGGGAAACGCCGGGCGTGACCGGCGCGGTCCGGCCCGAAGTCCGCAAGACGTCTCCGGCGCCTACAACGCCGTCTACACCTCGGTGAAGCCGGCGGGTCCGCGCACCTCGCTCGTCGTCGATCCTCGGAACGGAAGGATTCCCGCCCTGACGCCAGCGGCCAGGCGTGAGGACGAGATCCGGCGCGAGTGGCGCGTCATGCTCATGAGGAACACCCCGACCTGTGAGCAGAACGCACCCGGTTGCGAGGGTGGGCAATACGGACCAGTCTCCCCGAGGCGGTTCGATGTCCCGCCCTTTTACAACACGCTGCGCATGAACCGCCACGACGGTCCCGAGGACCAGAGCTTGGGTGATCGGTGCATGCTTGGTGCCACACCCGATTTCAACGGCTTCCGTCGTATCGTGCAGGGCCGGGACTCAATCGCTGTCGGCTATGACACCGGACAGGGCCAGGGGTTCCAGCGTATCGTCTCGCTGGGGGGGAACCACCCGCCGAGTCCGATCCGTCTCCGCCACGGCGACTCACGAGGGCGCTGGGAGGGTGACACCCTGGTCATCGACACGACGAATTTCTCGCCCCAGTTCCCGTTTCGTGGCTCGGGTGCGAACCTCCATCTCATCGAACGGTACAGGCGCGTGGACGCGGACACGCTCGAGTACGAGGCGACGCTCGAGGACCCGACCGTGTGGGTGGCGCCGTGGACGGTCCGGCAGCAATTGAAGCGACAGAGTGATGAACAGAACCGGATCTACTATGAGCCGCGGTGCCACGAGGGCAACTATGGCTTGGCGGCGATGTTCATCGGGGCGCGGCTTCGCGAGCAGGAGTTCGCCGCCCAGCAGGGCCCCGATCCGTTCTCACTCGATACGACGACAGGCGGTGGTGGTGCGCGATAGCGAGCCCATGTTCGATCGCGCCTGGCCTGTAGCCACGTTGACGCGCGGGGCCATCGTCGGTTTGTGACCACGACTCACGTCGGACGCTATTCGTCCAGCAACATCGCCAGTCGAGTCTCAGTAATGAGCCGTCGCGCCCCTTCGACTGTCAGATGGCGGTCGTCGAAGTACCACAGCGCGGTGGTCGTTCCGGAGGAACAGAACTCGGCGGCACACAAGGCCGGCATCGGATCGATTCGCTCAACCTCGAGTCCCACGCTCGCGGAATCGAGCGCACGTGTTGCCCTCAAACCATGGCTCTCGGCCACGGTCGTCGGTAGTCGCAGAAGGCTCAACCCAAGGAACTGGCCAGAGAGCCGAAGGGAGCGTCTCGCATGCGCGACGACGTCTCCGTCGAACTCCGGCGTCGGATAGATCAGCACGATACGCTTTCCGGCCCTCCTCAGCGACGACAATGTCTCACGAAGCGCCATCTCCACGCGGCTCCACAATGCCGCGAGCTCGGCTGGTTCGCCCGGGACCCTCTCGACTCCATTCGGATCGCCGTCCAGCCGGAGCCAGTCCGGATAGCTGGGCCATCGCGCATACAGCATCACGGTTCGAACGAGTCCGTCCTGGAGAATCTCCTGGAGCGCGCGCTGTCGAAATTCGATGCACGGGCGGCCGCCCTGGTTGGTCATATCAACGACGGGGCACCCGTTCATGTAGTAGACGTTGCCGGAGATGCTGTTCGATCGGCCGTAGTCGTCGAGCCCGGACGCTAACGCCGCCGCGAACGAGTCCCCCCACAAGACGAAAGATGGAGGGCGCTGCGGGTCGCCAATCGGACAACCAGCTGGCAACGGTTGGCACCCCTCCAACGGTCTTCGGAGACCGTCGACGGACGACACCGCGCGCGGTGTGAATCGGCCAAGCTCGCCCGGGCGCACCATCGCGGCGGCGCCGAGACCGAGGCCGAGGACGAGCCCGGCCAGTGACAAGTACAACACCGTGGGACGGCCAAGCCATTGTCTATTACGGAAAGGCGTTTCCACCCATCTCCAGGTCACGTAGGCCAAGCCGAGCGACAGACCGGCGCATAGGAATATCGCGCGGATCGAGAGATCGCCAACAGTCGAGATTCGCGCGAACGCGAATACCGGCTGGTGCCACAGATAGGCGCTATACGAGATGCGACCCACCAGCACGACCGGGCGGAGAGCCAGCACCGAGCTCGCGTACCCGTGAGGGCTCCCGAACGCTATGATGAGTCCGGCACCGATCGTGGGTACGAGTGCCCAGAGACCAGGAAACGGTGTCGTGCTGTCAAACGTGAGGATCGACAGACCGACCAGCCCGAGACCACATCCCGTCAACACGTCTCGGGCCAAGGCGGAGGCCCGCACGGGACGTCCCCGCCGTGGCGAATGCCAGTACGCAATACATGACCCCACCAGCAACTCCCAGGCGCGCGCCGGCAGCAGATAGAAATTCGCAATTGGCGTGTGCCTCCATCCCCACTCGGCCAATCCCAGCGAGACCGCGGCGATGACGCCCGTCGCCAGGAACAGCGTCCCCATCCCAAAGCGCCAGCAGATGATCAGAAATACCGGCAGGACCAGGTAGAACTGTTCCTCCACGCCGAGACGTCGCTCGTTGTAGTCGAGACTGGAGAGCGCCCGCAACAGGGCGGTGTCCTCGGGGCGAAGCGCGAGAGAAGTGAATCCTGAGACCGTGATTCGGCTCAGTCGACGGAAATTCACCGGACGTTCGACGCCTGGCTTCACGCACGAGCATCGGCGAGCAAGGCGAGAAGAGGGAAAATACCGGCAGTATTTGACCGATGAAGAACGCGGATCCGTCAGCCTCCGTCGATATCATGGAACTGTGACGAAGCCGGACCCGGTCGACCGCTTCAGGGAGCGGTACGCCCAACGCCGAGGCGAGGTGGCGCGGCGGGTTGAGCGCGTCGTCCTCGGCCATGAAGTCGGCCTGAACGGATTCACGACCGTCGAACAGGCAGACACGCTGTGCGACGCCTTGTCCCCGGCCGCCGCCGGCCGCCTCCTGGAAGTCGGCTGTGGTCACGGCTGGCCCGGATTCCACGTCGCCCAGCGGCTCGCGTGCGACCTCGTCGGCTGCGACATCCCGTTGGACGCCCTGCGGGATGCGCGCGCGAATATCGGGGCTCGTCGACGCAGGGGTCACGCGTGGTTCGTCGCCGCGGACGGTCGCGCACTGCCGTTTGCGTCAGGCTACTTCGACGCCGCAGTTCATGCCGACACATTCTGTTGAATCCCAGACAAGCTCTCCGTGTTGAGAGAAAGCCACCGGGTCGTGAAGAAGGGAGGTTGCCTCGCCGGTTTTGTAATCCACACGCCTGCGGATCTCACCGCGACGGCTGAGCGGCGAGCATCTGAACTCGGACCCGATGCCGTGGTGGCCGCCGGTGGACCGGAGGATTTGACCCGAGAAGCCGGCTTCTCGAACGTGGTACGGACGGACGTCACCCACCAGTTCACGGCAATAGTTGAAGCGATGCTGCGAGCCGCGAGTCGGTGGGAAGCCGAACTGCGCGCCGAACAGGGCGAAGATGAGTACGTGGCTGGGTGCGAGCGGGCGAAGGCGATGTTGACCGGCATCCGAGAAGGGCTGCTCCTCCGGTCTTTGGTGACCGCTATCAAGGGCTGAGCCCTCGGCTGGAGCTGATGGAGTCGCGGCCGCTCCTGATCCCGAACCGTGAGCGGCACTGTGAACAGAGCGTTACGGCAGTGCCAATGCGACCCACTCGGCCGCGTGATCAGTGGCACCAATCGGCACGACGATGTACTGACGTCCGTCGTGCAGGTACGTCATCGGGCCTCCGGTCGTACCAGCGGGAAGCTCGGTTTGCCAGACGACGCGGCCGCTCGCCTTGTCATAGGCGCGGAACCCGGAGCCCCACATGTTGGGCTGGATGCCGCCGAACACGTTGCTACCCTCGCCAAGAAAGAGCAACGTCCGGGTCACAAGCGCCACCGGGCGGCTGGCCACACCGAGCGGTCGGAGGTCGAGGCCGCGTAGCGCGTCATGATTCCGGATGCCCCCGCCATTGGCCACCTGCCACACGTGCTCGCCGCGATTGAGATCGATGGCGGTGATCCGGCCCCAGGGCGGCTTGATCAGCGGGATACCGTCGAGATACGGCGCGTCACGATTCGGGCTGTAGTACGTCATCTCCGCCCCTGGCTGGTCGGAGGCGTCGGCGAGACGATACACGCGTGGGACCACGTGTGAGAACGCGTAGTAAAACCCGGTTTCTGGATCGAACGCACCGGTATTCCAGTTTCCAGAGCCCCAAGACCCGGGCAACGCCAGCGTGCCCTGGTTACCATCACTCTCGTCGCTGACCAGGGACGGGGGCGTAAAGATCGGTCCGAGCGTGAACGTGCGGGCGATGTTCCTGGCGCGAGCCTGGAGTTCCGGCGTGAAATCGATGAGGTCGGCCTGGGTCACGCCGTGGTGCGCGAACGGTGGTGGTTTGGTCGGGAACGGCTGCGTTGGCGATGTCTGTTCACCGGGCACGGCCGATGGGGGCACCGGCCGCTCTTCGATGGGCCAGACCGGCTCGCCAGTCACGCGGTCGAACACATACAGAAAGCCGGTCTTGCTCGGTTGCATGACGGCCCGGATGCGACGTCCCTCGACCGTGATCTCGCCCAAGGTCGGCGGACCGATGGTGTCGTACTCCCACAGGTCGTGATGCACCATCTGAAAATGCCAGACTCGCTCGCCCGTCTCGGCGTCGAGTGCGACGAGACTGTTCGAAAACAGGTTGTCACCCGGACGGTGTCCACCGTAGTACGCAGCGGTGGGCGCCGTGAGCGGCACATAGACATAGCCCAGCTCGAGGTCGGCACTGAGACAGCACCACGCACCGAGGTCGCCCGACGGCGCCAAAGAGCCGTCGCCCCAGGTCTCGGCCCCAAATTCACCTGGCCGCGGCACGACGTGGAACGTCCATCGGAGCTCACCCGTGCGAACATCGTAGCCACGGACGTTCTCGGCGAGGCTGCCCTTCCAGCGGACGCCGCTATCGCCCGCACCATCAACCGTACCCGCCACCACCACCACATCGCCGACGACAATCGGGCTCGCGCCGCCGTTCGCGACTCGGGCCCCGGTCGGGGTCAGGTCGACACGTCCGCCATCCCCGAACCCGGGAACCGGCCGGCCTGACCGTGCGTCCAGGGCGTACAAGGAGCTGTTGCGTAGCGACAGAATGCGTCTGTCGTCGCCGTCGGCCCAAAAAGCCACGCCGTGGGCGGCCCGACCGGCGACACCGGCCAGCGTCGACGACGGGGGCGGCTGGGTCCAAATCGTCTCGCCGGTACCGGGCTCGAAGGCTTCGACGAGTCCGACCGCGTTCGAGGCGTACAGGATGCCGTCAACCAGAATCGGAGTCGACCGCAGGTAGTTGGACGGACGCAACGACGGGAACGCCCGGGTCAGCGTCGAGTCGATCGCCGGACGACGCCAGACGATCCGCAAATCGCGGACGGTATCGCGGTCGATCTGTGCAAGCGGCGCGTACCGGGTGAAGGCGCTCGAGCCGCCGAAATAGGACCACAGGGGCGGGTCGGCGCTCTGGGCATGCACCGTGGGCCCAGCCACAAGGAGGCAGACCGCCCAGAGCACCGCGTCGCCACATCGTCGCCCCAAGGTCACCACGCCGGTCCCACAAGCATCCTCACTCGTCCCGCACAGTTGGATACTCGATGCCCAGTTGCTCGAGATAGGTGTCATATCTCGACGGGTCGTAGTAGTACGGCTCCAGCTGCGGTCGGAACTCTTCCATGATGTCCCGGTTGAGCCAGATGGCCGGCTCGTCCTGGGGTCGCAACAACGACAGATAGTCCTGGCCGTTGGTCTGGACGTTGTCGAAGTAGTCCCACGCATTCTCGAGCACCGACGGCGTCACAAGCAGATCCAGCACCGTCATGGCGTAGGCCTTGGCGCCGGCAGTCACGCCCTTGTGCGCGATCGGGGTGGCCATCGCGATCGCCTTATTCCAGTTGTGGCCCGGTCCGCCCGGAATGTTCGCCGGAAAGCTGAGGGTGACCGTGGGCACGGTCCACATGATGTCGCCGATGTCGTCCGAGGGACCGCCTCGCAACTGGCGCACCGGCACCGGATCGCCACCACGGAGGTTGCCGTTCACTTCGGTGCTGAGACCGTCGGCCGGGACACCGAGCATGTCCTGCACGGCGCGGGCCAGGCGCTGGTCGTCTTCGCTCCACTCAGGCATGCCGACCTCGACGATATTGGCGTGCATGGTCTCGGCGAGCGACTTGTTGGAGTGCATCGGATAGGCGGCGCCCAGGACGCGTGAGCGTACCTCGGTGCCGGTCATCAGCGCCGCACCAGCCGCGATCTGCTCGGCGATGTCCCACATGTTCTTGATGCGGTCGTAGGTGACCTCGCGCAGGAAATACCAGACGGCCGCTGTAGGCGGCACCACATTGGGCTGGTCGCCGCCGTCCGTAATGACGTAGTGCGAACGTTGCTGAATCTCGAGATGCTCGCGACGGTAGTTCCAGCCAACGTTCATCAGCTCTACGGCATCCAGGGCACTGCGTCCATCCCACGGCGAGCCCGCGCCATGGGCGCTCTCCCCCTCGAAGAGGAACTCCACCGAGACCAGGCCACTGCCAAACCCTTGGCCCCAGCTCGTCCCGAGACCCGTCCCAACATGCGTATCCAGCACGGCGTCGACATTCTCGAACAGACCGGCTCGCACGAAATGCGCCTTGGCTCCGAGCTGCTCTTCCGCCACACCGGGCCACAGCATCAGCGTGCCCGACAGCGCTTCGCGCTCCATGATCTTCTGCACTGCCAACGCCGCCGTGACGATCAGCGCCTGCCCCGCGTTGTGCCCCTCACCGTGCCCTGGCGCCCCGGCGATCAGTGGGTCTCGATAGGCCACGCCCGGCTTCTGCGACGCTTGTGGAATGCCATCGATGTCGGTCCCGAGTGCGATGACCGGTTCGCCAGAGCCCCAGCGGGCGACCCAGGATGTCGGGATACCCGCCACACCGGTTTCCACGTCGAAGCCGTGCTCTTCGAGGATGCCGGTTACGTACTTCTGAGTCTCGAACTCCTGGAACCCGAGCTCGTTGAAGCTGAAGATGGAGTCGACCATCTGCTGCGTGAAGTCGCCTCGCGCGTCGATGTCCACGACGACCTCGGCCTTGAAGTCGGCCAGACGAGGATCAGCATCGGTGGCCTCAATCGTCGTCGGCTGAGCGCGTGGCTGCGCGACAACGAGGAGAGTGGCGCTACCGACGGCGAGGACGATCGGGACGAGCAATCGCAGTGCAGACATGGTCACCCCCGGGGACAGAAGAGTGCCCCATGATACCTGTCTGGCGGCGGGGCGGTCTGGCCGACCGGTCGATGGCCAGTCTTGCGTTGCGGCGTGGCTCCGGTTGCGGTGTGGGAAACTGGCGGCCGGTAGTCCGGCCGGATGTCTTCGACGATAATCGGCAAGCGTGGATGTCGTGCCGCAATCGCCGGCAGTCATCCATCGGGGCGGCACACTCATGAGACCATCCGTAGCATTCGTCAGCGTGGCCCTCGCCCTTCTGGCCGCCGGCCACGCCGCGGCGCAGACGGCAGACGCCACACCGGCGCTCGGCTCACCCACGGCGGACCGACTTCCCATCTACGAGGTGGATCCCACCTGGCCGCCAACGCTTCCGAACGACTGGATCTGGGGCGATATCCGAGGACTGTTTGTCGACGATGCTCGCGATCGACTCGAGAAACCGAATGTATACGGGCGAGGCGGGCAACGGCCGACGGATCCAGCGGTGGATCCTCAAGGGGACCAGACCCGCTTCGAGCGTCGAGCCTCCGTTACCCTTTGCGCCGTAGTGCCTCGGCGCCGCGCACGGCTCGCTCGACGTGCTCGATGGTGTTGTACAGATGCGGGCACAGCCGCAGCCCGCCGGTGGCGGCCCCGGCGATGCCGTGGTGTTGATAGAGGGCGGTGACCAGCGCCCCGCGCTCTCCCTCCACCTCGGCGATGCAGACACCGGCGCTCAGTTCGGGCGCCATCGGCGTCACCAGCCGATAGCCGGCATCGCTGAGCCCCTCCTTGAGCCGGGTGGCCAGGGCGGTAATGCGGGCTTCGATACGGCCGGCTCCGATCCGTTCGTGAAAATCGACCGTCGTCCCGATCGCGGCCAGCGCCGCGTCATCTCGTTGCCCCATCGATTCGAACTTGCGCGCGCCGACCGGCCGGGGCTCGACCTGGTTCCCCCAGCTCGGTGCGATCTCGCTGGGCCAGATGCGGCCGACGTGTTCAGCCTTCACGTAGAGTAGCCCCACTTCCTTCGGTCCCACGAACCATTTGTGGGCGCTGCCGGTGAACGAGTCGCAGTCGAGGGCCGCCAGGTCGAGCTGCAGCGCCCCCCAGGTCTGGGCACCGTCCACATGCACGTGAATACCGCGACGGTGCGCCATCTCGCAGAGTTCCGCCACTGGCAGACGGAGCCCGGTCAGGTTCGAGGCGTGCGTGACGGCGAGCACCCGCGTCCGCGAGGTCAGCGCCCGCTCGAAGACGCCGACCAGCTCATCGATGCCGGTTGGTTGCGCCGGGGTGGAGACCCGGGTCACGGTCACGCCGAATCGTGCCCCCCGAACATCCCAGGCGACGTTGTTCGTCGGGTGGTTCTGGTTCCACAGTACGACGTTGTCGCCAGCTTCGAGTGGCAGTCCGTTGTTGATGATGTTGTTGGCTTCGCTGGTATTCCGGACCAGCGCCACCTCGTCGACCGTCGCTCCCAGCGCCGCGGCGACCTTCGTCCGGGATGCTTCCAGCAGGCTCCCGAACTTGCGCCGGTTCTGGGACGAGCAGTCCCGATCGATGTCCCGGGTGAGCGCGAACACGCGTTCCGCCACGACCCGCGGCGAGGGGCACAGATTGGCGGCATTCATCGGCACCTGTTCCTCGTGAAACGAGAACTGACGCCGAACCTCCTCCCAGAACCTCTCGGTCCCGACCCGGCCGGTGCCGGGCTGTCGGGCGAGCGACTCCAGTGCCGACGGCACGACGACGCCGCCGGCGGCCAGATCCCTGAGGAACCCACGCCGTGACCGTAGTTCGCTCCGCGGTGGCCAGGGTTGCATCTATTACTCCACGGTGAGAGCCACCAGCTCGGCTGGGTGGTCTCTATTTCCCACCGCCATGACGATGTACTGCGTGCCGTTGAGCATGTAGGTCATCGGGATTCCGGTCTGGTGGGCCGGCAGCTCGAACTCCGACACGACCGCCCCGGTCAACTTGTCATACGCACGGAACATCGGTCCACCGCTCGCACGACCTGGCACGGCGAACAGTCCCGAGCCCTCACCGGCAAACACCAGCGCCTTGGTCACGATGATCCCGCCGCGCTCCGGTCGGCCGGTCATCGGAATATCGACACCGGCCAGCGCCGGGTGGTCGGTGATGCAGTCCGGCGTCTCGCCGTTCGGTACCATCCACAGATGGTCGCCGGTGCTGAGATCAATCGCGGTGATCCGCCCGTACGGTGGCTTGGTCAGCGGCAGGCCCTGGGGGCCCATCATCCCGCAACCCGAGGGCGGTGTTGGCGGTCGCTGGCCTCCGCCTCGCGCCGCCCCGCCGCCGGGTCGCCGTCCACCGCCCTGAGTGGCCGGAGCCGCGGCGGAATCCCGGAGCGTAACGCCGTAGGCCATCGGGTTCGTGATCGAGGGCACGTAGACAATGCCGGTCTCGGCATCGGCGGCCGCGCCCTGCCAGTTCGCGCCACCGATGAGCCCGGGCAGAATCAAGGTGCCCCGGAGACCGTTCGCGCCTCTCACGCTCGGCGGCGTGAAGATCGGCCCGATCCGATACTCCGACACGATCTCGACCGCCTGTGCCTTCAGCTCCGGGGTGAAGTCGATCAGGTCGTCGTGGGTCAAACCCTGGCGGTCGAATGGTGCCGGCTTCGTCGGAAACGGCTGTGTCGGTGAGGTCTGTTCCCCCGGAACGTCTGTTTGCGGGACCGGGCGCTCCACGATCGGCCACACCGGCTCGCCCGTCACCCGGTCGAACACATAGAGCCAGGCCTGCTTGGTCGCCTGCGCGATCGCCTTGATCGGCCGACCATCGACGGTGATGTCGAGCAGCATGGGCGCATTCGGCGTATCCCAGTCCCAGACCCCGTGATGGACGAACTGGAAGTGCCAGACCCGCTCGCCGGTGGCGGCGTCTAGACACACGAGGCTCTCGGCGAACAGGTTGTCTCCGGGTCGATCGCCGCCATACGTGTCGTTGGTCGCCGTCTCAATCGGCAGGTAGACATACCCCAGCTCGAGGTCGGCGGACATCGGCGCCCACACACCCGTGTTCCCGGTATAGGTCCAGGAGTCGTTCTCCCAGGTGTCGTTGCCGAACTCACCTGCCACCGGGATGGTGTGAAAGATCCAGCGTCGCTCGCCGGTGCGCACGTCGTAGCCACGCACGAACCCGGTCGGGCTCTCCTTGGTCGGCGCGAAGGCCGACTGCGCCGACCCGACGACGATGATGTCTCCGACGATGATGGGTGGTGACGTCGAGCCGATGGAACCGGTTCTGGGTCGCGGTCGGTCGAGATCATCGTAGAGATCGACGATCCCTTCGAGCCCGAATCGCGGATCGGGCAATCCGGTCTCCGCATCGAGGGAGATGAGGTTGAAGCCGGGGCTGATGTAGACGATGCGCCCCTCGGCGCCGTTGGTCCAGTACGACACACCGCGGTGGTTCTTGCGTGGCGCTGCCTCTCCCCGAGCGCCCTCGTTGTACCGCCACACCCAGCGCGTCTCGCCCGTCTCGGCATCGATCGCGACCACGTCGCGCTGGGCTCCCGACGTGACGTACAGGACGCCGTCGACCATCAACGGCGTGGCCTGGTAGTTGGTCTCGGGACGCGGCCCCGGGTCCTCCGGCGTCCAGCGCCACGCGATCGTCAGGTCCCTGACGGTGTCTTTGTTGATCTGGTCAAACGGTGCGTATCGCGTGCTCCCGGCGTCTCCGTTGTAGAATCGCCACTCGCCGTCGACCGTGCCCGTTTGCGCCGAGGCACCGTGGGCGCCGCAGAGCAGGGCCATGAGGCACACAACGCCCCAGAAGGTACCGATACGAAATCGCGCCGCTGACAAGCCGCCCCTCCCTCTTATCTCGCGGTGGTCATGACCGCCAGGACCGTGAACCCTTCGCGGATCCGTCGAGTCGTCTCGCGCTCGGCATCCTCACGCGTGCGCGCCACGATCGGATAGCCACACGGGATGTTCCGCTCGATGCAGACCTCGAGGACCTGATGCACGAGCGCGTCGACCCGTGGGGCATTCGGGCCGTCCTCGCCGGCCGAGGCGGCGAGATCGGTCGGTCCCAGGAAAATCACGCCGATGCCCGGCACCTCGAGAATCTCCTCGAGATGTTCAATGCCGGCCAACGTTTCGATCTGCAGTATCGCCACCAGCGTCCCGGCCGGATCGAGAGGCCAGACACCGGCACCCGCCGCCCGCCCAACCCCGAGCGAGCTGACGGCGGCGATGGCCTGGGCTCTCGTCTCGATATCGGGAAACATCACGCCCGACACACCCGCGTCGAGAACCTGCTTGACCACCGCCTGAGGCGCGTCTCTGGCCGCGAGCGGAATCCGCACGACCGGTGTGGTGACGGGCGCACCGCCACCCGCCCGTATCGCAGCCACAGCCTCGCGAACCGCGGCGATGTCGAAATCCCCGTACTGTTCATCGATGACCGCGAAGTCGAGGTCGGGGCGGGCGGTGCGCGTGAAGGTGCCAATGACGGGTCGCCCCTGCTGCAGTCGCTCGATGAGGCGATTGACCGGGGCCGCGCTCTGCGCGTGGAGCGGCGGTGGCGACACGCCGGCGAGCGTGGCGATACACGTGACCGCGAGCAGATGGGACATCGGTCGCATGATGTCGCCCATCATACCGGAGGTGGCCTAGAACGAGACCTGTAGGTCGTCGAGAGGGGTGGTGCGCCCTGGCGGGCCCGCTTCCCTCTTGCCGTCCGGCGACAGCTCGTGCCGCGGGTCGCCAGGTTTCCGAGAGAGGCCGGAAACCACCCGTCAGCGCTTTCAGCACCCTTACTAGAACTGCACCCGCGC
>Ga0066376_10001451_pt1 | contig 23021 bp, 22 predicted proteins | sample Knorr_S15_td_Bot_FD_77009 | JGI IMG/M metagenome (GOLD analysis project Ga0066376, IMG submission 77009) | Marine microbial communities from Southern Atlantic Ocean transect - Knorr_S15_td_Bottom_ad_5009_LV_A | ecosystem: Environmental > Aquatic > Marine > Oceanic | place: Southern Atlantic...
GCTGGCATAAAAATCATTCATTATGTGGCGCCCACGGTTTGGGCCTGGCGCGGTTACCGCATTAACAAAATTCGACAAGCAGTCGATGTACTGATGGTGCTTTTCCCTTTTGAACTCGAATATTTTACAGCTCGCGGGATCCCGGCTGTTTTTGTTGGTCACCCGATAGCGCAGGCGTTGGCGCCCTCACTTGATGATACAGGTTGGTCGAACCTAGGCATTGATCGGCGAAAGGAAATTGTTGCGCTCCTGCCAGGAAGCCGACCTAGTGAGATTAAACGGTTGGGTCCTTTACTGGTCAAGGTAGCGCAGCGACTTAACGTTCAGCGACCTGGAATTCAATTCGTAGTCCCCTTTGTTAATGAACCAATGCAAATCCTGTTCCGTACGCAAGTGAAAGATAGCCTTAAGGGCCTGCATTGGGTGGAAACGGTAGGGCGTGCTATGGAAATGATGGCACTGGCGAATGTAGTGGTGGTAGCGTCAGGCACGGCGGCACTGGAAGCGGCTATTCTGGCTCGACCGATGGTGGTGACCTACAAAGTGTCCTGGTTAACTTTTCTATTCATAAAGTGTGTGTCGAGACTTCGATATGTATCGATGCCCAATTACTTAATGGATGAGCCACAGGTGGCAGAATTTCTGCAGTACCGGGCAACCCCCAAAGCGATTACTTCAGAGGTAATCAGCCTTTTGGACGATGAGGTTAAACGCTCGTCGCTAGAGACGTCGCTTCAGGGGATAAGGCCTATGTTATGCAAAGATACACCTCAAGCAGTCGGAGACATCGTGGCCGATTTGACGGCTGGGACTAATGGATGAGACGGCTAGTTGGAATTGATGAGGCGGGGCGCGGAGCCCTGGCCGGGCCCGTCGTTGCTGCGGCGGTGATCTTTCCCACAGCAGGGAAACATTCGAAGATAAAGGACTCGAAGCAGATGCGCCCGAAAGATCGTTGGGAGCAGGCTCGTTTGATTCGAGAGTCAGCGCCTGCATGGTCGATAGCAATGGCCAGCGTGGAAGAAATCGATCAATTAAATATCCATCAGGCCAGTTTATTGGCTATGAAAAGAGCAGTAGAACTGCTCGGCACCTTGCCGGATTTTGCAGTGGTCGACGGGAAGTATTATCCAAAAATCAAGGTGCCAGGCGAGGCGCTTATCAAGGGCGATAGCTTGATTGCCGAAATTTCGGCCGCATCCATATTGGCGAAAACAGCCCGGGATGCCCTTATGATTAAACTGGAATCCCGCTACCCGGGGTATGGCCTTGCGCAACATAAAGGTTATCCAACAAAGCTCCATCTTGCGGGACTGTTGAGAATAGGTGTTAGCCCTTGTCATCGGCGGAGTTATCGGCCGGTCGCGCGAATGATGGAACAGCCCGTAATGGCAATGCTGGGTTCGATGAGATGAGTTTCGTTCATCTTCAGGTCCACTCGGAGTATTCAATTAGTGATGGATTGGTGCGTCTGCCGCAATTGATGACTTCAATCGCCGAAAATCACATGGAGGCGGTTGCGATTACCGATGACTCCAATCTGTATGCGGCGGTTAAGTTCTATAAAGCAGCTGTTAAAGCGGGCATTAAGCCAATCATTGGTGTCGAGTTAACTATCGAAACTGATGAAGGGGGCGGGGCGGCAGGACAACTGACTTTGTTGTGCCGCAATAACATGGGTTATCAGTTTCTTTGTGAGTTGCTGACCCGTGCCTACCTGCAGCGTGGAACGTTACACAAGATTCGAGTCCCGCGGCAACATTTAGCTGATGGCGCGGCGGGTCTGATTGCCTTGTCAGGAGGTGTTGAGGGTGAAATTGGACGGTTGCTACTCAATGGGCATGATCATGGTGCGGCAGTGTGTCTTGAACAGTACTGCGAGTTATTTTCTGACGATAATTTTTTCCTGGAGGTTTCCCGTGTCGGTCGCCCCGAAGATGAGCGGCATCTGGAATTGACTCTATCCTTCGCGGGTATCCACTCAGCGCCTGTGGTAGCAACCAATCCGGTTCGTTTTCTGGGCGCGGATGAGTTTGATGCGCACGAAATTCGAGTTTGTATACACGAGGGATCTCGATTGGAGGACGCCAGACGACCCCGACGATTCGGCCGCGAACAGTGGCTCCGTTCGACGTCGCAAATGTCCCGGTTATTTGCAGATGTACCGGACGCGCTCGAAAATGCAGTTCAAATTGCCAGGCGATGTAATGTATTTCTGGATCTTCAGGGTACCCACATGCCAGCGTTCAAGGGCGCTGAGGGTGAGGACACGGGTCTGCGCCTAAAGAAAGACTCTCGGCTGGGTCTGGTGAGGCGCTTACAACAAGAGGCCCCAGCGCGAGGGGTAGCGCGCGATGAGATACCTCCAAACTATCTAGATCGGCTGAACAGTGAAGTTGAGACGATACTGTCCATGGGGTTTGCTGATTACTTTCTTGTGGTTGCAGAATTTATCCACTGGGCTCGGAAGCGAAAAATTCCCGTTGGTCCAGGGCGGGGCTCGGGGGCTGGATCATTGGTAGCCTGGGCGCTTGGCATCACCGAGATTGATCCGATTCGCTATGACCTCCTTTTTGAACGATTCCTAAATCCGGAGAGGGTGTCATTACCGGATTTCGATATTGATTTTTGCATGAATGGCAGAGATGAGGTGATTGACTACGTTGCGAAGCAGTACGGGCGTGATCGGGTGGCGCAAATCATCACGTTTAATACCCTCGCGGCCCGCGCGGTGGTCAGGGATGTAGGACGTGTGATGGGGCACAGTTATGGATTCTGTGATGCTGTCGCAAAGATGGTTCCCTTTGAAGTGGGAATGACGTTGGATAAAGCCTTAATTCAGAACGCGGAGTTGGCGCGTCGATGCAAGGACGACCCAGAGGTTAACCAGCTCATCAGTAATGGAAAACTGCTCGAGGGGCTGGCTAGAAACCCGGGTAAACACGCGGGGGGGTTGGTGATCGCGCCACAACCACTAACCGCTTATACCGCGCTCTATTGGGAAAGGGGGATGAGTCAGGCGGTCACCCAATGTGATAAAGACGATCTTGAATCGTTGGGCCTGGTCAAATTTGACTTCCTCGGGCTGCGGACACTAACGGTGATCGACTGGACGGTATTGGCTGTCAATTCGCGTAATGCGGGCAAAGGTGATGGGTTAAATGTTGAAGTCTTAGCCCTGGATGACGGCCCGACCTTTGATTTGATTCGGTCCGGGGGCGCGACCGGCCTCTTTCAATTGGAATCTCGGGGCATGCAGGATCTCATTCGTCGGCTGCAGCCGAGTTCTTTCGAAGATTTAATTGCATTGGTGGCGTTGTTTCGACCGGGACCGTTGCAGTCAGGAATGGTGGATGACTTCATTGATAGGAAGCAAGGCCGGGAAGTCGTTAGATATCCTCACCCAGGGCTCGAACCCATTCTCGCTGCTACTTATGGTGTGATTCTCTATCAAGAACAGGTTATGCGGATTGCTCAGGAGCTTGCTGGCTACACGCTTGGGGCAGCCGACGTGTTACGTCGTGCAATGGGTAAAAAAGATGCGGAGGAAATGAACCAACAGCGGGACGTTTTCCTTGAAGGTGCGATTGAGCGGGGCGTAGATACACGGGTAGCCAACCACATTTTTGATTTGATGGAGCACTTTGCTGGTTACGGTTTTAATAAATCGCATTCTGTAGCTTACGCCTTGTTGGCGTATAGAACGGCTTACTTGAAGGCGCATTATCCAGCAGAATTTATGGCTGCTTCGCTTTCCGCTGACATGGACAAGACGGATAAGGTGCAGACCTTAATTATCGAATGTGTCCGCTCAGGCCTTGAGGTGCTCCCACCGGATATCAATGTATCGACCTTTCATTTTTCTGTTGCGGGCCCCAAACAGCTACTTTACGGTTTGGGCGCTATAAAAGGGGTTGGTGAAAAGGCAATCGATGTCGTCATGGAAGAGCGATTGACGAATGGCAAGTACCTGGATCTTTACGACTTCTGCAAGCGGGTGGAGGGGCATAAAGTTAATAATCGAGCGTGTGACGCATTGATTGGCTCGGGTGCATTTGATTGCTTGGGGGAACATCGCGGCGCATTGGGCGCACAGCTGCAGGAAGCACAATGCGTAGCGGAACAAGCACATGACAACAGTCGTTCTGGCCAGGACGATATGTTTGGTTTGGAGTCCCCAGGTGCGGTTAAGGAGCAGCACCGGCCCATCGCCCGCTGGTCCAATACCAAACGCTTACGGAGAGAGTATGAATGTCTGGGCCTTTACCTGACCGGCCATCCAGTAGATGAATATCAAACAGACCTGGCCCAACTGACAGAGGGTGAGATTTCATCGATCGTTGCCGATCCAGAACGCCCTATTTCGCTGGCAGGTTTGCCCATAGCCACTCGCGCATTTACCACCAGAAGGGGCAACCGAGGGGCGTTCGTCACGCTGGCAGATCGAACAGGCCAGGTTGACGTTGTCCTTGAGGCAGACCTCTATATGGCGCATAAAAGTCAACTGGACGCGAGTGTATTGTTATTGGTAGAGGGCGTGACTGCGACCGACGATCGAACAGGGGATCTCCAGATTAAGGCATCGGCGGTAGCTCCGATGGAAGAGGTGCGCGAACAGCGCCTGGCTAAACTGTGTTTGCATTTATCAAAAGGCTGCGACCCACAACAATTTGTTCCTGCTCTGCAAGATTTGTTAGCAAGATATCGCGGTGGGAACACTCGTGTATTAATCGAGTACGTCAACGGTGATGGGGACAGCGTGGTGCTTAATTTGAATGAGGCGTGGGGTATTCGAGTCTCAAACGACTTGTTGGAAGCCCTACACACTTCTATTCCGGCGCAGTCGATCGGGTTGATCTATGACCGACGCGTCTTAATTTCCGCGGCAAGCCGATAAAGGGGCCTCACTTTAATGAGTTTATCCGAATCTAACAGGCAGACACTGGGATCTGTTGATCGTCGTTACCTTAGCTTTGAGCAACCTATCGGTGAGTTGGAAGAACAGATCAATGAATTGCGGCGAGTGAACTCGGACAAGGACCTTAATCTTGATGAGGACATCAAACGCCTTGAAACAAAGAGTCGCAAACTAACAGAAACTATTTTCTCAGCATTAACGCCCTGGCAGATCAGCCAGTTGGCGAGGCATCCTGGACGGCCTTTCACTCTGGATTACATTCCAACACTTATGGATAGTTTCGTTGAACTCCATGGTGATCGAATGTTCGGTGACGATCACGCGATCGTCGCGGGACTAGGAAATATAGATGGGCGACGCATCGCGGTGATTGGGCAGCAAAAGGGTCGCGACACGACAGAGAAACTATACCGTAATTTTGGTATGCCAAAGCCGGAGGGATATCGTAAGGCACAGCGGGTGATGCGTATTGCTGAACGATTTGGGTTGCCGCTTCTAACACTGATTGATACACCGGGTGCTTATCCAGGAGTCGATGCCGAGGAACGAGGGCAAAGTGAGGCGATCGCCAGCAGTTTGTCGATTATGACCGGGTTAAAGGTACCGATTGTGTCAGTGATTATTGGCGAGGGTGGGTCTGGCGGTGCCTTGGCGATTGGCATCTGCGACCGCTTGTTGATGTTGGAATATTCGACCTATTCAGTGATTTCGCCAGAAGGCTGTGCTTCGATTCTGTGGAAGAGTGCTGATAAAGCTGAGGAGGCAGCCCAGGCGTTAAAGTTGACGTCCAAGGATCTAACTGAAAAAGCGGTGGTTGATGAGATTATTATGGAACCCCATGGGGGCGCTCATCGAAACCCGAATGAAATGGCAGTGACACTGCGTGCCGTCGTCATACGACATTTTGATGAATTGGACGCCCGACCAATCGAACATATCCTAGACACCAGATATCGGCGGCTAATGTCTTATGGACAGTTTAAGCAGGGTAGCTGAGGGCGTTGTTGAGTGGCTACGACAGATCGTAGGCAGGATTCGCTAGAGGGTGCGCTCGGGCGCCTTGTGCAACGTCACGTTGGGGTCCGTGTGCTGGTGGCCTTCAGTGGCGGTGTGGATTCGACCGTATTACTACATGCACTGAGCCAACAACTGCCGCCGCATCGACTGCTTGCCTTGCATGTGGATCATTCGATTCAAGCAGGGTCGGGCGGATGGGCAATGCACTGTGTGAAGGTTTGCAATCAATGGGGCATCCCTATCCGCAAGACCGTACTGACACCGGCGGCACGGGACCATCTGGACGAAGCGGCGTACCGTAACGCGAGATACGCTTGGTTTGAAAGTCTGATACAGCCTGGTGATGTTTTGGTGACGGCGCATCACCGAGATGATCAGGTTGAAACAGTCCTTTACCGATTGCTTCGCGGCAGCGGAGTCCACGGGTTGGGCGGAATTCAGCCTGAACGACCGTTCGGGTCGGGTGTACTTGCGCGACCTTTTCTTGGCTGTAGCCGCTCCGATATTACCGCCTACGCGGCTGAGCAGGGATTGTCGTGGGTCACCGATCCCAGCAATGAGGATCGTCGTTACGACAGAAATTTTCTCCGACACGAAATCATCCGCCCTTTGGCGGCGCGCTGGCCTGCCAGTGGTCGCAACATCGATCGTGCTGCTAGACATCTCCGTCATGCGCATGCATTGCTCGAGGAGATCGCAGGTCAGGACTATGATGAATTATGGGAGCCCGCGGCCAATTGCTGCCTGGGGCACCACGGCTGTATGGGAGTTGTACGTCTTGAGGGGCTATCGATCGGGCGGCGCTTTAATTTGTTGCGGTATTGGATGTCTCGCAACGGTTATCAACCATCAGGCACCAAGCGGTTGGATGAACTATGGCGACAGGCCAATTTAGCGCGTGGCGATGGTAACGTGCGGGTCGCCTGGCCTGATGCCGAATTTCGCCGCTTTCGAGCGTATTTATATCTCTTGCCCCGTCAATTAATGGGACCCTTGCCTGACTCCATCAGTTGGACTACCCACATCCCGATTCAATGTCCTGGCGTGGGGCTTCGACTCCATGCCCGCGTTAGTAACGAGGGGTCTTTACGGCTTAAACCCGAGTGGTCAACTCGTCTCGAGCTGTCCTGGCTACGGCGACGGGCGAGACTAAAACCGACCGGTGGCCAACATCGAAGGCGCCTTAGGAATATTTTTCAGGAAAGTCGCATCCCGCCCTGGGAGCGCAGACGATTGCCGATGATCTCTCGAGATGGTGTGGCGATTGGTATACCCGGTGTGGTATTGGTTGACGGTTTTGCGGCAGCAGCGGGACACGAGGGGGTCGAAATTTGTCTCGAAGACCTCCTGCTTCGTAGAGACGGCGGGCCGCTGTGATCCCTAAAGTCGCGTCGTTATTGTTCTTGGGTGACGGAGGTGGTAGCCTACTCATCCGTCATGCCGGAAAAATATAGTGATGGATGCCCCTTTCGCATAAGCAACGGCGCGAGGCAAATTCATCCGGTGCGGCAGTCTTGTTCACCCGCTCCCGACACCGGTCGAGGGCATTATGACTAAATACGTGTTTGTTTCAGGCGGCGTTGTGTCGTCGTTAGGTAAGGGGCTTTCTTCGGCGTCGTTGGGAGCGTTGCTTGAATCTCGCGGGTTTCTCGTTACGTTGATCAAGCTGGACCCCTATATCAATGTCGACCCAGGCACCATGAGTCCGTTTCAGCACGGCGAGGTGTTTGTGACAGATGACGGAGCAGAGACCGATCTGGACCTAGGCCATTATGAGCGTTTTGTTCGAACAACGATGAATCGAACAAACAACTTCACCACCGGTCAAATTTATGATCAAGTCATCCGTAAAGAGCGGCGTGGCGAATATCTCGGGGGAACGGTGCAAGTTATTCCCCACATTACGAATGAAATAAAACGGTGTATTGTCGAGGCGACCACGGGCTACGATGTGGCGCTAGTCGAGATCGGGGGGACTGTCGGTGATATCGAATCGTTGCCCTTCCTTGAGGCGATTCGCCAGATGCGGATGGAGCTGGGGCGTGACAACACGATTTTCCTTCACCTAACGCTGGTTCCTGAACTTAAGACTACGGGTGAGATAAAGACCAAACCAACACAACATTCTGTCAAGGAATTGCGCAGTATCGGCATACAGCCGGACGTTGTGTTGTGCAGGGCAAGTCATTCATTGCCGGATGAGGAGCGTCGAAAAATAGCACTTTTTACCAATGTGCCAGAAGACGCAGTAATCTCGGCGCGAGATGTCGACAACATCTATTCGATTCCCCGGCTTTATCACGAGCAAGGCCTGGACGAGATTGTCATCAACCACCTTAAATTGTCAGGTTCGCCGGCAGATTTGAGTGAATGGGATCGTGTCATTGAAGTCATGGAATCGACGAAGCGGGAAGTAACGATAGCTATGGTAGGCAAGTACGTGGCGTTGGTCGACTCCTACAAATCGCTGTCAGAGGCGTTGGTTCATGCGGGCATCCGTAACGAGTGCAAGGTAACTGTGCGTTATGTAGATTCAGAAAATCTTATCGAGGGAGAGAGTGAGCCATTCGATGGCGTCGATGCCATTCTCATTCCGGGGGGATTTGGTGGGCGCGGTATAGAGGGAATGATTGCAGCGGTTCGATACGCTCGAGAGCAGCGAATTCCTTACCTCGGTATTTGCCTGGGTCTGCAGATTGCGGTGATTGAGTGTGCTCGACATCAGGCGGGCCTGACCGGCGCGCACAGCACGGAGTTTGTCTCCGATTGCCCGGATCCGGTGATCGCTCTGGTCACTGAGTGGATGACAGACCACGGCTTGGTCGAAAAGCGGGATGACGCAGTTGATGTGGGTGGCACAATGCGATTGGGAGCGCAGGAGTGTGTACTGGAAGATGATTCAATCGTTGCGGGTTTGTATCAAACCAACAACATCTTTGAACGACATCGACATCGTTATGAGGTCAACGAGACCTATGTTGCGATCTTGAAGAAGCATGGGCTGTGCATTGCAGGGCGATCAGGTGATGGATTAGTCGAGATTGTGGAGAGGAGTGACCATGACTGGTTTGTAGCTTGTCAGTTTCATCCGGAATTCAAATCGACACCTAGAGACGGCCACCCGCTGTTCACCGGTTATGTCCGTGCAGCGCTCGACTACCAGGATAGCAGCCGGTCACGGTCACAGGCGGGCAGCGACTGATGATCGATGACAGGCCACTCGGTCGGCATCAACCCCTGTTTGTCATCGCAGGCCCTTGCGTTATTGAGTCGCGGAACGATGCGATGGCTATTGCCCGGCACCTTGCCAAGGTGGCGACTTCGCTGGACCTTCTATTGATTTTCAAAGCGTCCTTTGATAAGGCCAACCGAACGTCCGAGTCATCGTATCGTGGTCCGGGACTGGTCGAGGGGTTGGATATCCTGTCGGAAATTCGCGCGGAAACCAAGTTGCCAATCTTGACAGACGTTCACTCTCCAGAACAGGTGCCTCAAGTGGCAGAGGTGGTGGATGTGCTCCAAATCCCCGCTTTTCTGTGTCGACAAACAGACCTCATTCAAGCCGCCGCCCGCACTGGTAAGTGTTTAAATATCAAGAAGGGTCAATTCCTCTCTCCGCACGAGATGGCGGCAGTGGCCAAAAAGGCCCGCGAAGCGGGCGCGGAGAAGATTTGGTTATGCGAGCGGGGGAGCAGTTTTGGTTACAACAACCTTGTCGTCGACATGCGTTCGCTCGACATCATGGCGGAGACCGGCTTGCCGGTGGTATTCGATGCGACCCATTCGGTGCAACTTCCAGGGGCTGGGGGAACACACTCTTCTGGTGAACGGAGGTTTGTCTCTGTTCTCGCACGTGCTGCCGTTGCGGCGCGGATTTCGGGCGTTTTCATGGAGGTGCATCCGGACCCCGATAACGCTCTAAGTGACGGACCCAATTCGCTTAAACTCGACGACTTGGAGCCGTTACTACACGAGTTGAAAGCAATCGACAGGACTGTAAAAGCGAATCTGGCATGACCAAAATTGTCGGATTGACCGCATTGGAGATTTTGGACTCAAGAGGCAATCCGACGGTCAGGGCAGCAGTGCATCTCGATAGCGGTCATCGAGGGGTCGCCATGGTCCCCTCGGGCGCGTCGACCGGTTCCTTTGAAGCGGTTGAATTGAGAGACCAGGATCCGTCGCGCTTTCATGGCCAGGGAGTGACGCATGCTGTTCAGTATGTCGAAGGCGAAATTGCCCGCTGCCTGATAGGCTGTGATCCGTTTCAACAACGCATGATCGATAATCACTTGATCGAGCTTGATGGTTCGCCGAACAAGGGGCGGTTGGGAGCGAATGCGATTTTAGCGGCTTCACTCGCGACGGCTCGCGCAGCCGCGCAAGTCGCAGATCGTCCGTTGTATGTTTATCTGCGAGAGTTGTGCGGGCAGGCGTCCTCAAAATGGATCATGCCCGTGCCGCAAATTAATATATTGAACGGTGGAGCCCATGCGACCAATGGAATCGACTTTCAGGAGTTCATGATCCTGCCGGTGGGAGCCGCATGCTTCGCGGAAGCGATCCGCATGGGTGCCGAGGTCTTCCATTCACTGAAGGGTATGCTTACTCGCGAAGGGATGGTGACGGCGGTGGGTGATGAAGGGGGATTTGCTCCCAATCTTGAGTCTAATCTGGCGTGCATTGAGGTGGTGTCGGACGCCGTCGTGGAAGCGGGTTATCAATTAGGCACTGATATAGTGTTAGGCCTCGACGTGGCCAGTACCGAGATCTACCATGACAACTGCTATCGACTCAATGCAGAAGGTTTATCCCTGGATGCTGCAGGGATGGTGGCTTATCTTGAAAAGTGGTGCGATCGATTTCCGCTGGTGACCATCGAAGATGGCATGGCTGAGGATGATTGGGCGGGTTGGATTGCTTTGACTTCGTGTTTGGGTGACCGAGTTCAATTGACGGGTGACGATTTGTTCGTTACGAATAAAGAACGCTTGGGCAAGGGAATTAGGATAAATGCCGCCAACGCCATCTTAATTAAACCAAACCAGATTGGTACGTTGAGTGAAACACTGGACGCGATCGAGATGGCGCAAGAGGCGGGTTTTGGTATTACGATATCCCATCGGTCAGGTGAGACAGAGGATACGACTATAGCGGACCTCGCCGTGGCGACTGGGGCTGGACAGATCAAGACGGGATCCGTGTGTCGTTCCGAGCGGGTGGCGAAATACAATCGGCTTCTCGAAATAGAGCGTGAATTGGATGGGCATGGAAGTTACCCGGGGCTTGGCGCATTGGCAGGTAGTGGAGGGCGCGCCCGCCAGTGAACGAAGACTTCAGAAGAGGTGTGCCAGGTTTGACTCGGATCACAGGTGAGTAAGTGTCAGAATGGGTGGGCGAATGATCATCCTTGTTTTGACGTTATTGTTGGTGGTCCTTCAGTATGCCTTGTGGGCGGGTCGGCATAATGTGTTCGATCTATTTTTTCTCCAAGATCAACTGACACATCTTGAACAAGACAACGAACAATTGCGCGAACGCAATGATCGGTTACACGCCGAAGTGATCGACATAAAAAGCCGCTTGGGCGCAATCGAGGAAAAAGCTCGCTCGGAACTGGGTTTGATCAAACCTGGGGAAACGTTTATACGGATCATCCCGCAGTAGATCGATGTTGGGGTTAGCCTGTTTTCGCGGGCTCAGCGTCAGTGAGATCGTAAGGTAGCGACAAACGGGTCAGCTGACTGGTTTCGTTGCCTAAGTGGTAGTGCGGCGCGTCTAATGCAGCCACCGCCATAGAGATGAGCATCTCGCCTTGTGTGTGATCCATTGTGTGGGCTTGTGCGACGACTTCGCCCACCCGTTGTTCCTTATTGGGGAGAAAAACCGGATCGCCTACCTGTGCCGCGACACGGTGCGATACCCCCACACGAATCATGCGATGTTTAGGGCGGCTGCGATAGCGGACGCGGGCTACGATTTCTTGCCCTGGGTAACAGCCTTTGTTAAAACTCACCGCATTGATCAGATCAAGATTCAGAGTCTGTGGGATAAATCGCTCACTGGTTTTGTCGGTGACTCGAGGATTGCCGGCACGAATTTCCAATAAGATCCATTGATCGGCATCGCATCGCATGACATCGCTGGATGTGTCTTCCCATAACCTGATAGCAGTGTCCGTAGGCGCAAGGATAAGGCCGTACGCGGGATCACCGCGTTCTCGAAGAAAATAGCAAGGTTTGAGTTGGTAAAGTGACTGTTCAGGAAAATTCGACAATGCCTGAATAGGACCGATAGGACTGTCAAAACCCATGCCGCTGAGACCCAACACGGTTGTATCGTTCTCGAAGGTAAATGTTACATCGGCCCGCATCACATAGATGCGCAGTCGATCCAGTAACTTTGTCAGGAGAGAGATTTCTCCGATCAGGAGATAGTCCGCTCCGTCGGGAACAATGCGTAGAATCGATAATACGCGGCCCTTGGGTGTGCAATAGGCGCCCATAGTCCACTGGTCTTTATCGATCTCCTGTAAATCACAGGTGAGTTGGTTCTGCAGGAAATCGCTGGACTGGGCACCGGAGCAGCGGGCCACGGCGAGATGGGAGCAGGAATAGAGCCGAGCAGGGTCATCGCCCGGAGCACTGTTCTGAGAGCTCGATACTTCGAGGGTCATCGTCCCATCAGGTGCCTGTACGGCCCCCTGGCGGGCGAGATAGTCACGCCAATTAGTTTCCATTATCTGTCCATGAATTATGTCTATTATACGTTCGGATTCTATAGCCAGCGGTGTAAACTTAGCTATAGAACACCTGATATTGGAATCCCCCATTAGACCATGGTAGAAATCGATCGGCCTACTTCTCCACATCTTCAGATTTATCGGCCGCAACTGACTTCGATCCTATCGATCAGTCACAGAATATCAGGAGTTTTTCTGGTGCTGGGTGTGGTGTGCCTTTGCGCATGGATCATCTCCCTGGCGCTTGGCGAGATTTGGTTTGGGTGGTTTGATGCGGCCCGTTCAAGTTTATTAGGGCAAGTGTGCAGTGTCGCGTGGGTATTTGCGATTTTCTATCACCTGCTGAATGGGTTGCGCCATCTTTGCTGGGATATCGGTTGGGGATTCGACTTGCCTCAAGTTTACGGTTCTGGTTATGCCGCGGTGATTGTTGCCGGTGTATTGACCGGTGTTTTGTTCATCTTTGCTTGAAGAATCTAACGGTCGGCTAATACAGGCGGCGGGTGAGGCTATGCTTTAATGAAAAGTGCATCCCGACACTGGTGGTTGCAGCGCGTTAGCGCAGTGGTGTTGATTCCACTCATCGGGTGGATTGCGATCTTTGTTTTGAGTCGAATGTCAGCGGATTACGAAGAGGCCCGTGTGTGGTTAGGTCAACCGTTAAACGGTGGTCTAATGATTGTGTCCTTATTTGTTTTGTACTGGCACGCGCGGTTAGGCTTACAGGTGGTAGCCGAGGATTATGTGTCTGGCCCCGTAGGACGTCGCCGGTTGCTGTTGGGCGTCAATGGCATTCTGTTGGTTTGGATCGTTTCGGCAGCGGTGGCGGTCTGGGCGTTAATGAGATTTTAGTATGAAGTTGCGAAGTTACGATGTCATCGATCATGTCTACGATGTCATCGTTGTTGGAGCAGGTGGTTCCGGTCTCAGGGCTTGTCTCGGGTTGGCGGAGGCTGGCCTTAAGACCGCGTGTGTGACAAAAGTCTTTCCAACGCGATCACACACAGTTGCGGCACAAGGGGGTATCAGTGCGGCGCTGGGCAACATGGGCGAAGACGATTGGCGTTGGCACATGTATGACACGGTCAAAGGTTCTGACTGGCTGTCCGATCAGGATGCGGTCGCAGCAATGTGTGAGCAGGCACCTGCAGCAGTGATTGAATTGGAGCATTACGGGGTTCCATTTTCACGAACGGAGGATGGAAAGATTTATCAACGGCCCTTCGGAGGGATGACAACGCATTATGGTGAGGAGATTGCCGTGCGGACCTGTGCTGCGGCCGATCGCACGGGTCACGCTATTCTTCACACACTGTACCAGCAAGCGCTTAAAAACAAAGTTGAATTCTTTGTTGAATACTTTGCGCTTGATTTGATCATGGAGAAGGGTGAGTGTCTCGGGCTTGTGGCGTGGTGTCTTGAGGATGGCACGATGCATCGCTTTCGGAGTAAATTGGTTATTTTGGCGACCGGCGGTTATGGCAGAGCGTATTTTTCAGCGACTTCTGCACACACCTGTACTGGTGATGGAAACGCGATGGTTTTGCGTTCGGGCTTGCCTTTGCAGGACATGGAATTTGTTCAATTTCATCCAACCGGTATCTATGGATCCGGCTGCCTCATTACGGAAGGAGCACGCGGTGAGGGCGGGTTTCTGACCAATGCTGACGGGGAGCGGTTTATGGAGCGTTACGCACCCAATGCAAAAGACCTTGCTTCGCGTGATGTCGTCAGTCGATCAATGACTCAAGAAATTATAGAGGGACGGGGAGTCGGTGTTGATAAGGATCACCTGTATCTTCACCTCAATCACCTGGGGCGTTCGATGCTCGAGGAACGCTTGCCAGGAATCACCGAAACTGCTCGAGTATTTGCGGGCGTTGACTTGACTCGAGAACCGATTCCGGTCATCCCCACGGTGCACTACAACATGGGCGGTATTCCGACTAACTTTGATGGTGAAGTGTTGACTCAAACGGGAGGGGTCTTAAAAACCGTTGAAGGTTTAATGTCGATTGGCGAGGCGGCCTGTGTATCGGTGCATGGAGCCAATCGTTTGGGCTCTAACTCATTACTTGATCTGATCGTTTTTGGCAGATCTTCGTCCCGTCGGGCGGCCACTCTTTTAAAAGGGCAAGCGCGGACGCCTTCATTTAATGGTGCACAAGGCGAGGAAGTCATCGCACGATTCGATCAAGTTCGCGGGGCCAGGGGTGGGAGTCCAACGGCCGTGATTCGTCAACGAATGCAACGAGCCATGCAGAAGCATTGTTCGGTATTTCGGACTGAGGCCCTGCTTTCGGCTGGCTTGGAGGAAATCGCGGAGGCTTGGGAAATGTTTCAGGACTTGTCAATAACGGACCGCTCACTGGTCTGGAACACCGATGTGGTAGAGGCGCTGGAACTCGATAACATGTTGCGGCAGAGTGCGTCAACTCTGGTCTCGGCACTTCACCGAAAGGAAAGTCGTGGTGCGCACGCGAGGGAAGATTTCCCCGATCGTGATGACACTCGGTGGCTTAAGCATTCCCTTTCTTGGGTTGGTGATACGTTGGAAGTGCGTATGGATACTCGACCGGTCGTGCTGACGACCGGCGATTACGATGTGCAATCGATTCCACCCAAAGCTCGCAACTACTGAGGTTTATTTAATCGATGGCTCAATTTCGACTACCCGTGGGTTCGCGTATCGGGGAGGGGCGCTATTTCAACTACGACGGCGATGGGACAAACATTAGGCGGGTCCAGATTTACCGCTGGAACCAGGAAAACGAAAGCAAACCGCAAATCGATACTTTCGAGATTGATGGTGAAATGGCCGGCCCGATGGTTCTTGATGTGCTGATTAAGATCAAGGATTCGATTGATGCAACGCTGACTTTCCGGCGCTCTTGCCGTGAGGGGATTTGCGGGTCCTGCGCGATGAATATTGATGGCGTCAATACACTGGCCTGTACGACGCCCGTTGCCGACTTGCCCGACACCATCAAAATTTATCCGCTACCGCATTTACCGGTGATTAAAGATTTGGTCCCGGATCTTGGGCAATTTTACAAACAGTACGCGATGGTTGAACCTTGGCTGAAAAAAAGCGAGGAAGCGCCTGGCAAAGAACGCCTTCAGTCACCGGCAGCGCGAGCGGAACTCGATGGCAGTGATGAGTGCATCCTGTGTGCCTGCTGTTCGACAAGTTGTCCCAGTTATTGGTGGAATTCCGACACTTATCTTGGCCCGGCGGCCTTGTTACAGTCCTATCGATGGTTGGCTGATAATCGAGATGGGGCACGCATGGAAAGACTAGAGCAGTTAGACGACGCCTTCGCCCTTTATCGGTGTCACACCATCATGAACTGCACGAGTGCGTGTCCGAAAGGACTAAACCCGGCCAGGGCGATCAGTAAGATTAAGAAAATGCTGATATCACGAAAAAAGGATAACTAGTGACCCTTGGGAAAACCTTGTGGCGCTGTCGCCGTGGGGCGAGGGAGTTGGATGCCTTGTTGCACCCTTATGTGAAGGCGTATTACGAAGGGTTCTCTGTGGCGCAACGGGCCACGCTCAACCAGTTGCTCGCCTGTCCTGATCCTGATCTGTTGGATTGGTTTCTGAATCGGACGCAACCCGACAGTCCGAGCCTGGCGGTTCTGGTTAGCGACATAAGGCAATTTAACCGGGGTGACCGCTGATATTGTCCTAAAGAACTGCTAGTCACACCACTCGGTCGGCAGCCCAAGCTCGGTCTGTATGGCGAAGCACGGGTCATCCTCTTGCTGATTTTCGAAGTTATCCTCTTGCTGATTTTGGGAGTTATCTTCTTGCTGATTTTGGTTGTTGTTTGTGCTCACTATTGAGTTGGGTTGGTCAACGGGGTCCTGGATTAAGCAACGATTGGTGCAATGATCAGTATCGTCGGCGTTTCCATCATCACAGTCCTCGCTCGCCTGATTAACTAGACCGTCGCCACAATAGGGCAGGCCAGAGGTGGGGTCATCCCGAACATACCAGGACGGTGTCTCGGAGCTGTTGAGTTTGCAGGAGGAGGAACAATGGTCGGTGTCATCGAGATTGCCGTCATCGCAGGACTCGAACCCGTTACGGATGCCATCGCCGCAGAACCCAATAGGGCCAGCTTTGAACGCTGCGCGGGCTAGATCGATAAGCGTATCGGAGGAGTTCGGGGAGCGGCACAGGTTGGTGCAGTCATCGTTATCCACCGTGTTACCGTCGTCACAGGTCTCTATTCCAACGGCAAGCACGCCATCACCGCAGTACGTGCTTAGCGTGTCTAAATCCTGAGAGACGCCCGATGAGGTTCGTGGTCGCGCATCGCAGGCAAGGAGTAGGGCACTTGCGAGTACGACAATCGGCCATTTAGGTGAAATCGTAATTCGCACGAGAGGGGCTTAGTGAGCAGTGGGGGAATTCTGGGATATTGAATTCAACAAAAAAGCGCAGCCTGCCGCATCGATTGATGATGCGCTCGCAAGACAGCCTTAGACTGACTCGGACGATAAGATCTTAAGAGTGTTTCTAGAAAATGGCAATATACAATTTAAAAACAAATAGATATAGAATTATTATAACAAATAACTTTATAATCAGTTAGCTTTAACTGGCTGATTCCATTCAGTCCTGGTTTCGCGTTGCCCCCTCGAGGGTAGGACATGGTGGCGCGATGCGCGATGGCGGCGCGATGCGCGATGGGGGGCGTTGCAGATACCGGGGCGTGGTGGTACCAGCGATGTCGAATAGTGCATCGATGGAAAGCGGAGCGAATGAGCTGCGAGTGCCCTGAGTCACGCGAGGGAAGTGGTTAGAATAGTCTCCGAAAGGTGCTCGAGGTGGTGGCACTTGCGGCATTGAACCCCGTCACATTCTATGACTTTGCGGTGAATTTTGAAGATGGACTTTTCTCTTATTCTATTCCAGGCGTTGATGGTTACCGGGGCGATCGTCCTGGGGAATCGACTGATCGTTGGACGTCCGGTGGATCACGGACACGTAGCGAGCAACCTGTTCGTGCGCATCGCGATGGTTGTGGTGGATTACTCTCGGGCATTTTTCCCAGTCATCTTGGTTGTTTTTGTGCTCCGATCCTTTGTGGTTGAGCCCTTTCGTATTCCTTCGGGTTCTATGCTGCCGAGTCTTTTCGTGGGTGATTTCATCCTGGTGAATAAGTTCAAATACGGCATTCGATTGCCAATAGGGAACATCAAACTGGTTGAGGTGGACCACCCCGCGAGGGGCGACGTCATGGTCTTTCGGTATCCCCATGATCCTACCCAGAACTACATTAAACGCGTCATTGGTCTACCCGGGGACACGATTGGTTATGAGCAGAAGCGGTTACGCGTCAATGGCGAATTGGTTGGATTCAACGAGGTCGAGCAACATGAACGAGCATCCAAAGGCCGAACGCTTCGCTTCGCTGAATATGCGGAAACTATTGATCGAGACACCCATCGTGTAGTCATTGACCGGGGAAGAAATCAGAGGGAGCGAGAACAGAAGTGGACGGTCCCCGCAGGACAGTACCTCGTGATGGGTGATAACCGAGACCACAGTAACGACAGTCGCTATTGGGGATTTGTTCCTGAAAGCCATATCGTGGGTCACGCATTTTTTGTCTGGTTTAGTTGGGATTCGGACAGTCGGTTCAAGGTCAACTGGGGTCGTATTGGTCACGTGATTCAGTGACCCGGTTGCGTCGCGTTTCAGGTCAAGGCGGGCAGTGGCAAACATGACGGATGTGGCGAAAGGACTGCAGGCGGGACTGGGGTACCAGTTTGTCGATTCGATGGTGTTGGCCCGTGCCTTAACACATCGGAGTGCGGGTCCAACGCATAATGAACGACTGGAGTTTCTCGGGGACAGCGTTCTTAGCATTGTCATTTCTGACAATCTCTACCGCCGCTATCCTGAAGCAACGGAGGGTGAATTGACTCGCTGCCGCGCGCGGCTGGTTCGACAGGAAACATTGGCGTTTGTTGCGCAGAAACTTGGCCTGGCCGATGCCCTGACAGTGGGCCAGGCCATGGGGACAAGAGGTAGTGCCGATCACCCGGGGGTGTTGGCCGACGCCTTGGAGGCACTTATTGGCGCAGTTTTTATCGATGGCGGATACGCTGCTGTCGTCTTAGTGGTAGAGGGTATTTTTGCGGAACTGTTGAGGGACATAGCGCCTGAATCGATTAGCAAAGATGCGAAAACTGCGCTGCAGGAATTACTCCACAAGCAAGGGCTGTCGCTTCCGGTCTATCGAGTGGTGCTGATGCGGGGAGAACCGCACTCGAGGCAGTTTGATGTCGAATGTTATCTGCCAGCGAGCCAGACCCGTTTTGCAGGGCAGGGAGCCAGCCGCAGAAAAGCGGAGCAGGAAGCGGCACAGAGGGCCTTGGACGCATGCGCATAATCGCCAGACATGGTTGAACGATTCGGGTTCTTCGCGGTGGTTGGCCGGCCCAACGTGGGGAAATCCAGCTTGGTCAATCGTTTAATCGGGGAAAAAGTCAGCATCACTTCGCGACGTCCCCAAACGACCCGAAATCGCATCTTGGGCATTCGAACCCAAGGCACAGCGCAGATCGTGTTTGTGGATACCCCGGGGATGCAAGCCGGGCAACAGGGACTCGATCATTCAATTAATGAAACGGCTAAATCGAGTGCAAGAAGTGCAGATATTATCGGTATGATGATTGACGCGAGGGGTTGGCACGACAGAGACGATCAGGTGTTGGACTATATTCGTTATCTCCAAATACCCACGTACTTGCTTGTCAACAAGACGGATCTCTTGCATTCCGCTGGTCTGGTATTGCCATTGATCGCGAGCGTTAGTCGAAAGCATTCCTTCACCGAGATTGTGCCTGTTTCCGTGCGCCGTGGGCACAATCTGAGTCGACTGTTGAGTTTAGTGGAGAAGCAATTGCCCGAAGGCCCATTTGGTTTTCCAACCGAGCAGGTTAGGGTGAGCCAGCGTGAATTCATTATTGGTGAATTCATTCGTGAGCAAATTTTCCACACCGTAGGTCTCGAGGTGCCGTATTCCATTGCGGTCGATGTAACCGGCGGCAGGAAAACCCGGGGCGACGGCGAGCTCTTTAGGGCCGAAGTCTGGGTGGAAAGCAAGGGACAAAAAGCGATTGTTTTGGGCTCCGGTGGAAGTCGCCTTAAAAAAATTGGCAGCAAAGCGCGGCGAGAGTTGAGCAAGGTGTTCGGGTTGCCGGTGTCCCTTGATATTTGGATCAAAGTTCGTAAAGGGTGGACTAATCATAGCCAGAGCCTGGAGAAACTTGGCTACGGACCGGGGCAGTAGGGCCAGGGGATGGAGAAAAGAAGAGTGGCTAACGAGCCGGCATTTCTTCTGCACCGCAGGCCCTATACGGAAAGCAGTGTATTGATCGATCTATTCTCACGTCATCATGGCAGGATTGTATTGATTGCCAAAGGTGCCCGAAAACTGAAATCCCGCTGGCGAGGATCGTTATTGTCCTTTCAACCGCTGATAGCCGCTTGGAGTGGGCGAGGCGAGGTTAAGATGGTGACCGGTATAGAAGGCGAGGGACCGTACTATGGGTTGCGAGGCAAGGCGCTTTATTGTGGTTATTATATGAACGAGCTCATATTGCGTCTGCTGCATCGGTTCGATCCGCACGAGGATGTGTTCGACAATTACCGAAGCGCACTGGCGCTCTTGTCTACCGAAGGGGATCAAGAACGAGTGCTCCGAATTTTTGAAAAACAGTTGTTGCGAGATCTGGGTTACGGTATGCATTTGGTCCGGGATGCTGATCGCGGAAACCCAATTGATCCTGAGGAGCGTTATCGGTATAGGCCCGATGCCGGTCCGCTGCCATATTCAGACACCGATCACAACGGGGTTTCGGTGCATGGGGCCACCTTGCTGGCGCTTGAGGAAGAGGTAGAATTCGACGAACGAACTCGCCGGGAATCGAAACGACTCATTCGGTCGGTGTTGGATTATCATCTCGGTGGACAAGCATTGCGTACACGAATAGTTTACGGTCAGATGTTTCCCTCGGAGTCTGGACGGGATCGACTCACTGGCAATTAATAACAACCAATCAAGTTTTGAATAGAATATGGATCTAGGCGTCAATATTGATCATGTCGCGACACTGCGTCAGGCGCGTGGTACGCGATACCCAGAGCCTGTACACGCGGCCTTGATCGCTGAGCAGGCCGGGGCTGATTTGATTACAGTCCATCTCAGGGAAGACCGCCGGCATATTGTTGATCGAGACATCGAAATGTTGGTGGGGATGTTACAGACTCGAATGAATCTGGAGATGGCTGCCACCGAAGAGATGACCATGATTGCGACCAGAATTCGGCCACACGATGTGTGTCTGGTTCCGGAAAAACGTGAAGAGTTAACGACGGAAGGCGGGCTTGACGTTGCCTCCCAGGAAAGAGCGCTTAAGTCGACAGTGTCGCGCCTGACGACTGCCGGAATTCGTGTTTCTCTGTTTGTTGATCCTGACGTGAGGCAGATTAGAGCCAGCCAGGCAGTGGGGGCGAACGCTGTTGAACTTCATACAGGAGTGTTCGCGGCATTAGTCGATGGGGCGGAGGCTCGCACCGAACGAGAACGAATTGTCCATGCAGCGGACGAAGGGAAACGATTGGGTTTGAGAGTGAACGCAGGTCACGGACTGCACTATCACAATGTTCAGGCGATCGCATCAATCAAGACAATTAGCGAATTGAATATCGGGCACTCAATTATCGCGCAAGCTGTATTTTCCGGCTTGGCAGATGCCGTCCGGGAAATGAAACGATTGATCCAGGCGGCGGCCTGAAGCGGCCTGACTAACCTAGAATTTAACCCTTATGGCAGGTGCTTATCTGACACCATCCATTCGAATAAGGCGAACCCCGTTTTCCAGTCGAGTTGAGCAGGCCGGAGTCAAGGCGTATTCGGTTTACAACCACATGCTCCTTCCGCAGGTTTTTGAGTCGATTGAAGAGGACTACGCACATCTGAAACGGGCTGTGCAAGTGTGGGATGTAGCGGCGCAACGTCAGGTCGAAGTCGTAGGACCGGATGCGTTCAGGTTGGTGCAGATGACGACGCCGAGAGACATCACGAGCATGGCCGATGACCAGTGCTTTTATATTCCGATGGTCGACGACCGTGGACGGATGCTGAACGATCCAGTCGCGATAAAACGGGATCGGGATCGTTACTGGTTGTCGCTCGCAGATACCGATATGTTGTATTACTGCAAAGGGTTGGCCGCAGGGTTTGGGCTTGATGTAGAAGTGTTTGAACCCGACGTTTCCCCATTGGCGATTCAGGGACCCAAGGCCGATCAGTTGATTGCGCGTGTTTTTGGAGAGGAGGTGGTGGCCACCGGGTTCTTTCGGTATCAAACTGTTTCAGTTCAGGGTCATGAAATGGTTATTGCCAGATCAGGATGGTCTCATCAAGGAGGGTTTGAAATCTATCTTGATGGTTCAGATTATGGCGAGGCGTTATGGGATCTTCTCTTTGACGCAGGTCGGGATTTGGACGTTCGCGCAGGGTGCCCCAATACGATTGAGCGGATCGAGGCGGGTCTGCTTAGTTTTGGGAGCGATATCACCATCGAGCACACGCCATTCGAGGTTGGTCTGGGAAAGTACTGCGATCTCGATACAGCTACCTCGTGTCTTGGCCATAAGGCCTTACTGGAAAACCAGGAACCTGTGCGTCAGATTAGGCCATTAACGATAGCTGGCGATGCGTTACCGCCAATCGACTGTCGTTGGAGCCTAACGAATTCAGACGGTGAGTCGGTCGGCTATGTTTCTTCAGCCACTTGGTCTCCGGGCTTTGCTGAGAATATCGCCATTGGCATGGTCAGCCAAAGCCATTGGAATGCGGGCGCCATTCTGAAAGCACAAACACCCACCGGTGTTCGTTCTGTTGTGGTGAGGGACAAATACTGGAGTTAAGCAGTGAGCAGAGAGGTCGCGTAGCTCGTAAAGCTACTTCTTTTTCGGCGCAAAACCGGCCGGCGTACCCCCGAGGTCGCCTTCTTGGAAAAGAAATCCTTTCATATTCTCTTCGATCACGTCAAGACTCGCGGGGTCAGCGGTACTTAATTGATTCTCGTTGATGATGAGGACAAGACGCTCAAGCCATTGTTGCCATGCATCCTTAGAAACATTCTCGAATATCCGCTGACCGAGTTCGCCAGGGTAGGGCGCCTCTGAGAGGCCTTCGGCTTCTCGCTTAAGCAAGGCGCACTGGACAGTTCGCATGGTATGATTTCCCCTTGAGTCAGGGTTAGCCGACCGGTAACGCCGGAAGGATGATCAGGGTTGTAGTTTTGAAGC
>Ga0066376_10001453_pt1 | contig 22999 bp, 25 predicted proteins | sample Knorr_S15_td_Bot_FD_77009 | JGI IMG/M metagenome (GOLD analysis project Ga0066376, IMG submission 77009) | Marine microbial communities from Southern Atlantic Ocean transect - Knorr_S15_td_Bottom_ad_5009_LV_A | ecosystem: Environmental > Aquatic > Marine > Oceanic | place: Southern Atlantic...
AGGCAAAACGAATAGCCGCGTCCCTCGCCTGCTGGTCCGGGCCGGTCGATCCCCAGCCGCTAGCCGGCGGCCTGACCAACCACAATTTCGTGGTCGAGGATGGCGGCGAGCGTTTCGTGGTGCGCGTCGCCGACGACATTCCCATCCATGGCATCATGCGCTTCAACGAGTTGGCGGCGAGCCGCGCCGCCCATGCCGCCGGGGTCTCGCCCGAAGTGGTCCATGCCGAGACCGGCGCCCTGGTGCTGCGCTTCATCGACGGCGAGACCTTCGATGCGGCGGCGGTGCGAAAGGCCGACGCCGAGGGCCGCATCCTGCCCCTGCTGCGCCGCGTCCATCACGACATCCCGAAATATTTCCGAGGCCCGGTGCTCGCCTTCTGGGTATTCCAGTCGATGCGCGGCTACGGTATCGCCCTGCGCGAAGGCGGCAGCCGCATGGCCGCCGAGTTGCCGCGCTTTTCCGCCATCAACGAGACGCTCGAGGCGGCGGTCGGGCCGGTTAACCTGGTGTTCGGCCACAACGATCTGCTGGCCGCCAATTTCATGGACGACGGGACGCGCCTGTGGCTGATCGACTGGGATTACGCCGGGCTCAATTCGCCGCTCTTCGACCTCGCCAATCTGGCGTCCAACAACGGCTTCTCGGAGGCCGAGGAGACCCGCCTGCTGGAAGCCTATTACGAGACCGCGATCAACGACCAGATGCGGCGCAGGTTCAGCGCCATGAAATGCGCCTCCCTGCTGCGCGAGGCCATGTGGAGCATGGTCTCCGAGATCTACCTCGAGATCGATGTCGATTACATCGCCTACACCGCCGAGTATCTGGCCCGCTTCGAGGCCGCCTACGCGGCATTTGAGGAGACCTAGGCCGGCATGGCGGAATTCCCAACCCAGGCCCGGGCGGTGATTATCGGCGGCGGCATCGCCGGCTGCTCGACCGCCTATCACCTCGCCGACCTGGGCTGGCGCGAAGTGGTGCTGCTCGAGCGTCACAAACTGACTTCGGGTTCGACCTTCCACGCCGCCGGGCTGGTCGGCCAGCTGCGCTCCTCGGCCAACATCACCCGGCTGCTCAAATATTCGGTCGAGCTTTACGGCCGCCTCGAGGCGGAGACCGGCCAGGCCACCGGCTGGAAGCGCAACGGCGGCCTGCGCCTGGCCTGCAATGGGGAGCGGATGATCGAGATCGAGCGCCAGGCCACCATGGCCCGCAGCTTCGGCCTCGATATGGACCTGCTGAGCCCCCGCGAAGCACAGGATCTATGGCCGCTGATGGATATCTCGGACGTGGTCGGTGCGGCGTATCTTCCGACCGACGGCCAGATCAACCCGTCGGACGTCACCCAGGCCCTGGCCAAGGGGGCGCGGGCCAAGAACGTGCGCATCATCGAGGACTGCCCGGTCGACGCCATCCGCGTGGCGGGCGGCCGCATCGCCGGGGTCTCCACCCCCCGGGGCGACATCGCCTGCGAGGTGGTGATCAACTGCGCCGGCCAATGGGCGCGCCGGGTCGGCGCCCTGGCCGGCGTCGTGGTGCCCCTGCAATCGGTCCAGCACCAGTATCTCATCACCGAGGCGATTCCCGGCATCGAGCCCGGCCTGCCGACCCTCCGCGATCCCGATAGGCTGGTCTATTTCAAGGAAGACGTCGGCGGGCTGGTCATGGGCGGCTACGAGCGCGACCCGATCCCCTGGGCCCTGGACGGCATACCCGAGGGCTTTCAATTCTCCCTGCTGGACACCGACATCGACCATTTTGAGCCGCTCATGGAGCAGGCGCTGATCCGCGTGCCCGCCCTGGCCGAGGCCAGCGTCAGGCAAATGATCAACGGCCCCGAGAGCTTCACCCCCGACGGTAATTTCATTCTCGGCGAGGCCCCCGAAGTGGCGGGCTTCTTCGTCGGCGCCGGATTCAACGCCTTCGGCATCGCGGCCGGCGGCGGGGCCGGCAAGGCGCTCGCCGAATGGGTCGGCGGCGGCGAGGCGCCGATGGATCTGTGGGTCGTCGACATCAAGCGTTTCGCGGGCCTGCATGGCGACCAGGAATTCGTCCGTGAGCGCAGCCTGGAACTCTACGCCAAGCACTACACCATCGCCTGGCCCCATGAGGAACATGACAGCGGCCGCCCACGCCGGGTCTCGCCGCTCTACGATCGGCTCAAGGCCCAGGGCGCCTGCTTCGGCTCGAAGCTCGGCTGGGAGCGGCCCAACTGGTTCGCCCGCGATGGCGCGGAGCCGCGCGACGACTACGCCATGGGCCGCCAGAACTGGTTCGACGCGGTCGGCCGGGAGCACCGGGCGGCCCGCCAGGCCGTGGCCCTGTTCGACGCCACCTCCTTCGCCAAGTTCACGGTCACCGGCGCCGACGCCGAGGCGGCCCTGGCGTGGATCTGCGCCGCCGATATCGCCAAGCCGCCGGGGCGGTTGACCTACACCCAGATGTGCAACCAACGCGGCGGCATCGAATGCGACCTTACCGTGGCGCGGATTGCCCAGGATCAGTTCTACATCGTCACCGGCACCGGCTTCGCGACCCATGATTACGCCTGGATCGCGCGGCATCTCCCGCCCGGCCTGGATGCGGCCCTGGCCGATGTGACCGACGATTTCGCGGTGTTCTCCCTCATGGGGCCGCGCGCCCGCGACGTGCTCGGGGCGGTCTGCCATGAGGATATTTCCAATCACCGCTTCCCCTTCGGCCACTGGCGCGCGCTGACCATCGATGATACGCGGCTGCGCGCCCTGCGGATTACCTACGTCGGCGAGCTGGGCTGGGAACTCCATGTGCCGGCCGCCTCGGCGCTCGCCGTCTACGACAGCCTGATGGCGGCGGGCGAGGCCCACGGCATCGTCAACGCCGGCTACCGGGCCATCGAGTCCCTGCGCCTGGAGAAAGGTTATCGCGCCTGGGGCTCCGACATCGGCCCCGACTTCACGCCGCTCGAGGCCGGCATGGGCTGGGCGGTGAAGCTGCGCACCAATACCCCCTTCCTGGGCCGCGAGGCGCTCGCCGCCCAGAAGGTGCGCCCGCTCACCAAGCGCCTCGCCTGCTTCACCGTCGACGACCCGTCCGTGGTGCTGCTCGGGCGCGAGACCATCTATCGCGATGGATTGCGGGTCGGCTGGCTGACCAGCGCCGGCTGGGGCTATACGGTGGAGAAGAATATCGGCTACGGCTATGTGCGCAACGCCGGCGGGGTGAGCACGGAATACCTCGAGACCGGCGCCTACGAACTCGAAGTCGCCACCCGCCGCGTACCCTGCGAGCTGCGCCTCGGCCCGCTCTACGACCCCAAGATGGAACGGGTGAAGGCTTAATACTACCCTGCGGTGGTATGAGGAAATACCCGCGCGAGGAAATCGAGCACCGCGTCCGCGGCGCCGTAATCATAGAGATCGTTGTGGCCGGCGCCGGGGAAGAAGCGGGCGTCCTTGGGCGGCTTCGCGGCGGCCAATAACGCCCGCCCCATATCCACCGGCACCACCCGGTCGCGCTCGCCATGGACGATGAACAAGGGCGCGTCGATGGCGCCGATCTTGGATTTCGACTCATAGCGGTCGAGCAGGATGTAGCGCGCCGGCAGGAACCAGTAGGTACGCTGGGCGAGATCGGTGGCCGAGGTAAAGGGCGCTTCGAGGATCAGGGCGCCGATGGTGCGCTCCTCGGCGAGCTGCACCGCCGGGCCGCCGCCGATGGATTCGCCATAGACCACGATGCGTCCGGGGGCCACGCCGGAGGCTTCGAGAAAATCGTAGGCGGCGCGCGCGTCGTCATAGAAACCTTGTTCCGTGGGGCTGCCGGGGTTGCCGCCATAGCCGCGCCAGGAAACCAGCAGCACGCCGTATCCGGCGTCGAGATAGGGCCGCACCTTATGGCCCCGGTGGCCGATGTGGCCGGCGTTGCCGTGGAAATAGATCAGGCTCGGCGCGCCGGGCCGCGACGGCGCGCGATGCCAGGCGAGAAGCTCGAGGCCGTCGGCGGTGTTCAGGGTCACCGCCGCCATGTCGGGCACCCCGGCGTCGCCGAGGATTGGCGCCTCATTGCTCGGGTGATACATCAGGCGGCGTTGCGAACAGCCGATCACCCCGGTGAACAGGGCATATCCGGCGAAGGCATAGGCGAGGTATCGGAACATCGGCGTCATGGACTCAAAGAACTGCGTTACAAACAGAAAGCGCCCGGTTCATGCCGAGCGCTTCCTTGCGAACCTGTCGACCGGCTAGCGGCGGGCGCCGAACAGATGCATCATCATGATGAACAGGTTGATGAAATCGAGGTAGAGCTTGAGGGCGCCCATGATCGCCTTCTTGCTGGTCACCACCGTCGAATCGCTTTGTGAATACATGTTCTTGATGTTCTGGGTGTCGTAGGCGGTCAAGCCGACGAACACCAGTACGCCGATCACCGAGATGGCGAACATCAGCGCCGAAGAGGCCAGGAACATGTTGACCACCGAGGCGATGATGATGCCGATCAACCCCATGAACAGGAACGATCCCCAACCCGTGAGATCGCGCTTGGTGGTGTAGCCGTAGAGGCTCATGGCGCCGAACACGCCCGAGGTGATGAAAAATACCCGGGCGATGCTGGTCCCGGTATAGATGACGAAGATCGAGGCCAGGGACATGCCCATGAGTGTCGAGAATATCCAGAAGCTGGTCTGGGCGGCGCTCACGCTCATACTGTTGATCTTGGCGCCGAGGTACAAGACCATGCCGAGGGGGGCCAGCATGACCACCCACATGAGCGGCGTGCCGAAGATCGCGTCTCTCAGGAACGGCGTGTTGGCGACCATGTAGGCGACCAGGCCGGTGAGCGCCAGGCCGGTCGCCATGTAATTGTAAACCCGCAACATATAGCTGCGTAGACCCTCATCGATGAGCGCGCTGTCGGCGGCGCGGCTGAAGCTGGTCTGTCTGTCTGAGCCGAATGCCATGGGGGCTTGCCTCATATGGTTATGGGTGTGGTGCGAATCCTTGCCCATATATAACCATGGAGACGGCGCGATTCAACCGATTCACGGGTCTTGTCGAACCTTCTCGCGCCGGCGCCAGGGTTTTCGCCTGCCGGCTCGGCCAGACCTGAAACAGCGCGGTCAGGTGAAGCATCATGAACAGGGGCACGATGAAGGCCGGGAAGAGGAACAGCGGCCAGACTTCCATGGGCGCGCCGGTCAAGGAGCCCGAGACCAGGCCGGCCACCGCGCCGGAGGCCAGGGTCGAGGTCACGCCGGCGACGGCGAAATCGAGCAGGCCGAGCAGGTTCCAGACGATGAACCCCCGGCTGGCGGCGAAATTCGGGTTGTGCATCAGGGTCCAGACCACCAGGGGGGCGGACAGGCCGACGGCGATATCGCCGAGCCCGGCGGGCCAGGCGAACAGGCCGGGCAGGACCTCATAGGCATAGAGCGGCAGGAAGGCGAAGCCGATGACCCGCCAGGACTGCATCATGGTGAGCAAGCGGATGTCGCGGCTCAGGATGTATTTGCGGAATTCGCCCGATCCGGCGCAGGCCGCCAGGAACAGGGCGACCGGCGCAAGGATGGTCAGCAGCACGGGGCGGGCCAATTGCTCGGGCCCGACGGCGAACATGCCGGTCATGCCGGCGACGGCGGCGAGGGCGAACCAGAGGCCGAGCAGCAGGGCCAGTTTGAGTCCGCTCGAAGGGTTCCAGTTGGTGGTCGGGATGTGATTGTCATTGGTCATCGGTCGATCTCCTCAATCCATTACGCAGACATTTAAGTGTATATACACCTATTTCAGTCAAAAAAACGCGCCCGGCAGGCCTTACCGAGCCATGGCAGCGGCGCTGGCGATGTCAAGTTCGAACAACAGATGGTCGCTACGTTTGGCTCCCATGGCCTGTCTCATATGGTTATGCACGATTGTCCACAGGGGCTCGGCCTGGGCCAATCGCTTGCGTCCCCCGGCCGTCAGGGCGACTTCCTTCGTGCGCCTGTCCCGGCGACCCGGGGCGATCTTGATGAGCCCCTGCTTTTCGACCGGCGCGAGATTGCGCGTCAACGTGGTGCGGTCCATCACCATGGCCTCGGCCAATTTCGAGATCGCCAGCGGACCGCCGGCGCGCAGGGTCGCGAGCAGCGAGAATTGCGTCGCGCGCAGGCCGGCGGGTTCCAGGGCGGCATCGTATGCCTGGGTCACCGCGCGCGCCGACTTGCGCAAGGCAAAGCAGATGCAGCCGGCGGTATCGGGGCTCATGCCGGGAGACAGGGCGAGCCCTTTGCCGGCCCCCGCGCCCGCCCCGGCGCTGGATAAGTTTTCTGCCTGCGATCAGCCATGATACGTGTATATACACCTTTTCTTTTTGATGTCAACCAGCGCCCTTGGTTTATGCTCCGTCCATGCCCCGCCTGTTCGTCGCCATCGATTTTAGCGAAGCCGTCAATTCGCGCCTCGCCGGGCTGTGCTCCAGCCTTCCCGGCGCCCGCTGGCTGCCGCCCGAGCAGTTTCATCTCACCCTGCGTTTCATCGGCGAGGTCGACGGCGCCGCCTTTGCCGATATCACCGACGGCCTCCGGGATGTGGCCTGCCCGCCCTTCTCCCTGAGCCTCCGCGGGATCGGGCATTTCCCCCCGCGCGGCCGGCCCCGGGTGCTGTGGGTCGGGGTCGAGCCGAGCGACGGGATGACCCGGCTGTACGGCGTGATCGAGCACCGGCTGCGGCGCTTTGGGATCGCCCCCGAGGGCCGCCGATTCGCGCCCCATGTCACCCTGGCCCGGCTCAAGGGCGCCTCGGTCCACCGGCTTGGCGATTATCTCGCCTGCCATGGCGGCTTCGCCACGCAAGCCATGCCGATCACCGGCTTCCGGCTCTATTCAAGCACCCTCGGCGCGAAAGCCGCGATCCACACGATCGAGGCCAGCTACCCCCTCGGCAGTGGCGACGGTTGACTGCAAGGTTCAGCCCAGCGACAAGCCGCCGTGCCCGTGCGGGGTCCGCCGATGATGCCGCGCGGCGAGCCGGTCACCAGGGGGTTTGGTTTGTTGGGCGTCATGGGGTCTTCCCGGTGTTTTCCCTCGGATGCGGACTAGGGATATTGACCAGCGCCATGCCCATCAGCATGAGCGCCAACGCCAACCATATGTAGGGGCCGAGCCGCTCATCGAACAGCCACCATGCCCACAGCACGCCGCCGGCGGTGACCAGATAGCCGACCATGGAGAAATAGACCGGCCCCGAGACGCGGATCAGTTCGAACACCACCAACCCGGCGCAGCCGGTGATCACCGGTATGGCGATGACCGCGAGATCGACGCGATCCCACGGCGGCCCCGGCACAAACGCCGTGCCTCCGAACAACGCGACCGGAGCGATCATCACGAAGGCGCAGAACACCATGCCGAAGGCGAGTACGTGGGAGTCCGTGCGCGGCGGGCGAAAATGGTTGATGAACAGCGGATTGATGGCGTAGCCCAAGGGCGCGATCATGCCGATCATCGCCCAACCGGCCATTCCCGGCTCGGGCAGGCTGGCGGGCAGGCCGAGAATCAGCAGGACCGCGACGAAGCCCAGCCCGACGCCGGCGACCCGCGGCCAGCGAAACCGTTCGAGCCGGATGACCAGGGCCAGGCCATAGGTCATCATGGTCGAGGTGGCGACCAGGATCGCCAGGACGCCGGCCGGGATATGCGGCGCCACCCAATAGATCGCACCCGAGGGCAGGATGATCCCCATGGTCCCGCAAAAGGCGTAATAGAGCAGGTTCGCTAAGCGGAGTTGGCCGATTTTGCCGCTCGCCAGGGAGAATGAGAAGGTGATCGCGGCGGCGCCCCCGGCCTGCCACATGAGCAGACCGGCGGGGTGAATCCCGGCGCTGGTGGCGATCTTGGCGAGGGAGAAGCTCAGACCCCAGGCGGTTCCCAGCAGGAGCAGCATGAATAGCGGGTAGATCGTCGTCCAGACCCTTCGCGCGCCCGTGCCATCGGCCGGCTCAGGCGTCGTCATCGGACTCCAGGCTCTCCATATCGTCGTCGGAGAAGCCGAAATGATGGCCGACTTCGTGAATCAGGGTGTTGCGGATGATCGCCTCGAGGTCCTCGCCGGTCTCGCACCAGTAATCGAGCAGGGGGCGGCGATAGAGGAAGATGCGGTCGATATCCTCGGGCGAGTCGCCGACGCTTTTCCGATCCAGGGAGACGCCGTGATACAGGCCGAGCAGATCGAAGGGGCTGCCCAGGTCCATTTCGGCCTCGATTTCGGCGTCGGGAAATTCCTCGATCAGGATAACCACGTCGGACAAATGGCGGTGTAGGGCTTGCGGGATTCCGTCCAGCGCCCGCTTGGCTATGGCGTGTATGTCCGCGGCGGACGGCGGCGCTCCGTATGGCTCCTGCATGGCGCGACGTTATACCGGCTCCTGAGCCAAATCAAACAGAGCATGCCGTCCGGCGGGGTGCTTACGGCAGAGAGGGTATTCTAGATATGACAGCCGCTCTGGCGGAGCAGTTCCTCGATGCGGGCCCAGGACTGGCGCACCAGAATATCATTCTCATGGCTGGCCTCCTGGCCATTATAGGCGCGCAGCCCCTTGGAGAACGCCCGCACAGATTTGTCGATTTCTGTGCGGTATTTGCGCTGCTCGCCGTTCTTGAACAGCAGTTCGCGTAACAGATCGCTGCCCATGGCGGTTTCCTCGACCGAGGATATGATGTCGAAGGCGGAACTCATCATGGCGAATTTCTCGATCGCCATGCCTTGCAAATCGTAGAAATCCTCGATGCCGATTTTCGCCTGAATAGCCTCTTTTTCCCGCATGAAGTCGCTGATCGCGGCCTGATAATCGATGCCGTTCGCCGAATCCACGCCGTTGATACGCTGATTGTATTCCTGCTCAAGCGCCATGATCTTCTGCTCGGCGCGCTTGACCTCTTCATAGGCCAGGTCGAGTTCAGCTTTCGATTCTTCAATGAGGTGATGGCGTCGCAACGTCGGCTCCATGGGTCAGAGGGGTCTTGGCGTGGAACATGTTCATCGGGCTCAGACGATCCCGACCTGCTCGAATTTCGACTGGACGACATCGCTGTCGAAGGGTTTCATGATGTATTCGTTCGCCCCGGCGCTGATCGCCTCGTGAATATTCTTCATGCTGTTTTCGGTGGTGCAAAACACCACGATCGGCTGGTCGCCGCCAGCCAACGAGCGAAGCGCCCGCAAGAACTCGATGCCGTTCATGACCGGCATGTTCCAATCGAGAAGGATTATGTCGGGCGTCTGATCCATGCAGCAGTCGAGAGCGACCTTACCGTCCTCGGCCTCTTCGACCAGGAAATTCAGATCTTCGACGATTCGGCGCGCCATGATGCGAACCACCTTGGAATCATCGACAATCAAGCAAGACTTCATGGATTCATCACCCGTTTTGCTGAAATACGGAAGCCCTGCGCCGTCAACACAGCTTCCCTTCGTCTCAGGATAGCGGGGAGTGCTTAATCAAGACTTAAATATTGGGATGGATTGCGAGAGCTGCTTAAGGTTTTTTTTGCATCAGGCCGTGGCAGGCGCGGCCGCCTTGACCGCCTCGGTGACGTAGGGGTCGAAGACGGTGAAGTTGGCGTGGAAGCGGCCCACCAGGTCACGGGCGGTCTGATCGTAGGCCGCCTTGTCGGCCCAGGTATCGCGCGGATTAAGCACTTCCGACGGCACCCCGGAACAGGCCTGGGGCACGGACAGCCCGAAGCAGGGATCGAGGGCGACCTCCACCCCGGCCAGGGAGCCATCGAGCGCGGCACGCAGCAGGGCGCGGGAATATTCGATTTTCATGCGGCTTCCCACGCCGTAGGCGCCGCCGCTCCAGCCCGTGTTGACGAGCCAGCACGCGGTGTCGTGGCGGGCGATGCGTTCGCCCAGCAATTTGGCGTAGACCGAGGGGTGGCGGGGCATGAAAGGCGCCCCGAAGCAGGTCGAGAAGGTCGCCTCGGGCTCGGGACCGAGGCCTTGTTCGGTGCCCGCGACCTTGGCGGTATAGCCCGAGAGGAAATGATACATGGCCTGTTCGGGAGTCAGCTTCGAGATCGGCGGCAGCACGCCGAAAGCGTCGGCGGTGAGCATGACCACATTCTCGGGGTGGCCCGCGGCGCCACTCGGCGAGGCGTTGGGAATGAATTCCAGCGGGTAGGACGCCCGCGTATTCTCCGTCAGGCTGGCGTCGTCGAGGTCGAGCGCGCCGCTCAGCGGATTGATCACCACATTCTCCAGCACCGTGCCGAAACGCCGGGTGGTCTGAAATATTTCGGGTTCGGCCACGGCGCTGAGGCGGATCACCTTGGCGTAGCAGCCGCCCTCGAAATTGAACAGCCCGGCATCGCCCCAGCCATGTTCGTCATCGCCGACCAGGGCGCGGTCGGGATCGGCGGAAAGCGTCGTCTTGCCGGTGCCCGAGAGGCCGAAGAAGACCGCCGAATCGCCGCCCTCGCCGACGTTCACCGAAGAATGCATGGGCAGCACATCGGCCGCCGGCAGCAGGAAATTGAGCACCGAAAAGACCGATTTCTTGATCTCGCCGGCGTAAGCGGTGCCGCCGATCAGCACCTCGCGGGCGGCGAAATTGGCGACGATGAAGACCTCGCTGTCGGTGCCGTCGCGATCCGGATCGGCGGTGAAATCCGGCGCCTGGATGACGGTGAATTGCGGCTCGAAATCGGCCAGCTCCGCGGCGCTCGGTTGGATAAACATATTGCGCGCAAACAGGCTGTGCCAGGCGGTCTCGGTAATCACCCGCACGCGCAACCGGTGATCGGCGGTCGCCCCGGCGTTACAGTCCTGGATGAACACGTCGCGGCCCCGCAGATAGTCCAGCAGTCGGCGTTTGAGGCCATCGTAATGGTCGGGCGAAATCGGCTTGTTGACGGCACCCCAATCTATCTCTCCGGCGCTCGACGGCTCCTCGACGATGAACTTGTCTGCCGCCGAGCGTCCGGTATGCCGGCCGGTGGTCACCACCAGGGCGCCGCCCGGAGCGAGTCGCCCCTCACGGCGGCGCAGGGCCTCTTCATAGAGCGCCGGGGTGGTGTAATTCCAGTACGCGCAAGCGACACCGACGATGCCGTGAAGGTCGAGGCCGTGGCGGCTGACGACGGGTCCGGACTGCTGCATGTGACCTCCTGGGCGCTGTCATACCAAGACCGGTAGGGGACAACCGGCCGCGATCAGTTCACATCATATCCTGCGCCGAGGCAACTGCCTTGGGCGTCATCGGATTAATCCAGTAGCGCGGCGGCGGAGATCCACTGGATGCGGCCGAATCCGGCCACCAGATGAGCGCTGTCCACGGCCACGTGGTAGATCGAGAAATCACTGAAATCGGCGTAGAGCGCAGCCTCGGGGTGGGCCTCCAGGAAGCCCTTGCGATGGCTTGCGTCGGCGCTTCGCCGGGCGCGCCCGAGCACCGTCAGGCGCGGCCCGGTCAGCGGGTCCGCGAGGCCCGCCGTGCCGTCGATCAGCAGAGACACCCGGTCGTCGGCCTCGATATTCCGGCTATGCTCGGCCAGGTCGGAAAGCAGCAGCAGGGGCGAGCCGTCCCGGTCATGGGCGATCAGCACCAGCGAGGCGAAGGGCCAGCCGCCGCGATCCCGCGTCCCGGTGGTCGAAAAAATGGTCGCCAGAGTCGCCTGGCCGGCGGCGCGCAGCAGGGCGCGGGCCTCCTCCAGGTCTGCTTGATCGTCTACCATGTCTCTACCAAGCCTCGGGCGCCGGCCGGTCCGGGATCAGGCCGCCGGCCAGGATCTCGCCGGGGATATCGATTCGTTCGGCGGGAATCAGCAGCCGCCAATCGTGATCCACCGGTATCGTCCGATAGATGAAATCCTTGCCGAAGGTGGTCTCGCCGACAATCTCGGCGCCGCCATGCCGGCGCAACAGGGCCGCCAGCATCTCGGCGCTGGACGCGGTTTGGCGGCCGACCAGCACGGTGATGCGCGATCGCGCGAGGCGGTCCGGGCTGTCCGGGATGGCCAGGACGCGCCGATTGTCGCTCCCGTTCAACCCCAAAGCCGCATCGATCGGCCCGGTGAACAAGGCGGCGACGCGCAGCATGCGCTCAAGAGCGCCGCCGCGATTGGCCCGCAAATCGAGTATCAGGCCAGGGGCGTCGCCAATCGCGGCGCGCAGCTCATGCACCGCGTCCCGCCCGAAACGATCGAGCGCCACCATGAGCCGTCCCCCGGCCACCGGGCCGACCCGTCCCAGGGAGGGCGCGGTCACAACCAGCCGCATGCTGTCGCTGTCGGGATGAACGATGTGTTCGAGAACCGCGCGTCCCTCGAAAGCGCCGGCGATGATACGGGCCGCGCAACGCGCGTCGCCCCCGCAACGGCGGTCGATTTCGGGCCGCGCGAGCAGGCCGGGAACGGCCGGCGCGTACAGCGCCGCGGCGTCGTAGAGCCGGTCGATCGCCAGATCCGAGGAAGCCGCCGCCGCCGACCCGATGAAACCGGCGGCGGCGAGCAGCGCGATGGGTTGTCGAAGTCTAATGGCAGTAGTTGGCGGCGCTGGTCATGGTCACACCCCAGGGCTCCGAGCCGACATCGTCGATGGTGGCGATCAGCGCGCGGGCGGTGGGGTCGATCACCGCTATCTGATCGCTGCCACTGAGGGCAACATAGAGCTTGTCCCCGTCGGGCGTGACCACGGCGGTCTCGGGCGACGACGGCAGGGCGATTTCACCGACCCTTTTCATAGCGGCGAGATCGAGAACCACCAGTTTGTGTTCGCCCCGGCTCACCACATAGGCCGTGGTCCCGTCGCGGGTGAAGTTGACGCCGGTCATGTCGGCGGCGCCGGGCAGGGTGGCGACCACCTCCAGGGTTACCGTCGAGACCACCGAGACCGTGCGGTCGCCGTTGTTGGGCGTCACCATGTAGCGGCCGTCGGTGGAAGCGTAGGCGCGCCACGGCAGATCGCCGAGGGCGATCCGCTTGACGGTTTCACGATTATCCAGGTCGATCACGGTGAGGCTGTCGCTCTCGCCATGGACCGCGAAACCCAGACGTCCGTCGAGGGTTCGGGTGACGTTGATGATGCCCTGATAGGACTCGCCGGGCGCGCGCGACCCGATCGCCGTCGGATCGGCGACCGGGATTTCCCCAATCAGGACGCCGTCCGCCACATCGATGACGCCGACATGGTTAGCGCCGAGATTGGCGACATAGAGCAGCGCGCCGTCGCGGCTGAAGGTCAGATTATGGGGCTCGAACAAGCCGCCGATGCGCGCCGTCTCGCGGTTGTCGACGAGCGACAGCAGCGACACCGTGCCGGCGCCGATATTGCCGACGGCGAGGATCTCGCCGTTCGGGCTGACGGCCATATGCTCGGGCTCGATATCGAGCGCCACCGTCGCCAGGGTCTCGAAGGTCGCCGCGTCGATGATCGAGACCGTGTCGTCGGCGGTGTTGCTGACGATAAGCTTGCCGAGCGCCACCGAGGCGACGACCTGATGCGGCACATTGCCGACGGCGATGCGGGCGATGACCCGGTCGCCGTGCGTATCGATCACCGCGACGTCGGCCGACGTCCGGTTGGGAACGAACAGATAGTGGCTGATATCCTCATGAGCGAAAACCTGAGGCGCCGCCAGAATGGTGGCAATAACAGTCGCGGCGGCGACGGCGGAAATCTTGACCGAGAGCGTCATCGGAAACCTCCCAAGGGCTCGTCGAATTGCGGGACAACAGGCATGATCTGCCGTCGCACTGTAGGGCCGCATTCGAGCCACCGTCAATGGCCGTCATGAGCCTTGACGAAGCTTTCTTGAATGCCTCGACGCCGGCTTGCTGTAGGGTCGCGCCGTGATGAACAAAACCGCCGCGACATCCTCGCTCGCCGCCGCCCCGGCGACCCTCGGCGGCCATATCGGGCGCACCCTTGCGCTGGCCCTGCCGGTCACCCTGTCGCGGGTCGGGTTTCTCACCCTGGTGATCGCCGATATCATCATGACCGGGCGCCTGGGCGCCGACGAGTTGGCCTATTACGCCCTGGCCATGGCCTTCATGATGCCCCTGATGCTGGTCGGCCTCGGCGTGTTGTTGGGCACGGTGGTGATAACGGCGCAGGCCATCGGCGCGAAACGCCCCTCAGAATGCGGCGGCGTATGGCGAGTCTCGATGATCCACGGGGTGTTGTTCGGCGGCCTGGCGTTTGTATTAAGCTTCGGCGCCGAATGGTTCCTTCTGGCGACCGGCCAAGCGCCCGGTCTGGCGCGCGGCGCCGGCGGCGTCATGGTGATGTTCGGCTGGGGCCTGCCGGCGATGTTCCTCTATTTCGCCACCAGCTTCTTCCTCGAAGGCATCAGCCGGCCGCTGCCGGGCATGGTGGTCATGCTGTTCGCCAACCTGCTCAACATCGGCCTCAACGGGCTTCTCATCCATGGCGCGCTGGGCTGGTTTCCGGCCATGGGCGCCGAGGGCGCGGCCCTGGCCACCACGATCGTGCGCTGGGCCATGTTCGCGGCCCTGGCGGCCTATTGCCTGATCCGGCTCGACGGCCGCCTCTACGGGGTTCGCGGGGCCATCGCCGACGCCCGGCAAGTCGGCCGCAGGCTGCGCCGCATCGGCTACCCCATGGGTCTCGGCACCGCCCTGGAATCGACCGCCTTCTCTACCATGACCCTGTTCGCCGGCCTGCTCGGCGCGGCGCAGATCGCCGGTTATCAGATCGCCATGAACCTGCTCGCCCTGGGCTTCATGTGCGCCCTCGGCTTCTCCACCGCGGCCAGCGTCGGGGTCGGCAACGCCATCGGCCGCCGCGACCAGCCCGGCGTCCGCTCCGCCGGCTGGGTCTCGGTCGGGCTGGCGGCGCCCATCCTGGCCGCGGTCGGGATGATCTACGCCCTCGGCGCCGAGGGTCTGGCCGGGCTCTATTCCAGCGATAGGCAAGTGACAGCCATCGCCGTCCCCGCCCTCCTGGTGACCGCGTTGATCCTGATTCCCGACGGCGCCCAGGGGGTGTTGGCGGGCGCCTTGCGCGGCGCCGCCGACGTCTGGCCGGCGACCATTCTCTACGTCATCGCCTTCTGGGGCGTCATGGTTCCGCTCGGCTATTATCTCGGGGTCGTGCTGCGCGGCGGCGCGGCCGGCCTGATGACCGCGGTGCTGATCGGCACGATTTGCGCCGCGCTGATGCTCGGCCTGCGCTTCCACCTGGTCTCCAAGCGCGTCATCGGCCGACTATGAACATGACAAGCGGAGGCTGTCGGGCGTAAACTTACCCCGTGAGTCATACCATCGCCCTGGTCGACGACGACCGCAACATCCTGACCTCGGTGTCGATCGCCCTCGAGGCGGAAGGCTTCCGGGTGCGGACCTATACCGACGGCGCCGAGGCGCTGCGGGCCCTGACCGCGCGCCCCGTCGACCTCGCCATACTCGACATCAAGATGCCCCGCATGGACGGCGTCGAGCTGCTCAAGCGGCTGCGCCAGAACAGCAGCCTGCCGGTGATCTTCCTGACCTCCAAGGACGAGGAAATCGACGAGGTTCTGGGCTTCAAGATGGGAGCCGACGACTATATCCGCAAACCCTTCTCCCTGCGCTTGCTGATCGAGCGCATCCGCGCGGTGCTGCGCCGCGCCGATCTCGCCGCCGGCGGCGAGACAAGCGACGACAAGCCCAAGATCCTGCGCGGCGATCTGGTGCTCGATCCGGCGCGCCACGAATGCAGTTGGCGCGGGGCGGGCGTCACCTTGACGGTGACCGAGTTTCTGATTCTCAAGTCGCTGGTCTCGCGGCCCGGCCATGTGCGCAGCCGCGACCAATTGATGGATGCCGCCTACGACGACAATATCTATGTCGACGACCGCACCATCGACAGCCACATCAAACGTATCCGCAAGAAAATCAAGGCGGTGGACCGGACGTTCAGCCAAATCGAAACCCTCTACGGCGTCGGCTATCGCTACACCGACCGTTGATCAGCCATGGCCAGTCACCATGACCCCGCGACAGAGAACCGCCAGCGACGGCCGCGACGATCCAGCCGTCACGGCCGTTTCTCCTCCCTGACCTGGCGTATCCTGGCGATCAACCTGCTGGCGCTGGTCATCGTCGTCGCCGGCATGCTTTATCTCGACACCTATCGGGCCGGGCTGATCGAGGCCAAGATCGACGCCCTGGGCACCCAGGGCACGTTGATCGCGGCGGCGCTTGCCGAAAGTGTCGTCACCGGCCAGGCTGACGGCCGGCTGCAAATCGATCAAGCCGTGGCCGGGCAATTGCTCGCGCGGTTGATCGCGCCGATCAACTCCCGGGCGCGGCTGTATGACCAGGCCGGCAATCTGTTGGCCGACAGCCGCCGCTGGCCGGGCGCCTGGGCCAGCGTCCAGGCGGCCAGCCTGCCGCCGCCGGCGGGGGCCTTCGAAGAATCCGCCGGGGCGGTTTATGACTGGATCGTCTCAAAGCTGCCGGCCGGTCGGAAACTCGATCCCTATATCGAGTCGAGCAATTCTAACGGCAGCGATTATGCGGAAGTCGGGGTCGCCCTGGGCGGAGTCTTGTCGTCGGCCTTGCGCGCCGGCGGCGAGAGCGGCGCGGACGGCGTCATCCTCAACCTGGCGATTCCCGTGCAGCGATTCAAGCAGGTCCAGGGCGTGCTTCTGCTGACCACCACCACCGCCGATATCGAGGACAGCGTCCGCGCGGTGCGCTACGGCATCCTCCAGCTCTTCGCCGTGGCGCTGGCCATCACCATCAGCCTGTCGCTTTATCTGGCGGGGACCATCGCGCGGCCGCTCTACCGTCTCGCCGAAGCCGCCGACGCCGTGCGCCACGGTCATGAACAAGGCGTCACCATCCCCGATTTCTCTCACCGCGGCGACGAGATCGGCGATCTCTCGCGGGCCCTGCGTGAAATGACCCAGGCGCTTTCCGAGCGCATGAACGCCATCGAGAGCTTCGCCGCCGATGTCGCCCATGAAATCAAGAATCCGCTGTCGTCCATGCGCAGCGCGGTGGAGGCCGCGGCGCGCATCGACGATCCGGCCGCCCAGCGGCGATTGCTGGCGGTGGTGGAAGACGATGTGCGGCGGCTCGACCGCTTGATCAGCGATATCTCGGACGCCTCGCGCCTCGACGCCGAGTTGGCCCGCGCCGAGAGCAAACCGGTCGATCTCGGGGCGCTGCTCGCCACCCGGGCCGACGCCCATCCATCGGTGGTTTTCACGAGCCGGGACGTCGACGCTCTGACGGCGCCGGGGATCGAGCGGCGCCTGATGCAGGTCTTCGAGAATCTGATCGCCAACGGGCGCAGCTTCAGCCCGGACGGCGGCGTCATCTCGATCACCGCGCGGCGTTGCGAGGATTGGGTCGAGGTGGTGTTCGAGGACGACGGCCCTGGAATCCCGGTGGCGAGCATCGATGCGATCTTCGAGCGCTTCTACAAGGACCGCCCGGAAGGTGAGACATTCGGCACCCATTCCGGCCTCGGCCTGAGTATTTCGAAACAGATCATCGAGGCCCATGGCGGCGTCATCTTCGCAGAGAACCGGGGCGACGATCCCGCCAATCCGGCGGGCGCGCGATTCATCCTGCGCCTGCCGCTATGAGTCTATAATCACTGATCCTTGGTATAACCCTATGCAACCTCCATCTGGCGAGCGCTCGTGATGACTGCCGTAATTCAGAGTTTTTGGGCCGGATTTCCCATCTTGATGCTGCATATGTCGGTAACCATCGCCATGCTGGCGGTGGGAATTTTTGTCTACATCAAGATCACGCCGTATGACGACATCAAGCTCATCCGCGGCGGAAATACGGCCGTCGCGGTTTCCCTGGCGGGCGCCATTCTCGGCCTGGCCCTGCCCCTGGCCTTCAGTATGGCGAGCAGTATCAGCATCTGGGAGGTGCTCATCTGGGGTCCGGTCACTCTCGTCGTGCAGTTGCTCGCCTTTCGTTTCACCGATCTGGTGCTCAAGGACCTGTCGAGGAGAATCGTCGACGGCGAAATCGGGGCGGCAATCCTCCTGGTCTCGATCAAGCTCGGTGTGGCGGCGATCAACGCCGCCGCCGTCACCGGTTGACGGCCGGCCCGGCCGGACCCCTGATACCGAGGAACCGTCATGCGTAGGCTCGATTGGATCGCCCTGCTGCTCATCATCGCGGTCGCCGTCGGCGGCGAGATTCTCGGCGGCGGCGAGTCGGTTCCTGAAAATCGATCTCCCCGGCGGCCCGATCCCGAACTCTTCGTGCCGAAAATATGGGACGCGGAAACCCGGGCCTGGCTCGACCAGGGGGGGCAGGCAAAGCATCCCGGAAGGCAAGGCGCGTTTCCCATTCCGACCGAGGGCGTCATCGAGGAGACCGACCGCCGGGGATCGTCGACGGGGTCGGCTTTCTCGGTCTCATCCCGAGGCTATTGGCTGACCGCCCGTCACGTCGTTGAGGGTTGCGATCAGACCTACCTGCAGACCGGCATCGGCGAGGCAATCCTGGTGCAACGGACCGCCATTCACCCAACCGCCGACGTCGCCCTGATCTTCACCGACGGCGCTCCCCAGGGGCTCCCCGTCGCGGCCGCGCGCATGGGCAGCAGGGAGTCCTTCAGCGTCGGCTTCCCCCAGGGCCAGCCGGGCGCCGTCCATGGCCGGTTTCTCGGTGAGATGACGCTGCGCCATACCGGCCAGCGGCGGTATCGGGAAAGGGTCTACGCCTGGAGCATCGTATCCGCGATCCCGCGGCGATTTGAGTCCCTCGGGGGCTTGAGCGGGGGCGCGGTGTTCGACGGCGCGGGCCGTATCATCGGCATCGTTCAGGCCGAGCAGCCGCGCCGCGGCCGCTTCATGACGGCCAGGCCCATTGCCTATCGAGAGATCCTCGACTTGGCCGGCGTCACCGTGCCCGTCATATCCCAACCCGCTTCAACGGCGGTCATATCCGAGGCCAATTATGAAGCCAGCGCGCGCCGACTGATCACCACGCTGCGTGTCGCCAAGGTGCTGTGCCGGGTGGGCTGAACCAGCCCGGCCGCGTCAATGGACGCTGAGCGGCTCGAGATCGTTCTGCCGGGCGGCGACGAAGGCCACTTCACGTTCGCCGAACACGCCGAGTTCCTGGCCGTCGGCGGCGTGGATGGCGTAGGCGGTCGAGCCGTCGATGGTCACCGGCTTGATATAGGCGACATACATCGAGCCCAAGGCGAGGAAGGCGCGCGAGGTCATCGGCCCGACGCCGTTGCCGGAATTATTGTCTGGCGTGTTCATGAACTCTGATCCTTGGTATTGGCCGCCATGGTGACCGATGGGGTACTGCGCTCGACCTTGCGAATGACGATATTGCGCCGCCGGGTTTCCGGTTCGGGGCAGGCCAGATCGATGCTCAACAAACCATTGTCCAGGCTGGCGCCGGTCACTTCGATGCCTTCGGCGAGGACGAAGCTGCGCTGGAACTGGCGCGCCGCGATGCCGCGATGGAGATAGAGGCGATCCGGATCGTCGATCTGCTTGCCGCGGATCATGAGTTGATTATTTTCGATGCTGACCTCGAGATCTTCCGTGAAGAATCCAGCGACCGCTAAGGTGATATTCAAGCGGTTGTCGTCGATTCGTTCGATATTGTAAGGTGGATAGCCGTCGGCCGCGGTCTTGGAAATACGCTCGAGCATGCGCTCGAAATGATCGAAACCGAGTAGCAACGGGCTATTGAACACGGACAAGCGCGTCACGGCGAAATCTCCTCTCAATGAGCGAGCATCACAATCGGGGTCCGGTAAACACTTGGGTCCGAAAAACACGTGGGCCCGCATAACGGCGCCCCTCGTCACCGGTCTCAAACACGAGCACCGGCAGTTGTTATGTGGGGAACCCTCGGGCTCGTTTCAAGCGCCGCCGCCGTCACCGGCGGCGCTCAATTTCAGCGCCGTGTTGATGAAATCATTGGCCGGGGTGTCGACGCCGAGCTCGCGGCCCATGCGCACCACGGCGCCGGACAGCCAGTCCAGCTCCAGGCGGTTGCCGCGCGCCAGGTCGCCGGCCATCGAAGAGGTCATGGCGGCGGGCAGGTTGTCGAGGAAGGCGAGGCGTTCAGCCTCGGAATCCGCATCCAGGGCAATGCCGCGTGCGCGCGCCACGGCGACGGTCTCGGCCACCACCCGGGCGAGCAGCGCCCGGCAGTCCGGGTCTTCGCGGACCGGGCCGATGGTCTTGCGGGTGACGCTGGTCAGGGCGCTGAGGCCGACCAGGAAGATGAATTTGTTCCAGATGGTCTTGCCGATGTCGTCGGCCATCGTGGCGTCGATGACGGCCTCGTCGAGCGCCGCCATCAGGCGTTCGCCGCGCGCCGTGCGGTCGCCGTTCAACTCGCCGAACAGGATCCTGGCGAAATCGCCGAGATGGTCGATGACACCCGGCGCGCCGATCACTGCGGAGATGGCCGCGACCCCGCCCATGACATGACCGGCGCCCAGGATGCGCGCAAGCCGATCCTCCGCATCGACGCCGTTCTGCAGGGAGATGACCGCCGTCTCCGGGCCGATCAGGGGGCGGCAGGCTTCGCCGGCGCTTTCCGTATCCCACAGCTTGGTGGCGAACAAGACATAATCCACCGGCCCGATCTCGGCCGGGTCGTCGGTTGCCCTGACGGGCTCGATACGGGCGTCGCCGAAGGGGCTGTCGAGGCGCAGCCCCCGCTCGCGCATCGCCGCCAGATGAGCACCGCGCGCAATGAAACTCACATCGAATCCGGCCTGCGCCAGGCGGCCGCCGAAGTAGCCGCCGACGCCGCCGCTGCCCATGATCGCGAAGCGGAGCCGGTTCGTCATCCGCGCCCCCTAGAAGGTCACCACGCTGCGGATCGATTCGCCGGCGTGCATCAGATCGAAGCCCGCATTGATGTCGTCGAGCGGCATGGTGTGGGTGATCAGGTCGTCGATGTTGATCTTGCCCTCCATGTACCAATCGACGATGCGCGGCACTTCCGTGCGGCCCTTGGCGCCGCCGAAGGCGGTGCCGCGCCAGACCCGGCCGGTGACCAGCTGGAAGGGCCTCGTGGAAATTTCCTGGCCAGCCCCGGCGACGCCGATGATGATGCTCTCGCCCCAGCCCTTGTGGCAGCATTCCAGGGCGTCCCGCATGACATCGACATTGCCGATGCATTCGAAGCTGTAGTCGGCGCCGCCCTTGGTGAGATCGACCAGATAGGGCACCAGATCGCCCTCGACCTCGTTCGGGTTGACGAAATGGGTCATGCCGAATTTCTCGGCCAGGGCGCGCTTGTCCGGGTTGGTGTCGACCCCGACGATGCGGTCGCAGCCGACCAGCCGCGCCCCCTGGATGACATTGAGGCCGATGCCGCCGAGGCCGAAGACGACGACGTTCGAGCCGGGCTCGGCCTGGGCGGTGTTGATCACCGCGCCGAGGCCGGTGGTGACGCCGCAGCCGATGTAGCAGACCTTGTCGAAGGGCGCGTCTTGGCGGATCTTGGCCACCGCGATCTCGGGCAGGACGGTGAAATTGGCGAAAGTCGAAGTGCCCATGTAATGGAACATCGGCTCGCCGCCCAGGGAGAAGCGGCTGGTGCCGTCGGGCATGACGCCCTGGCCTTGGGTGACGCGGATCGCCTGGCATAGATTCGTCTTGCCCGAGGTGCAGTAATCGCACTGGCGGCATTCGGGGGTGTAGAGCGGGATGACGTGATCGCCCACCTCGAGGCTGGTCACGCCGGCGCCGATTTCGACCACGACACCGGCCCCCTCATGGCCGAGGATCGCCGGGAACAGGCCTTCCGGGTCGGCCCCCGACAGGGTGAACGCATCCGTATGACAGATCCCGGTGGCGTGGATTTCGACCATCACCTCGCCGGCCCGGGGGCCCGAGAGATCGACGGTCTCGATGACCAGCGGCTTGCCGGCCTGATGGGCGACGGCGGCGCGAACCTCCATGGCGATATACCCCCGATTGATGAATCAAATGCGACACCGCCATGGTTTCAGCCGCCCGAGAGAATTTCAAGCCCCAATGGTAAATCGTGCGGCGATGGAATAAATCCACAGCCGCGGTGTTAATATTATCGTAGGGAAAATTTCCCTGCAGGATTCGTAACAACCATCGACAGAGGAGTATTCCATGTTCATACGCACAGTTGCAGCGGCCGCGGTGCTGGTCCTGTTATCGGCCCCCGCCAACGCCTTCTATTGCCCGAAACAAGGCAAGTCCATCGACAAGGCGCTGTCGGCGGCGGGCCTCAGCGCCGACCAGCAGGCCGAGGTCAAAAAACTTCGCGACCAAGGCATGTCCTTGCACGGCTCGGGCGATCACAAGGGCGCGGTCACCAGCCTGGCCAAGGCAACCAGGATCATTCTCGGCAACATCGGCATGTAAGCTGGTGGTGGAAGGGGCCGGCGCGCAATCCCCTGGCGCCGCCGGCCCGGTTTGCCGGAAAATCCGCGCTTGGGTAAACTCCCGCCATGACCGACGACGCCAACCGGCTGATGGTTCAACAAATTCCGCACCTGCGCCGCTACGCGCGGGCGCTGACCGGCGGGATCGACAGCGCCGACGATCTGGTGCAGGACTGCCTCGAACGCGCCTGGAGCCGAATCCACCGCTGGCGGCCGGGCAGCGACATGCGCTTCTGGCTGTTCACCATCAAGCATAACGTCAACGCCAACCGGGTCCGCGCGGAGAGCCGGCGGCCCACCGTGGTCGCCTTCGAGGACGGTCGCGACGGGCGCGGCATCGGGCCGGCGCAGGAGCACCGGGCGGCGGTCGGCAATCTCGCCGACGCCCTCGCGGCGCTGCCCGAGGATCAACGCGCGGCGGTGCTTCTCATCGGCCTCGAGGGGCTGTCCTACGGCGCGGCGGCGGAGGTTCTTGCCATCCCCCAGGGCACGCTGATGTCGCGCTTGTCGAGGGGACGGGCGGCCTTGCGTGAATTAACGGCGGGCGGTCTCCGGCCGCCACTCAAGAGAGTAAAGTAGAATGACCGACAGGCCCTCGCCGCTGTCCGATTTGGACCTCCACGCCTATGTCGATGACCGTCTCGACGGTGACCGGCGGG